>ENA-OQES01001092-OQES01001092.1-human-gut-metagenome-genome-assembly--contig:-NODE-1092-length-10632-cov-2.796192_pt1 | contig 10632 bp, 13 predicted proteins | sample MGYA00242798_ERZ504641 | MGnify/ENA primary metagenome ERZ504641 (study PRJEB26092, sample SAMD00036327) | human gut metagenome | host: Homo sapiens | study: EMG produced TPA metagenomics assembly of... | reverse complement strand
ACAGACCGTAGTTGTTGGAGTTGCCGGTGACCCACATGCCCAGATAGGTCATGGGATCGGCGTAGTCGGGGCCCCAGCGGTCAGGCCGATCTCAAAGTTGCCGTCCTGCATATCCTGCACGCGCTGCTTCTTGGGCTCCACCTTCAGCTCCAGAGTAAAGCCGGGCAGAGTGGTCTGCAGCTGCTCCTGAACGACCTGAGCAACCTTCTGGGGAGCATCGTCGGCATCGACGACCATGGTGAAGGAGAAAGAATCCTTGCCCAGCTCAGCCTTGGCCTGCTCGTAGTACTCTGCAGCCTTGTCGGGATCGTATGCGCAGAACTCTGCAAACTTGGTCTGGTCGGCGCTGAAATCGCTGCCGTCCGGGCCGGTGGCGAACTGTGCGGGCACTGCGGTGTAGGCGGGAGAAGAGCCGTCCTTCAGCACGTCATTGGTGATGGAATCACGATCCAGTGCAAAGGTGATGGCACGGCGCAGGTTCAGGTTTGCCAGCTCCGGCACAGCGTCCATGTTGGGGTCTGATGTACCACAGGTAGCCGGCACCCACGCTGGTGAACTCGGGGTCGTCCTTGACCTGCTCGACCTGCTCGCCGTTCAGTAGGGTGATATCCAAATCGCCGTTCTGATAGCTCATCAGAGCCTGCTGGCTGTCCTTGATGACCTGATAGTTCAGGCCGTCCAGAGCAATGCGGTCAGCATCGTAGTAGTCGGCGTTCTTCACCAGCTCAAAAGCGGTGGCGGCCGGCTCATAGCTGGTCAGCACGAATGCACCGTTGGACAGCACGGTGTCTGCGCTGGTGCCGTAGGTATCGCCGCAGCTCTCAAAGAACTTCTGGTTCATGGGGTAGAAGGTGGGGAAGTACATCAGGCTCAGGAAGTAGCTGACCGGAACATTCAGCTCCACCTTCAGGGTCTTGTCGTCCACAGCAGTGATGCCCAGATCGGTGACGGGCTTGCTGCCTGCAATGATCTCGGCGGCGTTGACCACCTGACCGATATCGCTCAGCATGTAGGCATACTCGGATGCGTTTGCGGGGTCAACAGCACGCTGCCAGCCAAACACGAAGTCTGCTGCGGTAACGGCATCGCCATTGGACCACTTTGCATCCTTCAGGTGGAAGGTGTAGGTCTTGCCGTCCTCGCTCAGCTCATAGCTCTCTGCCAGAGCCTCCACGGCTGCACCGTTCGCATCCATCTGCATCAGGCCGTCGGTGTAGTTGGCGATGACCTCAAAGGAGGTGCCGTCGGTAGCCAGCTGGGGGATCCAGAGACTGGACTTCGGTCTCCAGCATGACGTTCAGCACACCGCCCTCAGCAGAGGCGGCTGCACCAGAAGCAGCGGTGGAGCCGGAAGCAGCGGTGCTGGAAGAGCCGCCGCAGGCAGTCAGAGCCAGTGCAGCAGCCGATACGCCTGCAGCAGCCAGGAAGCTGCGGCGAGAAATACGACGATCGAATTTCATATTTTTTCCCTCTCTCTTACCTCAATGCTTTATTGAGGTAAAGCATTGAATGGTGAAAAATGCACAAAGGATTTTTTGCTCCTCCTCTGGAGCGCTGCACACCTTTGTGCGATATCCGCATTATACGCTGTTCCGCCTGAAAGGAAAGGCTTCGGCTGTTTTCTGTGCTTTGACCAAATGGTCAGCGAAAAAATTCTGCTTTTTGATTTTTGTGCAGTTTTTGAAGATATACTGTAGTTGCTCAAAATACAGTTTCACGAAAACATGAGTTTTTTGTGTTTTTCGGGGAAACGGATGAAGAGATTTCACCTGCGTATTTTCATTTTTTGTGCATAAGTCGTACTTTCAGCCTGATTTTTTGTGTACATACCAGACACAAAAAATCCCTGCTGAAAACGCACCGTTCTCAGCAGGGAAACACCGTTTTTTCGGTTTTTAGGCAAACATAGCCACTACGTAAGTCTCGCCGCCGTATTCAATGAACACCGCGCCCATCCGTGTGCAGCCTGCCGCATAGCTGCGCAGTGCGCTGCCCGCCTCGCTCAGCGGCGGAGCATATAAGTAGCCGGTAAAGCCCCATTCGTTGTTCATTGCAAGGCCGATCACCACGCCTCTGGGCAGGAACAGAAAGCTGGTGGAATGATCGATAAAATCGTACACATCCTTGTCCAGCATGGCACCGGAGCCGGTGGTCATGGGCACCTTGCGTGTCAGCAGGCCGGACTGGGTGGTCAGCTGGGTGGAGTCCTCCACCAGCCAGTCTGCCAGACGGCTGGCTGCATCTTCCAGATCGGTATTATAGGTCAGGCTGGGGTCTACCTCTTTCATCAGGGCCTTGGCCTGTTCTGTATCCTTCTGCACCGTGCCGCCCATCAGTGCACTGCATCCGGCCAGCACCGCCAGCGCCAGTGCACCCGCCAGCAGGCAAGCCAGCCATTTTCTTGCATGTTTCATATAGTGGTTCTCCCCTTTCGGTCTGTTTTCCTCCATGATACCTTTTTTGCCGCCGGATTACAAGCAGAAAAAAGCTGCTGTGCATCTGCACGGCAGCTTTTTGGGCAAAACTTTATTTTGCGTACTCCACAGCGCGGCTCTCGCGGATCACATTGACCTTGATCTGGCCGGGGTAATCCAGCGTGTCCTCGATCTTCTTGGCAATGGAGCGTGCCAGCAGGATCACCTGATCGTCGCTGATGACATCGGGCTTGACCATGATGCGCACTTCGCGGCCTGCCTGCACGGCAAAGGCCTGCTCCACGCCCTCAAAGCTGGAAGAGATCTCCTCCAGATTTTCCAGACGCTTGACGTAGCTTTCCACGTTCTCGCGGCGGGCACCCGGGCGTGCAGCGCTGATGGCATCGGCAGCCTGAATGATGAAGGCCAGCGGGGTCTTGGGCTCCACATCGCCGTGGTGGGCCTCAATGGCATGGATGATCTGGGTATTTTCCTTGTACTTGCGGCAGATATCCACACCGATCTGAACATGGCTGCCCTCGATCTCATGATCCAGTGCCTTGCCGATATCATGCAGCAGACCGGCACGGCGTGCCATGGTCACGTTCACACCCATCTCGCCTGCCAGCAGACCGGCCACCCATGCCACCTCCATGCTGTGGGTCAGGGCGTTCTGGCCAAAGCTGGTGCGGTACTTCAACCGGCCGATCAGCTTGATCAGGTCCGGGTGCAGGCCATGGATGCCCAGCTCCATCACGGCACGCTCGCCCTCGCGCTTCATCTGCAGCTCCAGCTCGTGGCGGCACTTTTCCACCGTCTCCTCGATGCGGGCGGGGTGGATGCGGCCATCGCCGATCAGGCGTTCCAGCGTCATGCGGGCCACCTCGCGGCGGGTCTGGTCGAAGGAGGACAGGGTGATGGCCTCCGGGGTATCGTCGATGATCAGGTCCACACCGGTAGCCGTTTCCAGCGCACGGATGTTGCGGCCCTCGCGGCCGATGATGCGGCCCTTCATTTCATCACTGGGCAGCGGCACCACGCTGACGGTGGTCTCGCTGCAGTGGTCGGCAGCGCAGCGGCTGACGGCCTGACCGATCAGGTTGCGTGCGATGTTGTCGCAGTTTTCCTTCAGGTCGGTCTCGTAGGCGGCAACGCGCACGGCCTTTTCGTGGGTCAGCTCCTCGTCCACCTTGTGCAGCAGCACCTCGCGGGCGTCCTCTTGACTCAGACCGGCCAGCGTTTCCAGCCGCTCCATCTCCTTGGCGCGCAGAGCCTCGATCTCGGCCAGACGCTCCTCGGCCTCAGCGGCGCGCTTTTTCAGCTCCTCTTCCTTCTTTTCCAGTACCTCGGTCTTGCGGTCGAGGGCGGTTTCCTTCTGGTCGATGCGGTTCTCCTGACGGCTGATCTCCGCACGGCGCTGCTTGATCTCCTTATCGGCTTCTGCCTTCTGGGCATCCACCTCGGCCTTCAGCTTGAAGGCCTCGTCCTTTGCTTCCAGAACCGCTTCCTTGCGTTTCTGTTCTGCGGTCTTGATTGCTTCGTTCACCAGACGGGTGGCCTCGGCTTCCGCGCTGCCGATCTGGGCTTCGGCGGTCTTTTTACGGTTGTTGTAACCAATAAAATAGCCTGCACCGATGCCCGCAGCAAGCGCGACGATCAAGATCACGATCCAGATGATCGTGGACATCGCATTTCACTCTCCTTTGTTAAAATTCAAAATTCTGAATCATAAGCAGGAGACGCTGTAGGGCAGGTGTAGGCTGCAAACACTTTTTTATAAGTGAGCTTTCAATGCAAAAAGTGGCAACAAGACCACACGCACGGCAAATACCGCACGGACAGGCTGCAAGCTTTTCTATCTACAGTTCTATCTTATATAAAAACAGGCAGGCTCTGCCTGTAAGGGACACGGGTCACGGGAACGACCTGCACACAGCGTCTTTTATTCCATACTACTAATTATAGTACGAAACAATTGCCCCGCTTGTCAAGAGGAAAACCCTGCCCCGCAGAACATTTTGTGCAGAAAACAGGGACAGTATCCACACCGGATGCCGTCCCCGTTCCCGTTTATTCCAGATACATCCTGCGCAGCCGCATCAGGCGCGCAGGGGTCAGGCCGTATTCGGCTTCCAGATAGTTCTCGGCGCTGCCGTAATTTTGCGCGGATGGTGCGCAGCACAAAGGGTGCGGTTGCCGGGTCCACGCCCGCCTTGCGGTAATAGCGCATCCGGCAGGCCGGGTTTGCCGCGATCTCTTCGGCGTGCTCCGCCAGCACTGCGTCGATCTCAGCCTTGCGGCAGAGATTCGTGCGCTCATAGTCCGCACAGATCGTCTCATCCGAAGCGCCCAGTGCCAGCAGAATGAGCATGGCCGCCACGCCGGTGCGGTCCTTGCCGGCCGAGCAGTGGAACAGGATGGGCGTCTCGCCGGCTTCCAGCGCACGGAACAGCTCCTTGAACGCCTTGTTGCCAAACAGCATCCGCTCGTACATAGCCTGCACGAAGGTGCTGCCGTCGGCGCTTTCTTCATAGCCCTTCATCAGGGCGGCGATATCATCCGGCGCAAAGGAGATCTCGTGGCCGTCCTCGGCGCACAGGCCGCAGATCTGCACCAGACGTGCACCGTCCGGTACGTAGTCCGGTTCTTTCTGCACTTCCCCGCTGCTGCGCAGATCAAGGATCAGGCGCAGGCCCAGCGCGTCCAGCTTCGCGCGGTCGGCCTCACCGGTGAGCTTGCAGGTAGGGATTCCGCGCCAGATCTGGGCCCCACTTGATATGCTTGCCCTCGTCGGCTTCGTAACCGCCCAGCTCCCGGAAGTTGGTGCCGCCGGCAAAATCCAGCTGGGTGCCGGGCACCGGGTGGGCCGGTGCAGCCTTTGCCGCAGCGCTGGACAGCACCGGGAAATTGTAGAACGGCTTTGCGGGCCGTCCGCGGCGGGGCGGCAGGCTGGCCGAACCGCCCAGCACCTCCATCAGGTAGCTGCGCAGCAGGTCGATGTAGGCGGAGAAATGATCCCGCCGCTGCACCAGTGAGACGCACAGCGGGGGCAGATCTTCCAGCAGCACATCCCGCACACGGTCCAGTTCCCGCCGGGCTCCCGGTTCATAGCGGGTCAGACAGGTGCAAAGCTGCTCCTGCACAAGATAATAGGCCTGATAAAAGCTGGGGCCGATCTCCGCATTCGGCGCAAAGCCCAACCGGGCGCAGGCCGACCACAGCGGGCTGAACAGATCCTGCCGCAAGCTGGGCAGCAGCACCCGCTGACCGCGCAGCTCTGCCAGCGGGATGCTCTCCTTATCCCAGAACGCGTGCCCCCGAGGCACCAGCAGGCAGGCAGGGTCTGCCCGCAGGGTGGTGCGGGCCAGTTCCGGCGCAGCACAGCCCAGATCAATGACCAGACCCGCGTCCAGCTCCCCCTGCTCCACATCGTCCGCCACCGCATCGTTGTCCATCATGCGGAAGCGCATCTCCACATGGGGATACTGCTGGCGGAACTTGTCCAGCTGGGTCTCCAATCCGGGCAGGTAGTCCGGCACCAGCGACACGCTGATGCCGATGCGCACCGGCTGCGCCGACTGGATCTCGGCCCGCAGGGATGCCTGCATCTGCTGGAACTGCTCCACTACCGGCGCGGCATGGCGCTGCAGGCTCATGCCGCGGTCGGTAAGGGTGAGCTTGTGGTGGGCGCTGAGGAACAGCGGCCCGCACAGCTCGGCTTCCAGCGCAGAGATGCTCTGCCGCAGTGCCTGCCGTGACAAAAACAGCCGCTGTGCCGCGCGGCTGTAATTCATTTCATCGCACAATACCAGAAAGTAGTGCAGCTGGCGGATGTCCATGGTTTCCTCCTGCGGATGTTTGTCATAAATAAAGAATACCGCCTTTTCCGGCAATTGTAAAGCCGGTGGACCTTCTTCCCGGTCACATTTTTTTGCTGCGCTCTGCATTCCGCCGTATCACGCCGTCACGTGGACCGCATTTTCCCGGACGGCATCAATGGTTTCCATCAGCTCACCGTTCTCGTCAAAATCCGGCAGGCGGCCGTACTTCATCTTTTTGATGGCCGGGAACACCCGCTGCTGCATGGTGAGGAAAATCTCACGGGAGTCCATATCCTTGAACCTGCTCCACCGCATGGACTGGCCTGCCGCACTGGCGGGGGAAAGATGTGTTCCATCTTCTCGCCCGCCATGCTCTCAAACTCTTCGGTGGCAAGCTCCTTTTCGTCCAGCGACCGGATGAACATGAGATAGGTCAGCTGCTCGATGCCGGTTTTATGGCAGGGTTTAGGACAACCGAACAGACACCGTTTTAATATAGAAAATGAGGTTCACCATGAACAAACCGCTTTCCTGCCGCTATTGAGAAAAAACAATCCCCACAGCCACAAAAAAGGACTGTGGGGATTGCTTTTATGGTGAAGGAGAAAGAGAATAACGTGTTAACCCTTGTCCGCGCCGGAGGTGATGCCCTCGACGTAGAACTTCTGCATGATGACAAACAGGATGGAGATGGGGATGGACACCAGCACACCGCCTGCACAGAAGAGCGCAAAGTAATTGTTGATCAGGGTCTTTTGCAGCATATTATACAGACCGATAGCCACTGTCCAGTCGGCAGAGACGCCCGAATTCAGGATCATTTTTTAGCCATCACGAAATCGGTCCATGGAACCATAAAAGAGCTGATGATGGTATAGACTAGGATCGGCTTGGACATGGGCAGAACGACCTGGAAGAACACACGGGCGTCGGATGCGCCGTCCAGCTTGGCGGCTTCCCGCAGGGAGATGGGAATGGTATCAAAGAAGCCCTTGCAGATCAGATAGCCCAGACCGGACGAACCGGCATAGACCATGATAAGACCGGCGTAGGAATTGGTCAGATTCAGATATTTCAGGACGAAATAGACGGCGATCATTGCCAGCACGCCGGGGAACAGGTTGACGCTGACAGAAAGGTTCTGGATCAGCTTGCGCCCCTTGAAGCGGCAGCAGCTCAGCGCGTAGGCTACCATCAGCACAAAGCAGGTGGAGATAACGCAGTTGAAACAGGCCACCACAAGGGTGTTGGTAAACCAGCGCGGGAACTGCGCCACAGAGTCCGGGTGGAACAGAATGTTGACATAGTTGCGCAGTGTGTAACTGGCCGGGAAGAACTGTCGCACATTGATGCCCCGGTCTGTGGAGAAGGAAGTGACCAGAAGCCACAGAATGGGTACCAGCCAGATCGCTGCCAGCAGGGCCAGCAGCAGATGCCGCAGGATGCTGCGGACTGTGCGGAGGATACGCCCGCGGCGCAGCTGCGCTGCGGTCTCTGCCCGGCGTGCCGGAGAAACAGTTGTCTGTGTCAAGAGAACGTCGCCTCCTTTTTATTGAGGAACCGGAAGCATACCAGCGTGAACACGGCACAGATGATGAACACCATAATGCCGATGACGGCGGCCATCTTGTAGTTGTACTGCTCCTGCGTCAGGCGGAACAGCCATGTGACCAGCAGATCCACCTCTTTTGCACTAGAGGAAGCCAGCGCCTGATCCTTGGTGATATAAACGTCCTGCGTGAGCAGATAGATGACGTTGAAGTTGTTGACGTTGCGCACAAAATCCGTAACCAGTGCCGGGCCCTGCACACTGAGCAGGTAGGGCAGCTTGATGTGGATAAAGCTCTGCAGCGGCGAGGCACCGTCGATGGTGGAGGCCTCCAGTATATCGGTGGGAATATTCATCAGCACACCGGTGGCAATGAGCATCTGGTAGGGCACGCCCACCCAGATGTTGATGAGGATGATCATGAACTTAGCCCAATGCTGATCGGTCAGGAATGGAATGTGGTTCATGTTCTGCCCCAGCAGACCGATGGCCTTTAAAAAACTCGGTCACGCCTGCATTGGCCATCATGGTATTGAAAATACCGTTGTTGGAGAAGAAGTTGCGCACCAGCAGCAGCGTAACGAACTGCGGCACCGCAATGGTCACCATGAACAGGGTACGCCAGAACTTGGGGAACTTGGTCTTTTTGTCATTGATGAACATTGCCATCAAAATGCCGCCAAAGAAGTTGGTAAAGGTGGCAAAGAATGCCCAAACCAACGTCCAGGTTAAAACCTTGGCAAAGGAATAACCAAACGTGGAGGTCATTCCGCCGCCGCCAAACAGGGTAAAGAAGTTGTTCAGCCCAACCCAGGTAAACAGTTCATTGGGCGGCATGTGCTGCTGGTCATAGTTGGTGAACGCAACGGCGATCAGGATGAACAGCGGCACAATGGTGAACACCACAACGCCCAGAACCGGCAGGGTGAGCAGGGTCACATAGAACTTTTCGTTCAGGTAAACGTTGATGTCCTGCACAAAGTTGTTGGTCTTTTTGCCAGCTTCACGGATCTTCTGCAGCTGATAGTTGGAAAGATACCACCATCATGGCCGCCGCGATCAGTGCCGCGATCACGATAAAGGAGATCATGCTCATCAGCAGGATCTCAAACGAATTATCGTAATCGTTTACAACGTTTTTCATCGTGGCAACATCGAACACCATCTCCATTTTTCACGGTGCCAAGGGTGCCGAACTTTGCCAGGTTGGGTACGCCAAAGAATGCCAGGAAATACAGCGCAAAGCCCTGTACAAATGTGACCAGAAGCGCCTTCATCAGCTGGCCGTGGCCAATGTAGCCCAGACCCCATACAAAGAAGGATAGTTTGGTAAAGATATCGCCGTGCACAAAGTCATGACCAAATTTCTGCAAAAAATTGGGTTCCTTTGGTTCCGTGTGCAGGGCCGCAGCAGCGGATTTTGCCACAGGAATCTCTCCTTTCCAACGCGGTTACGCCAAGCGGCCCACACGTGCCCGGCAACCGTTCCGGACCGCTTGTGGGCCGCTGTTTTAGTGTATCAATGCAGCTTTTTTTGGTTTTAACAATTACTGGGTAACCGGTTGCGGTGATGCCAGCAACAGCATCTTCAATCAGGGTCTGGGGATCCTTGCCATCGGGGTTGCCGTTGACACAGATCTGGCCGAGGGTTTCAGCAGAAGCCCAGTAGTTGCCGCCGACGCGCTGCAGGTTAGCGTACTCAGACTGAGCAACAACAGCGGTCAGAGCCGGAGAAGAAGCGGCTGCCAGAGCATTGGTGTTGGAGGGGCCCTGTGCACGCTGCTGGAAGCGGAGGGTCTCGTTCTCTTCGTTGGTAACGTAATCAGCCAGCAGCATGGCAGCACCAACGTTAGAGCTGTGCGGGTTGACGCCGATCAGTTTGAAGCCGGAGAAGGAAGCCATCTGGACCTGCTCACCGTTCAGGGTGTAGGTGGGCAGCTTGCAGGCGGCGTAGTTGTCGCCCCAAACTTCAGCAGCGTCGTTTGCACGCCAGGTACCGTTAACGCCGGCAACCAGGGTGCCGTCCTTCAGCTTGCCGGTGAACTCTTCGTCCTTCAGGGCAATGAAGCCAGGGTTCTTGCAGATATCAATGACAGCCTGGGTAACATCAGCACCCGGTGCTTCGTTCCAGTTGCAGACGGTGTTCACGCCGTCATCAGCCAGGTTCAGGTTCAGGCCAGCGCCAGCATAGAAGCTGTACAGGTACCAGCCGTTGGCAACGTCCATGGAAACCTTCTTGCCGGCGGCGGCTGCCTTTTCCAGCATGGTATCCAGGCTCTTAACGTCATCCTCGGTGAAGAAGGATTTATCATAGAACATGAAGTAGCCGTTATCAGCGGTCAGGGGGTTAAGCATACAGCTTGCCGTTCACGGTTGCAGCGTCAACAGAAGCTGCGGTGTTGCGGCTCTTGACGTCGTCAGCGTTCAGCTGAACTTCCTGCAGGGCGCCTGCCTGAACCAGCTCGTTCAGCTGGTCATCAGCAAATGCGTAAACGTCAGCAGCGGCGGTGGGGTCGGTCAGGACGGTATCCTTGGCTGTGGACTCGGACTGAGTGCCCAGGTTGATGGTGATCTTGCCGCCGTAATTGCCGTATTCTTTGATAAAGTTATCAGCGATGGTGCGCAGCAGTTCCTGGTCTTCCTCGGCGTCCCCACATGGTCAGGGTAACGTCGTTGGCGAAAGCAGCGGCTGCAGCCTGCTGCAGAACGTCACCATCGTCAGCTGCGGTGCTGTCGGTGGAGGCGGCTTCGCTGGAAGCTGCAGTGCTGGTAGACTCTGCTGCGGAAGAGGCAGGTGCGGTGCTGCCGCATGCTGCCAGGGACAGTGCCATCAAGGCAGCTGTTGCAA
>ENA-OQES01001091-OQES01001091.1-human-gut-metagenome-genome-assembly--contig:-NODE-1091-length-10635-cov-2.253711_pt1 | contig 10635 bp, 18 predicted proteins | sample MGYA00242798_ERZ504641 | MGnify/ENA primary metagenome ERZ504641 (study PRJEB26092, sample SAMD00036327) | human gut metagenome | host: Homo sapiens | study: EMG produced TPA metagenomics assembly of... | reverse complement strand
AATGAACTGGATGAGCCAATGACACAGAGTGTTCTTGCAGAAAGACTTGTGGAGCAATATGCACAGGATAATGAAGAAAAATTAAATGATGAAATTCGAGATGAGATACGACAAGACGTAAACAATTTGTACAGGAACTGATTGCGCTTGAAATTTTGCAGGAGTGCCCTGAGTTTGAGCGCGATGAAAATGGTTGCTATCCGACGAATCAGGTGCTGGCAGGATATTTAAAGATCGCAGAAATGATAATTTATTTGTATGGTGATAGAGAATTGATTCGTCTCAGTTTGATCCCTTTTTTTGCGATACAATTTCTTATAAATCCTGTAAAGATAAAAATAGTAAGCAGAATGTGCAGCAACTTGACATGCAAAATCGAGCTGCTTCAGAGTGTACCGCATGTCCATCCAAATGGACAGACACTAATCCGAAATGAAGAGCTAGAAGTAAATAAACAAATGAGGGGTATCTGGTACGATTTCCATCCATGAATCAGATTCAGGGAAGCACATATGACAGCAGATGGGCGTTTTGTTCAGGTTTACGTGAAAGGCTGGGATAAGGAGAAAGCAAAGGAAGAACTGTTTCATGCGATACGTCATTTCATTTTTATTCTTTGCTCAGAGACAGGGCATTTTTTGTCAATTCATTCAGCATCAATTCTTTATCGAGATCAAGTATGGAATTTTTTCAGGTCATTCTGGAATGGGTAAAAGTACACATACAAATCTTTGGAAAGAACAGTTTGGCACTGAGATCATAAATGGAGATTTAAATTTAATTGGATGGAATATGGTAAGCAGGACAGTAGTGGACAAAATGTAAATAAACTAGGTTCAAAGGGACATCCAATCGTATATGGAATGCCATGGTGTGGCACATCTGGCATAGCATCGACAAAATCGTATCCGCTTGGAGGAATAGTTCATTTTAGGTCGTTCAGATAATGATCATTTTGAGTTATTGACAAATGATCAGAAAATTGTGCGCGTGATGCAGCGGATGATTTCACCAGTTTTGGAAGGAGGAGATGTTGAATCAAAATTTGACTTGTGCAGAAAAGCTAGCCAAGCAGATTCCAATTTTCTACTTTTTGTGTACCAAAGAGCCGTCTGCTGCAGGGCGCATGAAGGATGCGATTGATCAGATACAGTCAGAAGGAGAGTACAGAATTGAAGAATAAACTTAGCCTTATTAAAAAATATCTTCAAAAGGATAGCTTGCGCAAGCTGACTCGTCAGGGCTTATGGATTGGCCAGTATGCCAGACGTTACTGGAAGGCAATGGTGCTGTATACGCTTCTTGGTGTTATGGGTACGGGTGTTTCACTTGTATCTAGTTTAATCTCAAAAGATCTGGTTGATATTATAACAGGTCATGAGACGGGGCGATTAATCAGTACATTTGCGGCAATGATTGGATTTTCAATTGGAAATATTTTGGTAGCACAGGCATCAGGCTATGCGTCTACACTCATTAACCTGAAAGTGGATACCGAAATAAAAAATGATATTTTTGCGAAGATGATGGTTACTGATTGGGAATCGCTTACTACATATCATACTGGTGATCTTGTGACAAGGTGGAGTTCAGATGCATCAAACATTGCAAGCGGTATTTTAAACTGGATTCCTAACCTGATCATTTATACAGTTCGTTTTATCAGTGCGCTTGCAATTGTAATTTACTATGATCCGACATTTGCAATATTTGCATTGCTTGGAATTCCATTTAGTGCATTGCTGTCAAAGCCGCTTTTAAAGCGTATGAGTAAAAATAATCAGCGCAGTGCGCAGATGAATGCAAAGCTATATGGATTTAATCAAGAGACTTTTTCAAACATTCAGACAATCAAAGCCTTTGATCTTATTAAATTTTATATCGAAAAATTGGGTTCTCTTCAAAAAGAATACATTGGAATGCGCCTTGAGTTTCAGAGAATGTCAATTCTTACTTCTATTTTGATGTCTATCATTGGTTTTATTGTGTCATACAGCTGCTACGGATGGGGAATTTACCGTGTATGGAGCGGGGTAATCAGTTATGGTACAATGACAATGTTTTTATCATTATCAGGTACATTGACAAGTTCAGTAAATTCACTTGCAGGCTTAATCCCGTCAGCAGTATCACTTACGATTTCAGCAGGACGTCTAATGGATATTGTAGAGATGCCGCAGGAAGATTATAGTCATGATAAAGAAGTGGAAGTGTTTGAAAAAAATATCGAATGGGAGGTATGGGACTCGTTGTAGAGAATATGGGGTATACCTATCATACTGGAACAGAGGTATTTAAGCATGCTTCAATGCAGGCATTTCCGCATGAAGTGGTTGCTCTTGTAGGTCCTTCAGGTGAAGGAAAAACAACAATGCTTCGTTTGATACTAGCACTTCTTTGTCCAAAAGAAGGTAGTATGTGGGTATGCGCTGAGGAAAACAGAGAAGAGAAGATTTTACTTAGCGCATCGGCAAGAAAACTGTTTTCTTATGTTCCGCAGGGAAATACAATGTTTTCAGGGACAATAGCAGAAAATCTGAGAACGGTAAAGCCAGATGCATCAGATGAGGAATTGATCGAAGCATTAAAGCTTGCCTGTGCATGGGATTTTGTAGAGAAGCTTCCAGATGGAATAAACAGTGCAGTAAAAGAGCGTGGTGGTGGATTTTCAGAAGGACAGGCACAGCGTTTGTCAATTGCTAGGGCGCTTCTTAGAAAATCTCCAATATTATTGTTGGATGAGGCTACTTCTGCTCTTGATGTAGCAACCGAGCGTCGAGTAATCCGAAACATCATGACAGATACTTATCCGCGCACTTGTATTGTAACGACACATCGTCCAACCGTTTTAAATATCTGTGCGAGAGTGTATGCAATAAAAGATAAGAGCTGCAGGGAATTAGAAGAGCAGGAGATAGAGCAGATGATAAGAGCGTTTTAAAACAAAGACGCACTTCTTTTGGCAGAAGTGCGTCTTTGAATTGCCAAAAATTAGTTTACAGAGTAGGTAAATCCAGTCATCTTAAGATCATCAATGCTGGTACCGTGGTTCAGGTGAATACCAATTGTAAGCGGATTTGATGCTGTGCTTGCAAATGTAAATGTAGCAGTCTTTCCTGACCAAGATGTTTGAACAGAAGCATCATCTGTTTCAGCCTGATCAACAGTATCATTAAAGGTAATATTTAATGTGATAGTACCGTTAAGATCTGACCAGTTAGCCATAGCCAGTCCCTTACCGCCGTTTGTGCCCCAGCGATCCCATACACCATAATACGTTACATTTAAAGTTCCCTGACTTGCACCGCTTGCTGCATAAACACCCTCAGCTAAACCAGAATCAACAGTGATCATTGGCTTTTTATAAGTTCTCATAATAGTTACCTCCAGTAAGAATTAAGAAAAATAAAAGATGAAATACCCACTGGCCGGAGTGTGTTCTCGGGATGTTCAGTGTGAGACCGGACACCTCCGATACGGGCGAAACCGCACTCCTCCCAGAACTGGCGACTTCCTTATTATAAAACTCTAAATCAAAAAAATACAAGGGTGGAATAACCTGGGAAAGGGAACGTAAGAGAAGTAGAAGTAGTGGAAATAAGATCGTGGAAAATGAAGAAATGTGTAAAAAATGTCTGTAAAAACGGGGGGATGGCCCGGAGTACTCTGCGTAGCAGGTACTTCCGGGCCCGCGTCATCTCTGACTGGTTTAAAATATACCATGACCCGGTTTAAAATGCAATGGAAGTCATAGAAACGTAATGAATTGTAATATTTCTTACAAAAAACGATAGAAAGAGTTATAAAAGATAGATGAAAAATATTTGCAAAAATCTGAGGTTTTGTTATATACTACATATTACGATAGCGGCAGTATGTCTTTAGCGATGTATCCGCTAAATATACAAATAAGGATGGTTTTACTATGGCATTATTAGAAACATGGAGAAATCTGGCATATGGTGACGGCCTGGATGATCAAAAAAAGAGAAGAGCTGTGGTCCGGATATTTCCAGATCGAGAAGGGAATTTATGAGCAGATCCTTTCCCAGCCTGAGCAGGTAATCACAGGTACTGTAAAGGAACTGGCTGAGAAGTATAACACTGAGATCCTGATCATGACCGGATTTTTAGATGGTATCAATGAAAGCTTAAAGGGATATGAGAACCCAATCGATACTATGGAAGAAGATACCGAAGTTAAGATCGAGATCGATCCTGAGAAGCTGTACTACAACATGGTAGAAGCTAAGGCTACCTGGCTGTATGAACTTCCACAGTGGGATGCGATCCTGACTCCAGAAAAGCGTAAAGAACTGTACAAGAGCCAGAAGGCTTCCGGTACTGTTCGCAAGGCAAAGAAGATCTTCCCAAATGATCCGTGTCCATGTGGAAGCGGCAAGAAGTACAAAAAATTGCTGCGGTAAGAACGCTTAAGCAATCTGAAATGTGCGCCTGTCCGGACTCTTCCGGGCAGGTATTTTAATGTTACAGTCCAGATCCTGCTGGTTCGGAGAAAATGTAATATTTTAATGGGAGAAGAAAATGGAAGCATATACAAGCTTTGCGCAGGTCTATGATCTGTTTCAGGATAATATTCCTTATGGAGAATGGGCAGATTATTTAAAAATGCCTGTTAAATGAATATGGAGTAAAAGACGGACTGGTTCTGGATCTGGGCTGCGGCACTGGAAGCATCACTGAGCTTTTAGCAAAGGCCGGATATGACATGATCGGCGTGGACAATTCCGAGGACATGCTGGAGATCGCCATGGATAAGCGGAGCAGATCGGGACTGGATATCCTGTATCTTTTACAGGATATGCGGGAATTTGAGCTTTACGGTACAGTAAAAGCGGCAGTGAGTATCTGCGATTCCATGAACTATATCCTGGAAAAGAGGACCTGGTACAGGTATTTTAAACTGGTAAATAATTATCTGGATCCGTCAGGTATCTTTAATTTTTGACATGAATACAGAATATAAGTACACCCATCTTTTAGCAGATGGTACTTTTGCGGAAAACAGAGAAGAAAGCAGCTTTATCTGGGAGAATTTCTATGATGAAGAGGAGCGGATCAATGAATATGACCTGACTTTATTTATTAAAGAAGGGGAGCTGTTCCGCAAGTTTGAGGAGACTCATTATCAGAGATGCTATTCTTTGGATGAGGTGAAAGAGGCAGCAAAAGAGGCGGGAATGGATTTTGTGGCCGCCTATGATGCGTTTACCAGGGAATCTGTAAAGGATGACAGTGAAAGAATTTATCTTGTTTTCCGCGAGCGTGGGAAATAAGAAGGACCATTAACGAGCAGTCAGCCTGCGTAAGCAGACAGTAAACTGCGATAGCACGGGACTGCGGGTATAAAAATAACAAGGAGAGAACAATATGGCAGATTATGTGATCAGAGCCACTGCGGCAGAAGGTCAGATCCGTGCCTTTGCGGCAACTACCAGAGATCTGACTGAGACTGCAAGACAGGCTCACAATACAAGTCCGGTAGCAACAGCAGCGCTGGGAAGATTAATGACAGCAGCTGTGATGATGGGCTATGACATGAAGGGAGCAGATGACCTTCTTACCATAAAGATCCAGGGCGATGGCCCTATTGGTGGTCTGGTTGTTACCGCTGACTCTCATGGAGAAGTAAAAGGTTATGCTTTTAATCCGGGGGTCATGCTTCCGCCAAATGATAAAGGCAAACTGGATGTAGGCGGTGCCTTAGGCGTAGGCGTTTTAAGCGTGATCAGGATATCGGCTTAAAAGAGCCTTATGTGGGACAGACCATTCTGGTATCAGGAGAGATCGCAGAGGATTTAACATATTATTATGCAACCTCTGAACAGACCCCTTCTTCTGTGGCACTGGGCGTTCTGATGAATAAGGATAATACGGTCCGTCAGGCAGGCGGATTTATCATCCAGCTGATGCCAGGTGCTTCTGATGCAGTTATCTCTGCTCTGGAAGAGAAAATCAAAGAGATCCACTCTATTACTACATTATTAGATGTGGGAAATACACCGGAGACAATCTTACAGTACATTTTAGGAGACTTAGGACTGGAAATCAATGAAAAGCTTCCTGCTAAGTTTACCTGCAATTGCAATAAGAGCCGGATCGAGAAGGCGCTGATCAGCGTTGGAAAGAAAGACATCCAGGAAATGATCGATGACGGTAAGCCGATCGAGGTAAACTGCCATTTCTGCAACAAAAATTATACCTTTGATGTAGAGGAATTAAAAGAGATCCTGGAAAAGGCAAGAAGATAAAATACACACAAAAGGAGCCAGTCATGCGACTGGCTCCTTTGTAATCATTTGAAATTCACGTATAACTTACTTCAACTATCTATCAATTTGATATATGTTTGAAAAAGGTACACTGTTGTTCATTGATTATAATTTGGTTACGTTAGTAGCCTGAGGTCCCTTAGCACCATTTACTACGTCGAACTCAACTTCTGCGCCTTCGTCTAAAGACTTGAAGCCTTCCATGTTCAGACCTGAGTAGTGTACGAATACATCGTTGCCCTGCTCGTCAGAAATGAATCCGTAACCCTTCTGGTTGTTGAACCACTTAACTGTACCTTTCATTACGATACCTCCGAAAAATATCAAAAAATAGTTGAGTTGCAAGTAATTTCGCAACTGTGATTAGAATATCACAAATTAAGGGCGGTGTCAAACCTTTTGTGCCTAAGAAAATAAGTATTGAGAGGAAGAAAAAGTTCATGGTACAATAGGCAAAGCAAAAAAATTTAACAATGTTTAATTGAGAGATTTTTTTGAGTTAGAGAGGATTTAGAAATGTCTGAAAATGAAATGAAAATGCCGAAAATAAAGCTGGTCAATATTGTAAAACATTTCTGTACCATTACCAGACACCGTCTGTTAGTGTGTAAGCACTGCTTTAAGATCGGATTATACTGGCAGGGACTGACACATGACCTGTCAAAGTACAGTCCGGAAGAGTTCTGGACAGGAGTCCGTTATTACCAGGGGGCACCGGAGCCCTAATGCGGCAGAGCGTGAGGCGATTGGTTTTTCCCAAAGCCTGGCTTCACCATAAGGGACGGAACAAGCACCATTTTGAATACTGGATCGATGTTTCTTTAAATAAAGAAGAAGGTCTGGTGGGAAATAAGATGCCGGTGAACTATGTGGCAGAGATGCTTTGCGACCGGGTTGCGGCCTGCGAGGTATACAGAGGGCAAAAATTATACCAGCGCAGCACCTATGGAATACTACGAATTTACAAAGAAATACATTACCATTCACCCGGAGACCAGGGCGCATTTTGGAAAAGCTTCTTACGATCTTAAAGGACGAAGGGGAAGAGAGCGCTTATGCTTATATTCGTAAGCTGTTTAAAAAAGGGAAGCTATTAAAACAGGCTTCCCTTTTTCGTGCTTATTTTGTTGTGTTTTAAGCTGTTTTGGACTGCTTACTCTTCTGGAAACAGGTTCTCTTCGATAATGGCAACCGCATCACGGATGCAGTCCGGACATGCGCGGAGGACTTTTCCGGTGTCTACGCCCTTTAATTCACGGCATACGATGGTGGAGTTTTTCTCCTTGAAAGCTGCGATGCAGGCTTTGGATGCCTTATAGGAAGTTCCCTTGGAGTTTGGCTTTTCCAGGTCTGCAGTGCTGATCTTTAAACCGGCTAAAACGGCTGCTGCGGAGATAGCGCCACAGGTTCCTTCCATACCGCCCATTCCAAGGCCAAGGCCCTCAGTTACTTTAAACAGGGTCTCCGGGTCAATATCTACCTTATCTAAAAATGCGAAAGCTACAGACTGTGCGCAGTTGTAACCTTTGTTGTGACAGACAATGGCTCTGTCGGCTCTTGACTCTTTTGTGATCTCTGACATAATCAAATTCTCCTTTTAAAATTAAAAATTTGGAAACTTTTTGTAAAATAATGTTGTCCTATTTCCAGGCAGCTTATATGAATGATAAAACCGCCAAGAAGAACACTGGCAAGGTAAAGACAGTTTCCTGCAAATGTTCCGATCACCAGGGAGATCTGGTGAAAGACGATCTGCCCGTTTGGATAATAGGGACTGATGTAAAACATATCCGCATTGCCGTAAGGATGGGATAATACATTTACAGCTGTGGCAATGGCAGTACAGAAAAGAAACAACGGGATCGTATGCAGATAGCATTTTTGGCGTTTCTGTTTTCAGGTTATAAAATGCACAGATAAGCCCCATAAAAATAAGGTTGAAATGCCATAAAAAGCCGTGGACGGTCATGGTCCAGTAAGGATGCATCAGTCCGCTGGGTTCAGCCAGTGCCATGATCCCGCCAAGAAGACCGAAATCCTGGATAAAAAGGTAAAAGACATTTCTTATTCGGGCAGGAACCATGGGAATGAAAAGTCCAAGGTACATGGGAACACTGCACAGCTGGAATGGAAAATACCACCAGTCATAGGTTCTGCCATTTTCTATATAATAGATAAATCCCTGTTTATATAATTCTGTCAGCCCTAAAAATTAAGCCGCATAAAAAAATGAATGGTATCCGGTCCGGCTTTTCTTTCCGGAAAAGAGAACTTCCGGGCAAGAAAAATGCTTAAGGATACACCAAGGACGGTCAGGACCAGATGAAAAGCTCCATAGGGCTTAGGAGTATCCATGGTCCAGGCGGTTGCCTGAAAAAAGCTTCAGCCATATAAAAACCACCTTCTGGAATTGTATATCTCGTTAAAGATTATACAACATTCAGGTGAGATTGTCCATGAAGGGAGAATAAAAAGAGGGAAGCCTGCGCAGTCTAAGAAAGAGCAAAAAAAGATTTGGATACAGTATGGGGAAAAATTTCCAGGAGGGCAAAAAAATGGCAGGGATAGTAACAGCGCCTTTTATCCGGTGCATTGATGAGCGTACAGGGCGTATTTAATACAGGTGTGACAAAACAGACCAGCGTGTGGGTGGCTTCCGGCTGGGTCCAGGCAACAGCCTTGATTGCCTGTGTTGTTATATGGTTTTTTACTGGGAGACCGCCGGTGCGGGGACTCTTTTCGGTTTCTCCCATCTACCTTCTTTCCGGCGGTATCATAGGGGCGGTGATCACCTATACAGTGATCCGCAGCATGCAGTCTTTAGGACCGGCACAGACTGCCCTTCTCATCGTAGTGGCACAGATCATCACAGCATATGTGATCCAGCTGTTTGGATGGTTTGGCACAGAAAAAAGCCTTTTGAATGGCATAAACTTTTAGGAGCAGCTGTTGCTGTGGCAGGGATCATTAATTTTTCAGAGATAAAGCGAAAAGTCGAAAAAAAGACGGGAAAATGTTAGAATTACCGCTTGTATTTAAATTGCCTTTCCGATAGAATAGTAATAGCAGGCTGAGATGGTATTCCATGGAGGAATATCGTTGAAGAGAACATTATCTTTGAAGAAGAAAAATGCAGATAGCTGCGGCCCTGGCTGCAGCTGTGTTTGTCTGTGGCGGTTGCACAGGAAATCTGAAAGAAGAACAGGATGAGATCCTGCTTGAAACCGTGGCTGAAAGCAGTGAAAACCTGGAACATGCAGATGATGCAGAACAGTCAGAAGCAGGAGAAACATTACCGGAAACAGCTGAACCCAGGAAACAGCAGAAACAAGATTGGGATCTACAATCTACGTTCATGTATGCGGTCACGTAAAATATCCAGGCGTTTACCAGATGCAGGAAGGCAGCAGAGTCTATGAAGCCATTGATAAGGCAGGTGGAATGTTGGAAGAAGGTGCCGGTGATGCCATGAATATGGCGGCTGTGCTGGAAGATGGTATGAGGATCATGGTACCGGATCTGGCCCAGGCAGCCCAGATGATAGAACAGGGCGCTGTTTTTGATCCTGGTTCATCTGCAAGTGTTTCTGACCGGAAAAGTTCCGGAAAGGTGGATTTAAACAGGGCCGATGTGAAAGAACTGATGACATTAACTGGGATCGGCCAGTCACGGGCAGAGGCGATCATACGTTACAGGGAAGAAATTGGCAGCTTTGAGAGAATCGAAGATGTGATGAAAGTGTCCGGGATCAAGGAAAGCGCTTTTAATAAGATCAAAGATGATATTACTGTATAGTTGATAGAGCGGTTGCTGGCTTGCGGTGCATGGACAGTGACGATAAAGAGATAGATATAGATAAAGGGGAGCTGAAAAATGGCACGGGTATTAGTAGTAGATGATGGAAAAACTGATCGTAAAAGGGATCCGGTTCAGTCTGGAACAGGATGGCTATGAGGTAGACTGCGCCTATGACGGAGAAGAAGCCATTGAAATGGCCAAAAAAGACAGAATATGATATTGTACTGTTAGATGTAATGCTTCCCAAGCACGATGGATTTGAAGTGTGTCAGGCGATCCGTGAATTTTCAGATATGCCGGTGATCATGCTGACTGCAAAGGGCAGTGATATGGATAAGATCCTGGGACTGGAATACGGGGCAGATGATTATATCAGCAAGCCCTTTAATATCCTGGAAGTAAAGGCAAGGATCCGTGCCATTATCCGTCGCAGCATGAAGGCAAAACGCCAGAAAAGGAAGAACAGGCCAATACTTACATTGGTTCCGGCGACCTGAAGATGGACACAGAAGGAAGAAGAGTGTTTATCGGTGAAAAAGAGATC
>ENA-OQES01001090-OQES01001090.1-human-gut-metagenome-genome-assembly--contig:-NODE-1090-length-10647-cov-2.381274_pt1 | contig 10647 bp, 12 predicted proteins | sample MGYA00242798_ERZ504641 | MGnify/ENA primary metagenome ERZ504641 (study PRJEB26092, sample SAMD00036327) | human gut metagenome | host: Homo sapiens | study: EMG produced TPA metagenomics assembly of... | reverse complement strand
ATTCCAAGTTTTCTACACCATAATACCGATATATCGCTGAACCAATGTATTTTGTAACCCCTTTTCCGTACTGTTTATCTGTGGCTTCTTCCAACTGAGAATGATTCAAATAATCTTTAGCCATTTCTAATAATAATACTCTTGCATTATCCATTTTAAAAGATTTTTACAACTTTTCCCCAATCTTTTTACTGCTTTCATTGACATATCTTTCATCGTAAACCGTTACGCTACTAAAGAGTCAAGATGTTTTTTCCTATTTTATCACAAATTCAATAAAACTGCCCCTAATTTTACAAATAAGAAATGACGCAGATAATGTTTCCACTACCTACGCCATTTCTCATTACATCTTTGAAATATTTACTCCATTTTCTTTCAACTTTTACTCCAAATTTACTCCATTTCAAAAATCTGTTACGATAATTTTACGGTATTCTATGATACCTTTCCCTTGAAGAAAAATGTCTGCAAGCCTTGATTTTAAGCGAACTTTTCAATATTTCCCAAGCACTTTATTCTGTTGTGAGATTTTCTCTCAAATTATTTCTGAACAATGTTGATGATTTTCTTCGGTACATAGATCTCTTTTACGATTGTACCTGTCAGTTTGTCAGCAACGGCTTCTTTTCCTTTTGCGATTGCATCTTCTTTGGAAATGTCAACCGGGATACTGATGACTGCACGGGTTTTTCCGTTGATCTGTACCGGTACCTCTACTTCGTCATCTTTCATAGCGTCTTCATCATGTTCCGGCCATTTTGCTGCAAATACGGATGTGTCATGACCCAGAACCTGCCACAGTTCTTCTGCAATGTGCGGAGCGAACGGAGAAAGCAGAATGACATAGGTAGACAGAGTTTCTTTGTCAATACCACCGGCCTTCTTAGCCATGTCAATCATCTTGTTGTTATATTCCATGAATTTGGAAACAACGGTATTCAGGCTGAAGCTTTCCAGACGTTCTGTGATATCGTGAATCAGGCAGTGACGCAGTTTTACCATCTCTTTAGTTTCTGAAACATTTGCTTCTGCGCTGTCCTGTACCAGCTTCCAGAAACGATTCAGGAAACGGTATACACCGTCGATTCCTCTGTCATCCCACTCTGCATCCAGTTCCGGCGGTCCTACGAACAGCTCATAGATACGCAGAGAGTCACATCCGTAATCTCTTACCAGATCATCAGGAGAAACAACGTTTCCTTTCGATTTACTCATCTTGATACCGTTCTTACCGGTGATCATACCCTGGTTGAACAGTTTGTGGAATGGTTCATCAAAGTCAATAGCTCCGATATCATACAGGAACTTGGTATAGAAACGGGAATACAGCAGATGCAGTACCGCATGTTCCACACCACCGATGTACATATCTACCGGCAGATATTTGTCAGCTTTTCTTTGGATACCAGCTCTTTGTCATTTTTGTTATCTACATAACGCAGGAAATACCAGGAAGAACCTGCCCACTGTGGCATAGTGTTGGTCTCACGTTTTGCAGGTCCGCCGCAGGCCGGGCACTTGCAGTTAACCCATTCGTCAATAGCAGCCAGTGGAGATTCACCGGTTCCTGTCGGTTCGTAGGATTCTACATCCGGCAGACGAAGCGGAAGTTCTTCTTCCGGTACCGGAACGTTTCCACATTTCGGGCAGTGAACGATCGGGATCGGTTCGCCCCAGTAACGCTGACGGGAGAATACCCAGTCACGCAGTTTGAAGTTTACGGTTTTACGTCCGATACCCATCTTTTCGATCATCATCGGAGCTTCTTTCTTCAGTACAGAAGATTCCATACCGTTCCAGTCACCAGAGTTGATCATAGTTCCAGAAGCCTCGGTATATGCTTCTGTCATATTTTCGATTTCTTTTCCATCTTTTGCGATAACCTGAATGATCGGAATATTGAACTTGGTTGCAAATTCAAAGTCACGGTCATCATGGGCAGGTACACACATGATTGCTCCGGTACCGTAATCAGCCAATACATAGTCAGACAGCCAGATCGGAACTTTGGCACCATTTAACGGGTTGATTGCATAAGATCCGGTAAATACACCAGTCTTTTCTTTGTCCTGCAGACGATCCACGTTAGACTTCATGGATGCATCGTAGATATATTGTTCCACAGCTTCTCTTGTTTCATCGGTAGCCAGTTCTTTTGCCATGGCATGCTCAGGAGCCAGTACCATGAAAGTTGCACCGTGAAGGGTATCCGGGCGGGTGGTGTATACAGTGATCTTCTCGTCTTTTCCTTCAACCGGGAATTCAACTTCTGCACCATAGGATTTACCGATCCAGTCACTCTGCATCTTTTTAACTTTTTCCGGCCAGTCCAGTTTGTCCAGATCATTCAACAGACGGTCTGCATATTTTGTGATACGCAGCATCCACTGACGCAGATTTTTCTTAGTTACTTCAGAACCACAACGTTCACATTTTCCGTTGACAACTTCTTCATTTGCCAGACCTGTTTTACAGGATGGACACCAGTTGATCGGGAATTCTTTTTCGTAAGCCAGACCTTCTTTAAACATCTTTACAAAGATCCACTGGGTCCATTTGTAGAACTCAGGATCTGTGGTGTTTACTTCGCGATCCCAGTCATACAGAGCTGCGATCTCGTTGATCTGACGTTTGATGTTTGCTACGTTGTCTGCGGTTGATTTTGCAGGATGTACACCCATTTTGATCGCATAGTTCTCAGCCGGCAGACCGAAAGCATCCCATCCCATCGGGTGAATGATATAGTAACCGTTCAGTAATTTGTAGCGGCTCCATACATCAGAAATTACATATCCTCTCCAGTGTCCGACATGAAGACCATTTCCTGATGGATATGGAAACATGTCCAGACAATAATATTTTGGCTTTTTGCCATCATCCACATTCACCGGGTGTTCTTCCCAGATATCATGCCATTTTTTTTGCTACTGCCCTATGATTATAAGGTACTGTCATGGTTTCTTCCTCCTAGGTATTGCTTGAAATATAAAAAGTCCTTTTGTTTCTGTTTTTCAACTAGAGACGAAAGGACTTTATTTCCGTGGTACCACTCTACTTCATGAAGCATAAGCCTCATGCACTTATGGATTCTGTAACGGGAACTCCCGCTTTTTCTTACTTGCATCTTCTATAAATTATGAAAATATTTCGGAAAAAGGACTCCGGGGCCAGTTCAAAGCTCTCTTCTGCTGACTCGCACCAACCGACAGCTCTCTGAAAGAACGATACCGCTTTTACTCTTCCCCTTCCAGGTCGTATACTTTATAAAACATAAAATATTTTAACTGCAAAGACAGTGTTTGTCAAGGCTTTCCTGTTATTTACACGGGCAGCAAGCCAAAGTGTTACTGTTCACTCCATTTCCGGTAACACACCTCGCGATGCACAGAATTTATACCAATCGTATAAATTCGCGAAGCATATTTTATCTCGTTATGGCTGCTCATCAAAACGATGGTTTTTAAAATAGTATTCTTTATCGTGCTCATTGATCTCACGATATACCTTGCATGGACTTCCAAAAGCAATACAGTTTGCTGGAATGTCTTTTGTTACGATAGAACCGGCACCGATCACGGAATTTTCTCCGATAGTTACATCCGGAAGAACGACAACATTGGCTCCCAGCCATACATTATCACCAATGGTGATTGGGAATGAATACATTCCGTCTCCCCGGTGTTCCGGATCAATGGGATGTCCGGTGGTACACAAGGTTACATTCGGTCCGATCAACACATTTTTTCCGATGGTGATCTTCCAGTCATCGATCAGTGTCAGATTCATATTAGAATAGGTGCCGTCTCCGATAGATACATATTTTCCAACAGCTGCTGTAAGCGGTGGAGTGATCCATACATTTTTTCCTACTTTTCCGAAAATATCGTGAAGAAGTGCTTCTCTTCCTTCCATATCTTCCGGTGGCATACTGTTGAATTCTCTTACCAGTGCTTTTGTGTGAGCCTGCAGACTCATATTTTCATCATCATCCTGCCATACATACCCCTGTTTCATTCTCTCCTGCTCAGTCATAGTTTTTCTACCTCCCAGTTAATATTACTACAGGGTTAAGTGTAACATATTTGTGTGGGAAAATCCATCTGCTCTCGAAGAAAAGTATTGCCACGGTACATAACAGTAACATATAACAGTCAGGTGCTTTTTTCATAGCATCAGTTGTCCAGCGAATCGGGAAAAAAACAGACGTGGGAAAAGATCTTGTCCGAGCTCTTCCGCGGTATAATCCGCATTGCAGGATACGCTGGGAGCATACAGGTACGTATATCCATCCCGTATAACCATAAATACCAGCCAGAAATTGGTATCCTCGTTGTTTCCGCTGGTAAAGGAAACAATATACACCGGATAGGAAAGACTCTCAGTATAATCATCGTCCTGGTAAACGGAAAGAATGTTATATATGCCACCGTCGGTCAGTTTTTCTGCTGCAAGGGTTGCGTATGCCTCCGGAGTGTCTGGAAGATCTTCCGGGTTGACATAGCAATAGTCAACGATGCAAGACATCCCGTCTTCTAACATATCGTCATATCGGTGAGTCCCGTCTTCATAATTTTCATTTAGTATAGAAATCATACCGGTATAAGGAAGAGCACCTCCCATGAGAACCGGTATGTCCACAGAATTCTCCTGACCGGACGGCGCATCAACAGGGTCTTCATCTGGTTGTGACGGAGAAGGATCTGCCTCATCAGGTGTATGAGATCCATGATCACTACCTGATTGAGTGGTTTCCTGTGGTGTCGATATTTTCAGGAACTTCAGGTTCGTCCGTTATTATCGGATCAGTGGTTTTTTCCCGGGTCAGACGGATCCTCGTCGTTTTGTTTGGTGTTTCTATCTGCAGTTAATGAATGGAATCTTGAAAGGTAATTCGACCGGAAGTTTGAAAGAACAGGATGTCATGGTCAATGCTACTGTGAGGAGCAGTGAAGCAAAAAGGCCATTTTCTTTTCATAAGCGTAGTCTCCTTTCTTCTGATTATAGCAAATAGAATGATATACAGAATTCCTTTTTTGACATTGTACCATATATTGTGCAGTTTATGTGACTTTGCCTTATAAAATGATCCACTGGTCTCTTGATTATTGTTATCAGTAAACAGTGATTTTTCATTGAGGAGAAACGCTGGAGATCCAGTCTTTTGGCGAACAACCGCACTGCTGTTTAAAATATCGGCTGAAATGAGACATGTTTCGAAATCCGCAGGAAAGAGCCACTTGTTGGATCGGCAGCGCTTCATTTGTCAGTAGATTTTTGGCCTTGTCAAGACGGACCTGTAGCAGGTCGTTGTGTGGGGTACTGTGAAAAAATCTGCCGGTAATAAGCGTAGAACTGACTTTTTTCCAGGTTTATCCGATTGCAGAGCTGTTCGGTTGTCCAGTGTTTTTCATAATGGCGGAGCATCTCCATGCGAAGTGCCTGAAAATCCCGGTACAACCCTTCTTCTTCCGGGTTATGTCGCTGCCCTTTTTCAAGTCCACGTGCTGCCGTGACCAGAAGCTGGCAGATCAGTGCACTCTGCATTGCTTCCGTATGAGAACCGCGGGAGATGTATTCCTGCTGCAGCTTGCGGATGATTTCTTCTATTTCTTCCGGATTTTGCGGATAAAATATCTGGTTTTGCGGAAGCTGAAAATATTCTGCAAGATTCTCCTGTGCAACAAAATGAAGATAACTGTTCCGGAACTTCTGTACTGCCTGATAGTGCTGCATCTGTCCTGGTGTGTACAGGATGCAGGCATTTTCTCCGGTAATCAGTATACCATTCTCCTGATAAACTTTCATCGGAGTTTTCAGCAATAAAAACAAATAATCGCCGCTCCCCTGTGGACGGTAGATCCGGTCAGCATCTGGGTTGGAGCGGTTGTATTCGCAAAACTGTATGGAAATATCTGAAATCATTACTTCATCACCCTCTCGTATTTTCTAAAAAAACGCATACCTAACACCGGAAAAAAAGGTCAATTACTTCGGACAAAAAGCATCTGGTATTCTGCCAATGTTCTGTTACAATCATAGACAGTACAGACAATACATGTCGAGAGCACATTATATAACCACAGGAGGTTTTTACAATGAAAAAAGCTGAAATTATTGTAGACAAATATTTCCTCACCGGCGCGGTAGACAAAAGGATCTTCGGTTCTTTTATTGAACATCTGGGAAGAGCCGTGTACGAAGGAATCTATCAGGAAGGCAACCCGAACTCCGATGCACAGGGATTTCGGAAAGATACCCTGGATCTGGTCAAAGAACTGCAAGTTCCGATTGTTCGTTATCCGGGCGGTAACTTTGTATCCGGTTTCCGCTGGGAAGACAGCGTAGGACCAAAATGACAAACGTCCATCCAGACCGGAGCTTGCCTGGGGTGTGATCGAAACCAATCAGTTCGGATTAAATGAATTCGCCGACTGGTCTAAAAAAAGCAGGAAGTGACATCATGATGGCTGTCAATCTGGGAACCGCGGACCGGAAGATGCCAAGAATCTTCTGGAATACTGTAACTTCAAAGGCGGCACTTACTACAGTGATCGCGAAAAGAACACGGTTACAAAGATCCGCACGATATCAAAGTATGGTGTCTGGGAAATGAAATGGATGGTCCGTGGCAGATGGGCCATAAAACGGCTACAGAATACGGAAGAATCGCAGCTGAGACTGCCCGTCTGATGAAATTCATGGATCCTACGATCGAGACCGTAGCCTGCGGAAGCTCCAATCTGGATATGCCAACCTTCGGTTCCTGGGAATACACCGTTCTGGATGAGGCTTATGATGAGGTTGATTATATGTCCCTGCATCAGTACTATGGAAACCGTGATGACGATACCCCTGATTTTCTGGCAAGTTCCAAAGGAATGGATGATTTTATCTCAGGTGTCGTAAGTATCTGCGATGCTGTCAAGGCAAAGAAACACGGCAAAAAGAATATTAACCTGTCCTTCGATGAGTGGAATGTCTGGTATCACAGCAACGAAGCAGATGAAAAACTGGCAAAAATGGATCCAGGCACCCCATCAGCTGGAAGATATCTACAATTTTGAAGATGCCCTGTTAGTCGGAAGTATGCTGATCACACTTCTGCGTCACGCAGACCGTGTAAAGATTGCCTGCCTGGCACAGCTGGTCAATGTTATCGCTCCGATCATGGCATCCGATACCGGTGCATGGAGACAGACTATTTTCTATCCGTATTTCCACGCAAGTGTATACGGAAGAGGTACTGTTCTGAACACCCAGGTACACACCCCGGTATATGAAAGCAAAACTTACGGAGAAGCTCCGTATCTGGATTCTGTATGCATCTGGAATGAGGAAGAAGATACTCTGACAATCTTTGCTGTGAATAAGGGCCTGGAAGAAGATATGGAAGTCAGCTGTGACCTGAGACAGTTTGAAGGTTACAAAGTAGCTGAACATATCGTTCTGACCAACGATGATCTGAAAGCGGTTAATACAGAAGCCGCTCCGAACACAGTAGCTCCGACACTCTCTTCTGCTACCAAACTGGAAAATGGCAAATTACAGACCGTCTTTGGAAAACACAGCTGGAATGTAATTCGACTGAGTAAATAATTTCTTTCAAAAATTGCTCCTGGAATTCCAGGAGCATTTTTGATAACTGTTCTGTAACTATTCAAAGTTCTTGTTATTCTTTTATTCTAACGGTTCCTCATAGAATCTTCCCGCGATTCCCTCGGATTTGATAATATTGATAAATGCCTCCGGATCCAGGCTGTGAACCAGTGCAGTCACTTCTTTCACCTCATCTTCTCCCAGTACTGTGTACAGCATGTCTTTGTCCTCTTTCAGATAACAGCCCTGAACGGCAAGATGTGTGATTCCATGCCTGGTACATTCCATAATCTTCTGCTCCAGCATCGCTCCGTGACGGGTGACGATGAACATGGTTGCTTTTTGATCTTTTCTGTGAAGTGTGTTGATCGTCTGTGTGGAAACGAACTGGAAAATGATGGAATACATCGCAGCTTCAAATCCAAACAGAAAACCTGCGGTCGTAAGTATCACCACATTGATACCAAAAACAAAATTCCAGGACGGTTTATGCAATCTGGAGGAAAGATAAACCGCAATAAAATCCGTTCCACCGCTGGAAGCTTTTCCGAACAAAGCAATCGAGATTGCTGTTCCGTTCAAAATCCCGCCAAATACAGACACCAGAAGCGGATCATATGTAATCGGCGTTACCGGGATCAGATCGACCAGAAAAGAGTTCAGTACGATCATCAGTACCGTATATGAGGTAAACTTTTTCCCGATCATCCGAAAACCGATAATCGCCGGTATCGCATTCAATGCAATATTGATCACCGAATATGGCAATGAAATTCCGAAAAATGTTTCCGCCGTACGCTGTAACAAAAGTGATAAACCGGTAAATCCTCCCGGAATCAGATTTCCCGCCCGGACGAAAGATTTGATATTGACAGACATCAGTAACGATGCCAGTAATACACAGCCTGTCGATATCATCGGCTGTTTCCATTTGGGCGAGGTTCCTACAGTTGTTGGTTGTTGATTTGTAGTTTTCATTTTTGTTCTCCATTGTAAAAGTATTTGAAAAAACTTACCTTTTCCATTTCTATTATAATTGTTTTCCAACACTTCATCAATGGAATTATCATATTCTATTTTTTAATCACCGGAATCTCCGTCTCGTCTTTCGCGTCCAGATTATTCAGATATTTCTTCGTTTCTTTCACGATAACCACCTGACAATAAGAATACTGCAATCAGGTTCGGGATTGCCATCAGGGCGTTCAGGATATCGGCGATGTCCCATACTACATCAAGGGCTACTATCGGGGCGATCACAGCTACGGCGATATATAACACACGATAAGGAATCAGTCCCTTTTTCCCTGCAAAGTATTCCACGCAACGTTCCCCATAATATGCCCATCCAAGGATCGTAGAGAATGCGAAGGAAATAATTCCAACGACAAGGATCAAAGGTCCGATGATCGGAATCTGATCGAAGGCAAGGGAGGTCAGTACACCACCATCGGTGATCTCATTGGCATTGATAGCCGGGTTTTTCATAATCGTAGAAACCAGTACCAGACCGGTCATCAGACATACAACTACAGTATCCCAGAAAGTTCCGGTGGAGGATACCAGTGCCTGGCGTACAGGGTTTCGAGTCTGTGCTGCCGCTGCGGCAATCGGTGCAGAACCCATACCGGATTCATTGGAAAACAGTCCACGGGCAACTCCGTAACGCATCGCCAGCATGATACCGCTTCCTACCAGACCGCCGGCTGCTGCTCCCGGTTGGAATGCCAGGCGACAGATAGTTGTGATTGCAGGTATGATATAGTCATAATTAATTCCAAGAATCACGATACAGCCAAGCACATAGAAAAGTGCCATAAACGGAACCAGTCGTTCACAGACCCTTGCGATGCTTTTGATTCCACCAAAGATGACAACTGCTGTCAGAACGCCAACGATGATTCCGACAACTGCTTTATTGATATGTAGACTTTTCATTGCAGACAGTAGCGATGGCGTTAACCTGCGTGGCACATCCGATACCGAAAGAAGCAAACCCGGCAAATACAGCAAAGATCAGCCCCAGCCACCGCATATGCAAACCGCGTTCCAGTGCGTACATGGCACCACCCTGCATTCGTCCATCTTCGGTTTTGACACGATATTTTACTGCAATCAGTGATTCACTGTATTTCGTCGCGATACCGAACACACCGGTAAGCCAGCACCATAAAACGGCACCGGGACCACCTAAGGCAACGGCAGTTCCCACACCGATAATATTTCCGGTTCCGATCGTAGATGCCAGCGCAGTGGCAAGTGCTCCGAACTGACTGACTTCACCGTCTGCATCCGGTTCTTTGGATACAGAAAGCTTGATTCCTTTTGTGATTGTTTTTCTCTGGATAAACCCGGTTCGGACGGTCATGAAAAGATGAGTTCCGAGAAGTAACAGAATCATCCCCCAGCCCCAGACTTTTCCATCCACCCAGGTTACCAGTTGACTGAACTTTTCCATATGTTTGCTCTCCCTTCTGTGGTGTAGATATGTAAATCTCATAAATATTTCGTATCTTCATAGTTGCTGAGCGTTTAAAAGATTCTGTACGTTTTCCAGGTGCTCTGATTCCTGTACAGGATATATCAGTTTATGGCATATAGCGGAATATTATGCCGGCAATAAGATAACATAGGCTTCGCGATCTTGATATGCAGGAAGATAATTTCCTGTATATCGAAAAAAAGGGCAGACACCCTCTCGGATGTCCGCCCTTGGACTTACATATCTCATCTATATTTTCGTTTATCAGTTGTATTTTTACTTATTATTATCATGAAACTCTTTTGCTGCCAAGTGAAAATTTTCTACTCCAGGTTCAATACCGTACAAACCGGAGTTCCTTCCAGGTATTCTACGGTAACCGTGTCTCCCTCCTGCAATGTTACGACCTGCAGATAATCCTGAACCGGGACATCAAAGATCTCGGAATGTCCATTTAATACCAGGTAGAAATGGGAATTGCCGTCGATAACGCTCTGCGCGATCCGCTGGATCGTTCCGGTGACAGTTTTGAAATCGCTCTCATTTCCAGCAGTAATTCCACTGGT
>ENA-OQES01001089-OQES01001089.1-human-gut-metagenome-genome-assembly--contig:-NODE-1089-length-10650-cov-3.812126_pt1 | contig 10650 bp, 11 predicted proteins | sample MGYA00242798_ERZ504641 | MGnify/ENA primary metagenome ERZ504641 (study PRJEB26092, sample SAMD00036327) | human gut metagenome | host: Homo sapiens | study: EMG produced TPA metagenomics assembly of... | reverse complement strand
GCGGCACTGCCAGACGGGAGCGGCCCCCTGCGTGCGGAGGAAGTCGGTCAGCAGGGACGGGTTCAGGTTCAGTGCCTCGCCGCTTCCGCAGGGCAGCAGCGCCGTAAAGCGCAGCGTGCCGCCTTCAATCGTGTACTCAATGCGGTCAAGGTAGTGCTTCAGCTCCAGCGTTTTGCAGCCGCGCTTCGTCTTTTTCGTGACCTCTGCGTGCTCGGCATTGTTATAGGCGTCAAGGGCGATGGCTGAGCCGGCGGGCATCGTGATTTCATAGGCTGCCGTCTCGATCTCGCCGACCTTCTCCACAGCCGGGGCGACCTTCGTGATGACGATGCCGCGCGGCATCAGGGGCTGCAAGGCGTCGATCCATGCCTGCGGGTCAATCGTCTCCTGCTCGGTCTTGACCTCGCAGCTTTCGCAGAGGCTCTCCTGCCCCAGGGACAGCGGGCAGGTGAAGGACAGGTAAATGTGCGGGTTGAAGCCCTGCGTGTAGTACACGGGCAGGCTGCTCATTTTCAGCATCCGGTGAAAGACCCGCTGCAGGTCAAGCAGCGAGATATAGGCGGACTCGCCGCACTTCTCAAAGAAGATTCTTACTGTAGTCAAAGCACGGTCCTCCGATCAGCTTGTTGGCACCGCAGGCGCTGCACTGGCGGTTGCAGGGCTGGGTCGTTTTTGCCTCGAGCGCCTTGTTGTACTCGCGCACCAGATGGGCCTTTGTCACGCCGACATCCAGATGGTCCCAGGGCGTGACCTCGTCCAGGCCGATGGTGCGGTAGTTGTAAAAGTCCGGGTCAAGGCCGCAGGTCTTGAACGCATCGAGCCAGCGGTCATAGTTGAAGTATTCCTCCCACGTATCAAAAAAGGCACCGTTCTCGAACGCCGTCTCGATGACGCGGCCCAGACGGCGGTCACCCTTGGCGAACACACCCTCGAGCACGCTTGTGGTGCTGTCGTGGTAGTTGACCTTGATCTTGCGGGAATGCACGCAGCTGAGCAGATATTTCTGCTTCTCGCGCAGGGACTCGCGGCGGTCCTGGGCGCAGAACTGGAACGGCGTGTCGGGCTTGGGCACAAAGCAGGCGACGCTGATCGTGACCTGCACGCCCTTGCCCTTCGGTCGATTGGGGATCTTATAGAACAGGTCCACGACCTGCTGCGCCGTGTCGGCAATGCCCTTGATGTCGTCGAGCGTTTCCGTCGGCAGACCCATCATGAAGTAGAGCTTGACCGAGGTGTACCCCTCCGAGAAGGCGATGCGGCAGCCGCGCTCGATCTGCTCCCACGTGACGTTCTTATTGATGACGTCGCGCAGGCGCTGGGTGCCGGCCTCGGCGGCAAAGGTCAGACCGCTCTTGCGGACCTTCGTCGTCTTTTCGACCAGCGATTCCGAGAAGTTGTCCACACGCAGGGACGGCAGCGACAAGCTGACGTGGTCAGCCTCGGCCCAGGAGTTCAGCTCGTCGAGAATTTCTTCCAGCCGCGAATGATCGGAGGTGGACAGGCTCGACAGGCTCAATTCATCGTAGCCGGTGTTGCGGCAGAGTGCGCGGGCGCTGTCGCTGATGAGCTTAGGGCTGCGCTCACGGAAGGGGCGGTAGAGCTGGCCTGCCTGACAGAAGCGGCAGCCGCGCACGCAGCCGCGCAGCACCTCGACGCAGGCGCGGTCCTGCACCGCACCGACGAGCGGCACAACAAAGTTTTCCGGCGGGGTGAAGCTGTCCATATCCCTGACGATGGCCTTTGTCACGCGGGCGGGAACGCCGGGACGGTTCGGGGTAACGGCCTCAATGCGGCCATCCTCCCTGTAGGTCACATCGTAGAAGGACGGCACGTAGACGCCGGGAATTTTGGCGAGTTCCAAAAGCAGCTGTTCTTTGTTCCAGCCCTGCTTTTTGCCCTGCTCGACTGCGGCGCAGATGTCCTGGAGCATCTGTTCACCCTCGCCCAGCTGCATGACGTCGAAAAAATCCGCCATCGGCTCGGCGTTGCAGACGCAGGGGCCGCCGGAAATAATCAGCGGCCAGCGCTCGTCTCGGTCCGCGGCGCGCAGCGGAATACCCGACAGGCGCAGCATGGCCAGCACGTTCGTGTAGGCCAGCTCATATTCCAGCGAGAAACCGATAATGTCAAAATCGGTCAGCGGATCCTTGCTCTCAAGGCAGTAGAGCGGAATGTCCAGCCGCTCCATCTGCTCCTTCATATCGGTCCAGGGCATGAACGCGCGCTCACACCACCAGTTTTCGTGGCGGTTGAGGATGTCGTAGAGGATCTTTTCGCCGAGGAACGACATGCCGATCTCGTAGGTATCGGGGAAGCAGAACGCCATGCGCACATCGACCCTGGACTTATCCTTATAGACACAGCCCGGCTCGCCGCCGGTGTACCGGCCCGGCTTCTGCACAAGGCTCAATGCTTCTTTAAATTTCGGGGAAAATTCCGCCATGTTGGTGAACCATCCTTAGCTTTTTAGTGTGTTCGTTTATTGTACCCTATTTCCGGCCAAAATGCAACAGACACGCGGCAATATGCGCACCGTCCAAGCCGGGCAGGGGCAGCAGATTGCTGGCGCCCACCAGCAGATTGCAGCAGGCAAACCAGTAGCCACCATAGGTATAGGCCGTGGCGCGCATGAAGGCCAGCACTGCCGCACAGGCCAGCAGGTTGACCGCCGGGCCCGCTGCAGCCAGCAGAAGCTCCTGCAGGTTCGTCATCGGCAGGCCGCGCAGCCGCAGGCAGAGGCCGAAGGGCGAGACCTCGATTTCCGGCCAGCGCTGCCACAAAAGGCGGTAAGCCAGCGCGTGGCCGCACTCATGCAGCACGGCGCAGCCCAGCCCTACCCGCAGGATGCCGCTGCCGTCAAACGCCAGCAGCAGCGTTAAGGCCGCAAGGGTAAGCAGCGGCTGCTTCCAGCGGATCTTTGCGCGGCTACGACGCATTCTGCAGGGCCTCGGCGGGGTCATAGCGCAGACCGCGGTGCAGGATCTCAAAGTGCAGGTGCGGGCCGGTGGCGTTGCCGGTCTCGCCCACGGTGCCGAGGATCTGCCCCGCGGTGACGCACTACCCCCCGCCTTTACGAACAGATACTGCATGTGCGCGTACAGCGTCTCGTCGCCGTCGGCGTGGAGAATGCGCAGGTAGTTGCCGTAGCTCTTATGGCTGCCCGCCATGCGCACCACACCGTCCGCGGCGGCCAGCACCGGCGTGCCCTGTGCCGCAGCCAGGTCGTTGCCGATGTGAAAGTCGTCGCCAAGGCCGCCCATCGGATCGGTACGCCAGCCGTAGCCGGAGGTTTTACGGCTCTGCCCGGGCAGCGGGAATTGCAGTGGAAAGCCGGGCGTGTAGCTGTCCGTCCTGGCGTAGGCAGGCGGCGACGGCTGGCCGTGAGCTGTGCGGGCGCTCTCCGGCGTGGCGGGCAGGGTGAAGTCCTCCCACATGCTGCGGGCGGAGTCGGCCAGCTCCCCGGCGGTCTGCTCGGTAAATTTCAGAAGGTTGCGCTCCTCGCCCAGCAGCAGCGATTGCTCGGGCTGCATGGCCGCTGTGAACGCGCGGCGCAGCTCCGGGTAAACCGGCCAATCCAGCGCCCCGGCGGCCAGCACAAGGCCGATGGCAGCAAGACAGAGAAGGATCTGCGCCCATAGGACCAAATCCTCCTCGGAACCGGCGCAGCGGGCAGGCGGTCTCGGCGGCTCATTTTCCGGCAGCGGCGCAGCGTTTTCCCACATGGCGTACACCTCCCGTGTTTTTTATACACGGTATGCGGGCGGGGAAAAAAATATCCGCCCCCGCAGATAACAGGAGCGGACAATATTTGCGCTGCATTTGCAGGGGCCGGGCACGCCCGGCCCGCGCGTGTAAGGCAGACGGGCCTTCATGGGAAGGCTGCGGGCCGCACATGTGCGGCCCCTACAGGGCTGTAAACCAAGGGCCTTACGCCCCCAAACGTCTGACGGAGCATCTCCAGACGCTCGTTCAGGAGCTTTTCGGGCTTGGCGAAAAAGCCCAGACCGTTGACATCCAGCGTGCATTCCACGCTGGTGGCGTCACCGCCGCCCAGCAGCAGCGCCGTAAAGGTGCCGCTGATCTTGCCCTTCTGGAAGTTGCAGCTCAGGCACCGGGGCTTTTCCTTGCGGGTAAAGACGATCTGAGTCTCGCTGCCGTCGGTGTTCTTTTCGGCAGCCTTCAGGCCGTCGTCGCTCTCCTCATAGCTGCTGACGTCCCTGCGCCAGCCGTTGAGGGTCGGCTTGGTCAGATACAGCCACACCTTGTTGGGGTCACAGGCATAATTTGCGGTCACTACACAGCTTTTCATGGTTTTGGTTCTCCTTATTTTTTCCCGCGTCCGAACAGGCTTTGCAGCAGACCTGCACGTTTGGGGCGCAGTGCCGCACGCTGCCGGGGTACGGGTTTTACAGCGGCCTTTACGGCTGCCGCCTTGGGCTTGGATTCTGCTTTTGGTTTCTCGGGCTTGTCCGTCTCTTGTACGAAGCCGTTCTGGAAATAGCCGAACATCGCCATCTGACTGTCCACCGGGGGCTGACCCTCGGCGGGGCGCACCTTCACATAGGTGCCGTCCGGCTGCATCTCGCGGGCATTGACGGTGTCGCGCAGCTGCAAGTCAAGGATGCCGCGCAGCTTTTTGGCAATGGCCGGGTCATCCACGCGGACGCCGACCTCAACGCGGCGCTCGGTGTTGCGGGTCAGGAAGTCGCCGGACGCAATGTAAATGCGCATGGCCTCTCCGCTGCCGAAGCAGTAGATGCGGGAGTGCTCCAGATAGCGGCCCACCAGACTGCGGATATGCACGTTCTCGGTGCGGCCCGGCACACCGGCACGCACACAGCAGATGCCGCGCACGATCATGTCCACCCGGACGCCGCACAGCTGGCCTCGCTGATCTTATCGATGATCTGCGGGTCGTTGATGGAGTTGTTTTTCAGGATGATGGACGCGGGCTTGCCCTGCATGGCCAGCGCGATCTGGCGGTCCATTTCCTCGAGCAGCACGGTCTTGAAGCGCAGCGGTGCGACCAGCATCGTGTCTGCCTCGCTCGTCAGGCGCTGCAGGGCCATGTTGTTAAAGACGGCGCTGGCCTCCTCGCCGATCTCCTGCCGGGTCGTGATGAAGGACAGGTCGGTGTACAGCTCGCTTGTCTTTTCATTATAGTTGCCGGTGCCGATCTGCGTCAAGTACTTATATTGGCCGTTGACGCGGCTGGTGATAAGGGTCAGCTTGGAATGGACCTTGTAATCGTCGAAGCCGTAGAACACGGTGCAGCCCGCATCCTCGAGCTGCTTGGACCAGTCGATGTTGTTCTGCTCGTCAAAGCGGGCGCGCAGCTCGACCATCGCGACGACCTCCTTGCCGTTCTCGGCAGCGGCGATCAGGGCGTTCACGATCTGGGAGTCGCTGGCCATGCGGTAGAGCGTCATTTTGATCGACACAACGTCGGGGTCAGCGCCCGCGCGCAGCAGCATCTTGATAAACGGGCGGATGCTCTGGTACGGGTAGGCCAGCAGCACGTCATGCTTGCGGACCTCGGTGTACAGGTCGTACCCAGCCGGGGCCTGCATGGGCTTTGCCGCGGGATAGAACAGCGCCGTATGCCCGCCGTCGCCGGAGATGCGCCCGGCCAGCTTGAACAGCGAGCCGGAGTCGAGCGGCGACGTCTGGGTATAGCAGCGATCCGCGGGCACGACGAGCTTGTCCCGCAGGAATTTGACGATCTCCTGCGGGGCGTCCGGCCAGAATTGCAGGCGCACAGCCGCCAGCTTACGGCGCTTTTTCAGCAGCTCGCTCATGACATCGCGGAAGTCGACGTCGTGATCCATCATGCCCTCGTCCACCGTGATGTCCGCGTTGCGGGTCACGCGGAACAGACACTGCTTCTGCACCGTGCTGGCGCTGAAAATCGTCGCGGCATAGTGGGCGATCAGCTCCTCCACAAAGGCAAAGCAGGTCGTCTCGCCGTCCTTGACAAAGAGCACCCGCTCAAACTGGCTGCTGACCGGCACGATGCCGTAGCTGATGCCCTCATTTTTGGAGTGGAGCTGGGCAATATAGTAAATGTCCTTGTTGTTCAGGAATGGGAACGGGTGGCGGGAATCAACGATCTGCGGGCTGAGCAGCGGCAGCAGCTCACGCTGGAAGTAGGTTTTCCAGAAATGCTCCTGCGGCTTGGCGAGCTTGGCGAAGTCTACCTTTTTGTAGCCCTCCTGCGCCAGCGCCGAGACAAGGTGCTGGAAGTATTTATCGCATTTTGCCTGCAATTCCGCCACGCGCGGCGTGATGGCAGCGATCTGCTCCGCCGCCGTCATGTGGGTGACGTTGTCGGTCTTATTGTTTTTGAGCAGCGTCTGGTCGTAGAGCGAGCCGACGCGGACCATGAAGAACTCGTCCATATTGCTGCCGAAGATAGCAGCAAACTTGATGCGTTCGCCCAGCGGCACGGTCTTTTCCTTGGCAAGGGCCAGCACGCGGCTGTCGAAGTCAAGCCAGCTGAGTTCACGGTTGATGAAGATGCTTTCCGGCTTTTTTTCCAAGTGTATCTCCTCCTAGTGATTGGCAGCGGCCAGGCCCGCCCAGCTTTCTGTCATGCGCAGGGATATGCCCTTGACCGCAGCGGCGTCCGCCAGCGTGGCAAACGGGCCGTGCTCCTCGCGGTAGGCTACGAGCGCAGCGGCCTTCTGGGGGCCAAGGCCCGGCAGGGCGGTCAGTTCCTCCGCCGTGGCCGTGTTGATGTCGATGAGGGTCGGTGCCTCCGGCGCGGCAGTGTGTACCGCCGCCGGGACGTACGCAGCGGCAGGGCGCTGCGGCTGCCAGACCGGAGCAATGAGGAACAGCGCCCCCGCCGCGATGAGCACCGCGGCCAGCACGGTCAGCACTGCCAATCTGCGCGTGGTCTGCATGGCCGATTCCTCACTTTCCGCCTGTTGAATTTTAATTATAGCATAGTATCCCAAAAAATACAGCCGATTTTTGCGGAATTTTACACAAAATATACGATTTGCAGACATCAGCGGCGGCGCGCGCCGGGCAGCGGCCCGGCATCGACCATGATGACGTCGGTGCCGATGGTGCGGATGCTCTCCCACGGGAGGATCAGGTCATCGTCGCAGCCCAGCAGACCGAAGCAGTGCGCCCGCCCGCGCAGGATGACCGATTGCAGCCGGCCGCCGTGCTCGTCAAAGACCACATCGTCGATGCGGCCCAGGTTCTCCCCGGTTTTCAGCTGGATGACGTCCTTGGCTGACAGATCGCGCAGGGTCATGGCGTGCCTCCCTTTCCGGTATTTCCGGTCTATTCTATGCCGGGAAAGTGAAATTGTTGCCTTGCCCTATCGCCCCGGGGCGTGTATAATAAAAGCAACACACACTGCCCCCGCAGGGAGGTTTTTATGTACAAGAATATTATTTTTGATTTCGGCGGCGTTGTCGTCAATTTTAATCCCAGGGATTTTCTGATGGACCACTTCATGAACCGCCGCGCCGAGGATGAGACCTACGACATCGTCTTTGGCAGCCAGGAGTGGCAGGATCTGGACCGCGGCATCATCACCCGCGAGGAAGCCAATAAGATCATGCTGGAGAAGGCCGCCCACGCCAACCGCGTGTTTGAGGTGCAGACCTGCCTTGACGAGTGGTTCACGATGCTGGAAACCAATAAGACCACTGTGCAGATCATGCGCAAGCTGAAGGCCGCCGGGTACCGCCTGTACTACCTGACGAACATCCCGGCGGACGTTATGGACGAGCTGCGCCAGCGGGAGTGGTTCTCGCTGTTTGACGGCGGCATTGCCTCGTGCGATGTACACCTGTGCAAGCCCGAGCCGGAGATTTTACAACGCTGATGCAGACCTGCCACCTGGCCTACGATGAGTCGAGTTTTTGTTGACGACAACAAGGCCAACGCCCAGGCTGCGTACAATCTGGGGATCACCGGCATTTTGTACAAGAACCCGAAGTCCTTCACCCGCGCACTGGGAGCCTGCGGGATCGAGGTGGAATAGCAGAATGTAAAACGGCAGTCCGGATGGGCTGCCGTTTTTGTGTGCAGAGAATGCAGGGGCGAGCATTGTTCGCCCGCAGGTCATGTGCGGCAGTGGCCAAACTCCCGGGCGGATATGGAATCCGCCCCTACGTTGTAGGGTCGATGCTCGCCATCGACCCGGAAGATCCGTACTGCCGCAAGGCTTCAGCGGGCGAACAATGTTCGCCCCTACAAAGCATTTTTGATAATTAAAGCTCAGTTCGCGCAGATCTGTTCCTTGATATGGTTGAGCGCGGCCTTTTCCAGGCGGCTGACCTGGGCCTGGCTGATGCCGATCTCCTTTGCCACCTGCGTCTGGGTCTTGCCGTTCAGATAGCGCAGGGCAATAATGCGGCGCTCCCGCGGTGTGAGTGCCCTGACCGTGTCGCGGAACATCATGTCGCTGATCCAGCTTTCCTCGCCTGTGGCGTCGCGCAGCTGGTCCAGAAGGGCAAAGCTGTCCTCGCCGTCGGAGTAGACCGGCTCATACAGGCTCGTCGGCGTCACAGCGGATTCCAGCGCCATAGCGACGTTTTCCGGGCTCTGGCCGACACGGGCGGCGATTTCGGAGAGCTTCGGCTCGCGCCCGTTCTGCTTTTGCAGCTCCTCCCGCGCCTGCATCGAATGGTAGGCCAGGTCGCGGATGGAGCGGCTGACCCGCACGGCGTTGTTGTCCCGCAGGTAGCGCTTGACCTCGCCGACGATCATCGGCACGCCGTAAGTCGAGAACCGCACGTTCTGCGCCGGGTCAAAGTTGTCGATGGCCTTGATGAGCCCGATGCACCCCACCTGAAACAGGTCGTCCATGTTCTCGCCGCGGCCCGCAAACCGCTGTACAACGCTTAACACCAGCCGCAGATTGCCCTGCACCATCTCCTGCCGGGCCTGCCTGTCCCCCGCCCGGGCCGCCTTGATGAGGCGGCTTTTTTCGGCCTCGCTCAACACGGGCAGACGCGCCGTATCCACACCGCAGAGCTCTACTTTTCCTGCATACATCCTGCTGACCCCCAGTTTTTATTTACCGGGAGTATGGGCGGGTATGCACGGCGGCAAACCGGTAAATTTTTGCACACGGCGCACCGCCGCGGCATAGCATACGGAAAAGGAGGGATTTTTTATGGTAGATTCCCTGTGGTTTGTCCTTGCGCTGGTGCTGCTGGCCGTGGTGTCGGTGGCGCTGGTGCTTGTGCTGGTCCTGCGGCGGGAGGAAGCGCACGGCGGACGCGAGACCCGCACCGAGTATCTACAGCCCAACTATGGGCAGACCGGCGGGTTCCGCGTCTCGTCCGCACCCAGCAATGAAATCATCATTCCCTACCGCTACTGGCTCATTGAGGGGCAGGTCTCGGAGATCGACTACGACATTGTGCCGGGCCGCCGCATGAGCCTGCGCACGGCCAGGACCGGGCAGATGCTTTACCCCGTCGGCTTTTTTGACTTGGCATTTGAGGATGTACAGCAGTACGACATTGACGGTGTCACCGTGACCCAGCGCCAGAACGCCGGGCGCATCACCGGTATATCGTGGACGCGGGAGGGGTACGAGTACCTGCTGTACTCTTTGCAGCCCGAGATGAACATGATCGCCGGGCTGGCGGTGGAGTTTGTGACGAATACCCGGGCGGAGGCGGTGGTGTAAAAGGCATTGCCCTGTAGAGGCCGCACCTGTGCGGCCCGCGGCTTTCCGGGGGACTCCTGCTGACGGGCAGGCCGCGGGCCGGGCATGCCCGGCCCCTACGGGGCTGCAGATTTTTTCATCCCACTGCCTCCAGCTCCCGGCGCAGACGGCGGATGATGCGCTTTTCGAGCCGGGAAATATAGCTCTGGGAAGATGCCCAGCGTGTCGGCGACCTCCTTCTGGGTGTGCTCCGACTCGTGGTTGAGGCCGAAGCGCAGCTCCATGATGCGGCGCTCCCGGGGCGACAGCCGCCCCACCGCACCGCGCAGGGCGGCGCGCTCGGCGCTGCGCTCCAGTTCCTCGCCGACCTGCGGGTCGTCGCTCGTCAGCACGTCCATCAGCAGCAGCTCGTTGCCGTCGGTGTCGGTGTTCAGCGGCTCGTCTATGCTGGCGTCCTGCCGCCGGTTCGAGCTTTTGCGCAGGTACATTAAAATCTCGTTTTTCAATACATCGGCTGGCGTAGGTTGCCAGCTTGATGTTTTTCGTCGGCTCGAATGTATTGACCGCCTTGATAAGCCCGATAGTGCCGATGGAAATCATGTCCTCGATGCCCGCGGTGGGCGTTTCAAACTTCTTGGCAATGTACACGACCAGCCGCAGATTATGTGTGATGAGCAGGTCCCGTGCCTGCGGCTGGCCCCCGGGTCAGCGCATCCAGGGCGGCGCGCTCCTGCTCCGGCGGCAGGGGCGGCGGCAGGGTGTCGGCCCCGTTGATATAGTGCAGGTCCTGCGGCGCGGCCAGCCGCAGCCACAAAAGGTACAGCTCCTTGAGCATAGCAATTTAGCCCCCTTACATAAAATCGTTTCCGTACAGTGCCTCGTAGGCGGTGCTGCCAAAGCTGCGCGGCGCAAACACCACGGCGCTGCGCCCCAGCCCCAGCACGCCGTTTTCGGTGATCAGCCCAATGCCCTGCAACGCAAAGCCGGGCAGCAGGCTCTTTTCTGCC
>ENA-OQES01001088-OQES01001088.1-human-gut-metagenome-genome-assembly--contig:-NODE-1088-length-10661-cov-3.240459_pt1 | contig 10661 bp, 16 predicted proteins | sample MGYA00242798_ERZ504641 | MGnify/ENA primary metagenome ERZ504641 (study PRJEB26092, sample SAMD00036327) | human gut metagenome | host: Homo sapiens | study: EMG produced TPA metagenomics assembly of... | reverse complement strand
AATAGTTACTTGAAGTAGCTGCAGACAATTCTGGATCGAAAGGAGCATTTACAACTAAATCATCCACAAGTTACGTCCTACAACACCTAAAGTAACATTAGCTACATTCTTAAACCACTTTTTTTAGGCAGAGTATAGTTCAAGCTCAATTCCTGCAAACGTACATTTGTTGCACTATACAAATAATAGCGAGCATATCCACCTTCACCTGTACCAATTGTCTGATAGTATTTCTGAGCATCAACCATACCATTATTAATAGGAATACCACCATTATCACGAGCTGTAGCAGAAGCTTCAGATACACCGTAATAATCCAAAATACCTTGTGTTGCTGAATAAGCCAATCCACCAACTCGAGCAGATCAAAACAACTCCTAAATCAATACCTTTATAAGTAAAGTGGTTAGTCCATCCCAAATTGAAATCTGCATCCAAATCTCCAACTTTAGTCGGCGTAGAAGAAGATGTCATTGAAAGATTTCCATTCTGGTCTACTTTAATGTTACCATTGTTGTCACGAGTTAACTGATTGTATACATAAATATCAGTCATTGAACCACCTTCTGTCAAAATAACGCGGGGAGCAACATTTTCTTTTCCTAACCAACCAACAGGCATATTATCCATTTGGATTTCTTCTCCTGTTACAGGATTTATACTACCACTAGCCAAACGTACAACTTTATTACGGTTCAATGTGAATGTTGCATTTGAAGACCATCCAAATCCAGCCCATTCATCCTGGAAGCCAAGAGCCAATTCCAGACCTTGGTTCTGTACGTTACCAGCTTGTACAATCGCTTTATTATAACCAGAAGAAGAAGGTATATCAACCTTAAATGTTTGATTTAAAGTATTTGACCGATAATAAGTTGCATCTAAATTGAAACGGTTTTCCCAGAACTTCAAATTAAGACCGATTTCCCAAGACTTAGTCTTTTCTGGTTTCATATTATCCATCGGGTATACAGTCGGATTTTCCCAGTTGTGAGTTTGAGCATTATATTCATAACCAGGATTTGTCAGATAACGATCAAATGATGAAGCTACAACTGTATATGAACCACGAACCTTTGCATAAGTAATAACCTCTGGCAGTTCAAACATCTCAGACAATACAGCAGACAAACCAACTGATGGATAGAAGAAAGAAGCCTGATCAGAGAAAGCTAATTTAGAATCCCAGTCATTACGTCCTGTTAATGTTAAATACAACTGATTTCTCCAGCTTAACTCAGCACTGGCAAATACACTCTGAATTTCATCTTTGTATCCTTGAGGATCCGGTTTGTAGTTAGCAGAGAAGTTAATGTTATTAATTTGGAAGAAATTCGGAATAATCAAGTCACCGGCAAGGAACAATTCATCCATCGAAGTATGATAGATAGATGCACCAAAGGTTTGCATTCAGTCTAAACTCACCAAAAGTTTTATCAATATTACCTAAAACATCAGCATACAGCGAACGTTCCTGACGCATTGCATCTTCCAAACCACCATTCACACCACAGAAAGTAGTAAGAGTAGAAGCCGATTTTTCATTACGGTTACGATAATCTGAGTTATCCAAATTTACACGTCCTGTAATATTGAACCAATCGGTAACTTTCCATTTTAAAGAAGCACTCAACATATAACGTTTCTTTTCAGAAGTACGCAAAATTTTATTTGAATCCAATACGGATTTTGTAAAGACATACCACCATCACCATATGGCCAATATTGCCTCATATATCCATAATCTGTATCATAACGTTCATACAAACGGATTTCATCGAAGTTATCACCACGAGGAAATAAATACAGAGCTGGCAATGGGTTGTAATACTGTCCCTGTGACACCATATTCTTATTATTCTGAATAATGTATTGAGCACCGATGTCCAAAGTCAAACGATCATTCAAGAAGTTTGTTGTATTACGGGCCGTAAAGTTATAACGGTTATAACTATTATTAGGAAGGATACCATCTGAATTTGTTGTAGATGCAGACAAATAAGTCTGGTTCTTTGAATTACCTGTAGATAAAAGCAATTGAGTTAATGATGTTTGTTCCTACATTGAAGAAATCCGAAGGATCATATCTGTTAGCTGTAGCAGCTCCCCAGCTAAACAAACCTGAACTTGTACCATAACGATTTTGCATTTCAGGCATGATATATGCCTTAGAGAAAGTTGTACTGTTTGATACTGTAATATTAGTTTTTTTCCAGTCTGACCTTTCTTTGTAGTAATCAATACGACACCATTTGCAGCAGCAGAACCCATACAAGGCAGCAGCAGAAGGACCAGTCATCATACTAACACTGGCAATATCATCCGGGTTCAAATCGGCAACAGCATCAGAGCCCCCCTATATCACCGTACTGACCTTCACCACCACTCGAACCTGTATTAAAGATAGGCACACCATCTATTACATACAAGGCATTGTTATCCTTTGTCAAAGATTTCATACCACGCATAACGACACGAGCAGCACCACCGGCACCAGTTGCACCGCTACTGATCTGTACACCAGCAACTTTACCAGCCAAAGAATTCATAAAGTTCGCATCTTTTACAGCAGTCAAAGCATCACCTTTCACTTCCTGCACATTATAACTCAAAAGCTTTCTGTGAACGCTTGATACCTAAGGCAGTTACGACAACCTCATCCAAGACTTCTGTGTCTTCCTTCATTACAATCTGTCCCAACTGAGGACGAACTGTCATTGTCTGAGTCTTATAGCCGATATAAGAAATCTCAAGAGTTGCTCCTTCATTCACAGACAAGGTAAAATTACCATCAATATCGGTAATAGTACCGTTTGTTGTTCCAACTTCAAGGATACTTACGCCAATCAAGGGCTCACCCTTTGCGTCAACTACCTGACCTGTTGTGGTAACCTTTGCCACTGAACTCGATGACAACGATTCATTTGATACTGAACTGCTACTTGATGAAGCATACAATGCTGCATTATGACCGGAAGCAATCAGCAAGAACAAGAGTAATTTTGATAATTTACTTCGTTTCATAGATTAAGATTTAATTTGTTATTAAAAAAGGGTATCCTATTTTTTTCAAAGTAGATGCAAATATAATTATTTTATATTATCGATAGTATAAAAAAGCAAAATAATTATATATACATTTTATAATAATTAAATATCTTAAAAAATTGTTAAGAACGAATTTAAGATATTTAATTACCTATCATTTCACAATGATTTCATCGACAAACTGTATACCATCTTTATATAAAGAATCAGCCATTGCCTGATATCTGATATATCGTGCATCAGTTTCACCTTCCCAACTGAATTTTTTGAAATGACACTGAATCATCTTTTTGAACCTGATGATCAATAGCAGTCAGTTGAGTATAATCTTTACCATCAACAGAAGATGATATGACAACTTTTGATGGCATATATACATAAGGTCCCCAGATCTGCATGAAATCAGCAGATACAGAATGAATCTTTGTAACCTTCTCCAAGTCAATCACTACATCCATCCGATGATTATTTGCAAATCCCAGCCAACGTTTATCATTATAATTCCATCCTCCACGCAGACCATCAGTCAATGCTTTTTTCTCCATTTGCCGGATAATTAGGCCAATACGGAATATTGAAAGTCACTTTTTTTACCCAAAGCCAAATGTTCTACCGGCTGGCTATATTCTTTTCTATTACCTATTTCCTTAGCATAATCATCCTCCATCGCCGTCAACGCCATAAGCTGCAGCAAATGGTTCTGGATGATGTCACGCGCCGCGCCGATACCGTCGTAATAGCCGGCACGACCCGCCACGCCGATATCCTCGGCATGCGTGATCTGCACATGGTCGACGTAATTATTGTTCCAGATCGGCTCATACATCGCGTTCGCGAAACGAAGTGCCAATATGTTCTGCACGGTCTCCTTACCGAGATAATGGTCGATACGGAACACACTCGATGGATCGAACACCTCGGAGACCACACGATCCAGCTCCTTGGCGCTTGCCAGATCATGCCCGAACGGTTTCTCGATGATCACACGACGCCAAGCACCTTCAGACGATTTTGCCAAACCGCAATCGGCCAACTGTCGGGAAACCTGCGGGAACGCGCGCGGCGGCACCGACATGTAGAACGCATGGTTGCCTCGCGTGCCACGATCGCGGTCAAGCTCGGCAACAGTGTTCGACAGTCGTTCGAACGCCTTCGGATCGTCGAACGTGCCTTGCACGAAACGAATGCCGTCGGCGAGCTGCTTCCATGTCGCCTCCTTGAATGGCGTACGGCAGTGCGCCTGCACATTCTCCTTCACAAAATTCTTGAAGTGCTCTTCGGTCCAATCACGACGAGCGAACCCCGTCAGACCGAAGCTTGGCGGCAATAGACCACGATTAGCCAGATCATAAATGGCAGGAAGCAGCTTCTTGCGTGACAGATCGCCGGTCACGCCGAAAATCACAATACTGCACGGGCCTGCAATACGTGGAAGTCGAAGATCGCGCGGATCGCGCAGCGGATTCGTCCACGTGCCGGCCGCGTTGGATGCGGTTGAAACGGTTTCAGTCATGCCTTTCATACTAATGCGTAGCCTCCACCCAACGTCAAGAGAGAATCGAAAACGTCATAGTCCTTTTTTATGGCTTTCTACAAATCGACCTTCGATTCGGATTCCCGCCATTCATGAAGGCGGCAATTTTGCGGGTGAGCGCGCGGGGGAGTGTGCGTTCCGCGATTGCGCCCGCCTTGGTGAGCGGACCATGATAGGCGAGAGCGGAACCGCGCATCATTTTGCGGTAGGCATATACCGCCAATTGCCGTGCGGTGGCCGGCTTGGTCATAGTGAAGAAGTTACGGCCATGCATGTTGGCGGCTTTTTTCGAAACCGGTGGTGGTCGGGCCAGGACACACGCAGGTCACCGTCACACCCGTGCCGCGCAGCTCATGGGCCACAGCCTCCGACAGCGAGCGCACGAACGCTTTCGAGGCGAAGTACATCGCCATATACGGTCCTGCCATCATTGACGCGACTGACGAAATATTCAAAATCCTGCCATGCCCGTTGGTACGCATATCACAGCCATACCGGTACGTCAATTCGGCGGACGCATGCATGTTGAGCTGCATCATCTCATTCTGCCGGTTCCAATCGGCGTCAAGGAACCCGGTCCAATCTGCGAAACCCGCGTTATTGACGAGATGGTCGACCACAAGGCCCTGTGACGTGGTGAATTCATGGAGTTTCTTCGGCGCGTCGGATTCGCTCAGGTCAATGGCGAATGCCACCACATGTATGCCGAAACGCTGTTCGAGCCGTTCTTTCACCGTATCAAGTCGCTCCTGGCTGCGGGCGGTAATCACCAGATTATGTCCGTCCGCAGCGAACAACGTCGCCAATTCGCGCCCGATGCCGCCGGACGCTCCCGTGATAAGCACGTATCCCATGCCAACTCCTTCGTTGATGTCCGTTGACAATTATATTGGGAATGTGATGGAAATGGATGTTGCACGGAAGTCCCATTACGATTCACCACTTGGCGGTATCACCGGTTATGCGGGAGGATTTGGAGACCAAAATCCGTTTGTTCCAACTTGAAGACGCGCTGAAACGGACATATGCGAATCGCGAATCTAGAAACCGGCTGCCGTCGGAGATGTCTTCGTGCGGTATGCGAGCAGGCCGTCGATGAACCGTGCGAGCCCTTCGATCATACGCGAGCGTGGGCATGCCACATTGATGCGTACAAAATCGTGTCCGTTCCCACCGTATTCGGAACCTTCGGAGAACATCACCTTGTGTTCGCGCTTAAGATAATCGCACAGCGCGTCTGTATCGTGCGTGATGGCCGAACAATCGACCCACAGCAGATAAGTGGCATGGCCTTCGATCATGATGACGCGTCGGTCGTTCGGTACGGATGCGTTGTATGCGTCAACCATCGCACGCGCGGTGGCCTTGTTACCCGCCAGATAGGCGCGCAGCTCATTCAGCCAAGGTTCGCCTTCCTTGAATGCGGTCAGCGTGGCAGTCATGGCGAAGGCGTTCGGTTCGGCCACTTCGTCGGTGTTAAGCGCACGCCACACCTTATGGCGTAGCACGGGATTCGGAATCATCGCGGCAGCGGAATTGAGACCGGCGATATTGAAGGTTTTGGTCGGCGCCATGCAGGTCACCGAATTCATCGCGCAATGTTCACTCACGGAGGCGAACGGTACATAATCAAAACCCGGATCGGTCAAATCGCAGTGGATTTCGTCGCTGATCACTGTCACATGATGCTTCCAACACAGTTCACCGATATGATTCAGCGTCTCCCGGTTCCAGATACGATCGATTGGATTATGCGGATTGCATAGGATCATCAACGTGGTCTGCGGATCAGCAAGCTTCGTCTCGAGATCGTTCCAATCGACCGAATAACGGCCTTCGCCGTCATAGGCAAGCGGCGATTCGAGTACCCGGCAACCATTGTTGAGAATCGAATTGAAGAAAATGTTGTAAACCGGCGTCTGAATAAGCACATTCTCATTCGGCGTGGTGAGCTTCCTGACCATGCTGGAGATGGCAGGCACCACGCCAGTGCAGAATACCAGCGAATCAGGGTCGATGACAAGCCCATGGCGACGCCCCCACCAATCCACATACGCCTGGTTCCATTCAGGCGGCACTATCGAATAGCCGAAAACGCCATGTTCTACGCGCCGACGCAACGCCTCGCGAATCTCGGGTGCGGTCTTAAAATCCATGTCCGCCACCCACATGGGCAATGCGTCGCCGGCCTCCTCCCATTTGAGCGAATAGGTGCCGGAACGGTCGATCGGAGTATCGAAATCGTAGGTCATATGGTCGATTCTATCTACCGCTCCGTAACGTCGGCCGTGATGACCGTCGTTGCTGACGGATCGATCCTCTCCGGATCAAGCGTCAGCTCACCGATCGCATCGGCGCGGATCGCACCGGACGCAGGATTGAACACGCTGTCGATCGCGCCATGCACGTCCGCGTCCACGGAAGAATATTCAAACGCGAGCGTGGTATTGATAAGCCGACAGTTACGCAATACCAGATTGTCCACATAACACAAGCCCTGCAGGCTTTCGATCGTGCAGTTCTCGAACGTCACATTACGCGAGTTCCAAGCCAAGTATTCGCCGGAAATAAACGAATCGCGCACAGTCACATTTTCGCAATTCCAGAAGCAATCCTTGGAAATCAATCGAGAATTCGAAATCTCAATATTACGCGCGCCATCAAACGGATAATTGCCAACCAAACGCAAATTATCGACTTTGATGTCAGAACAATTCATTGCTAAATAATCACCGCGCGCACTTACATTATTCATCATGACATTCGAACAAGCCCACAATGTTTCCTCGGCATTGACGAAATCAACGTTCCTCAACGAAACATCACGGCAACGGCGGAAATTCTTCGGCGCTTCAAATGTGCAATCCTCGACGCGAATGTTGTTTGTATACCACACGCCTGCGCGTGCCATCTCGAACCACGTGCAATCCTTCGCCGAAATATCCGAGCAATACCACAGCGGATACTTCCATTTGAACGAACTCGACTCAAGCTCAATAGCATGTGCATGCTTCAACGGCGACTCGCCATCATCGAAAATCGTGTCGACATAATGACGGTCATGTGCAAAAAACTCCGCGCGCTCGCCGGTGAGAAGCGCCTGACGGGTCTCGGGAATGTCTTGATTGGCGTTGGATTCAAGTGTCTTTGGGATGTTCATCGTATGCTCCTTCATGTGCTCCTTCATGTGCTCCGGTGGAAGAGCATAGAAACCTCAAGCACTCGAAGTCAAACGGGCGGCCATGTTCGTGCAAAGCGAAACCTGGCCGCCCATTCGGCAGTGGATCCGATATGGGTCGATCAGCCGATCAGTGCGGCAGGATACTTGGACACGGCCTCGTCGATCTGCTCTTCGGTGGACGTGGCAACGCCTTGGATGAGGAACGGCTTCAGATACGTCGCATGCGTATGACGGAACGTGGTCTCGAACGGGGAAAGCAGCTCGTCCATGGTGCGCACATGGCTGCCTTCACGGGTGTAGGAATCGGCTGGAGATCCGGTGGACACGGACAGCATGAACTCCTTGCCTTCAAGGGCGCGGCCGCCGCCATAAGCCCAACCGGCCTTGATCACGTCATCCTCCCACTGCTTGAGCAGAGCGGGAGAGCTGTACCAGTAGAACGGGAACTGCAGCACGATGCGGTCATGCGTTTCGATGAGCCTCTGCTCATGTTCGACGTTGATTCTGAAATCCGGATATGCGGCGTATTCATCGACCACGGTCACGTCTCCGGTTTCGTTGGCCGCATCCATAAGCTTGCGGTTGACCTGCGATTTTTCCAGATGCGGATGGAACACCAGAACCAGCGTTTTCATGCATACTCCTTTTTAACTGTCCGACGATTTTCAGTATGCAGCATAATAGCCCTTTCCGTTACGTTTCGAGTGCGATCGGCCATAACCGGAGCCGATGGACCTAAGGGCGTTTGTCGGGGAGCGCGATAGTATGATGGCCGGCGTGATGGTAGGTGTCGGCATGCCATGAGATGAGACGAGGATTGAAAGGAAAGGCATTTGGTCTCGCGAATACAAGGTAGGAAGGCGGTCGCATCCACAGCCTTCAAAACCGCTTTGCCCAGAACGTTGCCGGTTTGTATCACCTTCTTCCTTCTGGCTTTGTCATATGGCGTGCTGATGGGCACGCGTGGTTTCTCCTTCCTGTGGCCCATGTGCATGAGCGCGTTCATCTTCACCGGTTCCATGGAATTCGTCACCGTGAATCTGCTGGTGTCCGCGTTCAATCCGTTCGCCACGTTCATGCTTGCCGTCATGCTAGGCACAAGGCATCTGTTCTACGGCATCTCCATGCTCGGCCGGTTCAAGAACATGGGGGTGAAAAAACCGTATCTCATCTTCTCCCTGTGTGATGAGACTTTCGCCATCGACAACGGCACTGTCATTCCCAAAGGCGTCAACCGAGGCTGGTTCTACTTCTTCGTGGGATTCCTCAACCAATTCTCCTGGGTGGCTGGTGCCACGGTTGGAGGCATTCTCGGCGGACGTATCACGTTTGGTACCTCCGGACTCGATTTCATTATGACCGCCATGTTCGCCGTGATCTTCGCAGACCAGTGGCTGGCTACGAAACATAAGAGCCATATGGCGGCGTTGACCGGCATCGTCGTGCCTGCGATTTGTTTGGGAGTTTTCGGCGCCGACAATTTCATGATTCCCTCGCTTGCCGGCATGCTGGTCATGTTCGTTCTGCTGCGGCCGTATCTGAACGATCTGAAAAACGACAAGACGGATGAAACCGGCGGAGCTGGCAGCGTAACGTCCGACGATATGCAGAAAGAGGCACGCGCATGATGATCATGACCACCTGGCAGGGCGTCGTCACTATTATCATGGCGATACTTGGTACCATTTTGACCCGTTTCCTGCCGTTTCTGGTATTCCCCGAATCGAAGGAACCGCCGCGTTTCATCACCTATCTGGGCACGGTGCTGCCATACGCCATGACCGGTCTGCTCGTCGTGTATTCGCTCAAGGGCGTGCATCTGCTGTCCGGCAGCCACGGCATTCCCGAATTGCTTGCGATTATGGTGATCGTTCTGCTGCATGTATGGAAAAGAAACATGCTGCTGTCGATCGCCGGTGGCACCGCTGCTTACATGCTGTTGGTGCAGCTGGTATTCTCATGAAAGCTTTTGCATAACAGCGCGGCTTTCGGCCGTGTCGCAGTGGGCCGTGATTATTTGGCGAGTTCCATATCGTATTTCAGCGTCATCACGCGAATCGCGGACTGCTTCACCTTGTCCGCAAAAGCAGAATCAGCCGCGGCCTTCGCATTCAAACCATCCAAAACCTGCTGAACATAATCGAAAGCGCCAATACAGGCAAGATCACCGCCGGCTTCAACCAATCGCACACCCAAATCACTCGGCTGAACACCGCTCAGGGCAGTGGCGGAGAGGGAATCCGAAGTGATGACACCCTGAAAACCAACCGTATTACGTAGATAATCCGTTACCAAAGTGCTGGAAAACACGGCGGGATTGTTCGGATCAATGGCCTGATAGGTAGCCAAAGACATCATCACCATGGAAGGGTTCGCCTCCAACGCGCTATTGAACGCGTTGATTTCCGCACCGTCCAACATGGTGGTGGTGTCAAGAATGCCGTCGGCGGTGAAATCGGTATTGCCGGTTACCGAACCAAGTCCCGGATAATGCTTGATGGCGCTGCCAATACCCGAATCCGCCATGCCCTGAATGAACGCTTTGGCATGGTCGGCATTACCGGCCGCGTCCAATCCAAAATCACGATCCAACGCTCCGACAGGGTCGTTCGTGGCGCGATCCACCGTCACCGTACCCACCACCGGCGCCAAATCAACATTGATGCCGGCCGACTTGAGTTGGGAACCCCCGATACGGCCGCCGACCGACGAAGCTGATCGGTCGACATCGTTCCCTGATCGGTGGCGGAAGGCATCTGGTCGAAACCAGAGCCTTGAAGATGCTGCACCAAACCACCTTCCTGATCAGTGGTCATCAACAGCTGATTATTGGCCGGCGCATACGATTGCAATGCGGATGTGGCTGCGGCGACACCGGCCGTTCCCGAATTCCAGTTG
>ENA-OQES01001087-OQES01001087.1-human-gut-metagenome-genome-assembly--contig:-NODE-1087-length-10666-cov-2.605750_pt1 | contig 10666 bp, 13 predicted proteins | sample MGYA00242798_ERZ504641 | MGnify/ENA primary metagenome ERZ504641 (study PRJEB26092, sample SAMD00036327) | human gut metagenome | host: Homo sapiens | study: EMG produced TPA metagenomics assembly of... | reverse complement strand
GAACGTGAGAAGTCACAGACTAGTAAAGACCGTTATCGAGACTTCAGTGGTGGGGTGAAAGGAAATTATGTATTGGATAAAGATAAGGATCTGGAAATAGCTTATTCTTTCGACCAGTATGATAAGAGCGACTACTTGCCGCAAGACGCTAATGATGTACGTGATTATAGTAATGTACAACATTCGGTTCATACCTTTTTATAATCATACTTTTGTCGGTAAGCATATTCTCACCGTGGGTGGTGATTATATGCGTGATTATTTAATGTCCTATCAGTTTGCCAATAATGGAAGTAAACATCAGTATACAGTGGACGGCTTTGCACAGTTTGACTGGAACCCGACGAAATATTTCAATGTCATCACAGGATTACGATTTTGATTATTATTCAGATTCCGATATTAATCATTTCTCTCCCAAATTAGGACTGATGTATAAAATAGGAAACTGTTCATTGAGAGGTTCCTATGCCGGTGGTTTCCGAGCTCCTACTTTGAAAGAAATGTATATGAATTTTGATATGGCAAGTATTTTTATGATTTATGGTAATCCTGACTTGAAGCCTGAAACCAGCCATAATTTTTCTCTTTCGGCAGAATATATGAAAGGTCGTTATAATTTGACGGTGACAGGTTTCTATAATGTAGTTGATAATCGTATCACTACGGCGTGGAGTGAGGCGTTGAAAGGGCAGGTATATACCAATATATCAAATATCAGGATATCCGGTGCCGAGGCAAATGCTTCCGTCAAATATCCTTGTGGACTGTCGGCACGTTTATCTTACGCCTATACACATGAGAATATAAAGAAAGGGCAACCTGTCATTTCAAGTACTCGCCCGCATACGGCTACTGTCCGTCTTGAGTATGACAAGCATTGGAAGAACTATGCGTTTAATGTTGCTTTGAACGGACGCTTTCTGTCCAAGGTGAATACGGAGGAATATACTTCGAACACTTCTTATGAAGAAACTGAGAAGGTGACCTATCCGGCGTATACAATGTGGAAGCTTACGTTGTCTCAGAAAGTATGGAAAGGTGTTGATATGACTTTGGCGGTAGACAACCTGTTTAATTATGTCCCTTTCCGTTATTATAATAATTCGCCTGCTACTAAAGGAACAACTTTTTCAGCCGGTTTGTCATTGGATATAGAACAATTGTTCAAATGAAATTTGGCTGCTAATACTAAATAAACTATGTGATTTAAATAAAGATATGAAGAAGAAACAATTATTGATTGGCGGAGGGATAGCAGTCATCTTGCTGCTTTTGTTTGGTGTATGGAATCTTTGGTTCAGTGCAACTAAAGTGGCTTTCATCAACTATCAGGTAATCAGTTTAGGGCAGATATCTAAAGCTAATGACAATTCATTTATTAAAATCAGTGAACTGAGCACAGATGATCTGAACCGATTGGCCGGTTATGATATGGTATTTATCAATGCCATGGGATTAAGGATTACTGAAGAGCAACGTGCGCAAATACAAAAGGCAGCCGATGGTGGTCTGCCGGTATTGACTACTGCCGCTACCAATCCTGCAAACAAGATTATTTCATTGGATTCCATCCAAGCGGATATATTGAAACATTATCTGTCTAATGGAGGACGTCGTAACTATCGCAGTATGCTGAATTATGTGCGTGTGCATATTGATGAAAAAACTATTCTCTGTGTCTGAACCGGAAGCCGTAATGAAACGTGCCGATGATGTGCTTTATCACATGGACCCCAAAGAAACCCGAAGACGAAGAGTTGGGTTTCAATACGGTAGCCGGATACAATACTTTTCTGCAACATAACGGCTTGTGGAAAGAGAATGCTCCGCGTATTATTGTGACCGGTCCGATGGGTGAACCTTCCGGGCTTATTGCTAAATTGGAGGAAACTGGCAATATGGTTTATCCTATACGTTCCATGCGTTCTTTTATTCAGAACCATGGAATTGATTCTGTCCGTCCGTCTGCTATTATCAATATGGCGCATGGACGTATGGGTGAACCTATTGTAGATTATCTGGCGAAACAGAATATACCGCTTTTCTCTCCATTGAATGTAAATCGCTTGGTAGAGGAGTGGGAGAGGGACAAGATGGGGATGAATGGCGGCTTTATGTCACAAAAGTATTGTTACTCCCGAGATAGATGGAGCTATCCGTCCGTTCGCTCTTTTTGGACATTATAAGGATGAGGAGGGTTTGCAACACGCTTATGCTATTCCAGAACGCTTGGAAACTTTTGTAGAAACAGTTAATAACTATATTGCTCTGCAGCGTAAACCCAATAGTGAGAAACGCGTTGCTATTTATTATTATAAAGGTCCTGGTCAGAATGCACTGACTGCGGGTGGTATGGAAGTGGTTCCTTCACTTTATAACTTGTTGCAGCGTATGAAACGCGAGGGCTACAAGGTGGACGGTTTGCCTACCTCTTCGAAAGAATTGGAACAGATGATACAATCTCAAGGAGCCGTATTTGGTTCGTATGCCGAAGGAGCTTTTGATCGGTTTATGGAAACCGGCAAGCCCGAACTCATAACAAAAGAACAATATGAGAGTTGGATAAAGAAATCCATTCGTCCTGAAATGTATGCCGAAGTAATAGCTGCCAATGGTGAATTTCCCGGAGCATATATGACTACTTCCGACGGCCGTTTAGGAGTAGCTCGTTTGCAATTTGGAAATGTGGTGCTCTTGCCACAGAATGCGGCCGGTAGTGGGGATAATGCATTTAAAGTAGTACATGGAACCAATGCAGCTCCTCCACATACTTATATTGCTTCTTATCTGTGGACACAATTCGGATTTAAAGCTGATGCGTTGATTCATTTCGGTACTCATGGCAGTTTAGAGTTCACTCCGCGCAAACAAGTTGCTTTGTGCAGCAATGACTGGTCCGACCGTCTGGTAGGTGCATTACCTCATTTTTATATTTATTCCATCGGCAATGTAGGCGAAGGGATGATTGCTAAGCGTCGTTCGTATGCGGGATTGCAATCTTATCTTACTCCACCTTTTATGGAAAGTAGTGTCCGCACCATTTATCGTGAACTGACTGAGGCTGTCAAAACATACAATAATTTACTTCCGGCCGATGGGCAGGCTGTACTGTCTACCGGAAATAAAGACGCTTTGAACCGTGCTTCATTGGCGGTAAAGAAACTCACGGTGAAACTGGGCATCCATCGTGAATTGGAATTGGATAGTCTTCTTACTGTTCCTTATGCCGAGGAAGATATTCAGCGTATAGAAAATTTTGCAGAGGAACTGGCAAATGAGAAGATTACAGGTCAGCTGTATACGATGGGGATTCCTTATGAACCCATTCGTATTACTTCCAGTGTGTATGCTATGGCTACCGAGCCGATAGCCTATAGTCTGTTGGCATTAGATAAACTACGTAATCGTGCGGACGGACAGGTAGAGAAACATCGCACTCTTTTTACTCAGCGTTATTTAGAACCTGCACGTGATTTGGTCACTCGTCTGTTGGCTGATCCATCGTTGGCTTCTGATGAATTGATTTGCCGTATTACTGGCATTACTTCCGATGAACTTGCTAAAGCACATGAAATCAATAAATCCCGTAATACTTCTCAAGGCATGATGGCCATGATGATGGCATTAGCTGAAGAAGCTCCGGCTGAGGCTAAAACACATGCTGATATGGGCAGTGGAATAATGCAGGCTGACCAAAGCGGATGTTCGAAAAGGAATAGCATATCCGGGTCTATGAAAGAGAAAATGAAGGAAATAGCGAAAGGTATGAATCCTGAGAAAGCTATGGAACTTGCCAAAAAAAATGGGTGCAAGCCCTGAAGCTTTAAAGAAAATGGAAACAGGAATGTACAAGAGCCGTGCTGTAGGTATGAATACACTGGCCAAAGATACGGTTACAATGAAAACAACTTCTCGAGGAAAACGTGAAAAATGCGGATAGTGATAAATTCGGAGGCATGGAAGCGATGATGAAAGCTATGATGTCCAAGAAAAAAGAATATTCTAAAGAGGAGATGAATTTTGCTTTGGCTGTCGTGGAAGTAGAACGTACCTTGAAGAATGTGGGCAATTATAAGAGTGCTCTTTTGGAAAGTCCGGAAAGAGAATTGACCTCTATGGTGAATGCGTTGAACGGAGGATATACGCAGCCTTCACCGGGTGGTGATCCCATCGCCAATCCTAATACATTACCTACAGGACGAAATCTTTTCGCTATCAATGCTGAAGAAACTCCGTCGGAATCTGCATGGGAAAAAGGAAAACAATTGGCTGACAACACTATTGAAATGTATCGCCGTCGTCATAATGACTCTGTTCCTCGTAAAGTAAGTTATACATTATGGAGTGGAGAATTTATAGAAACCGGCGGTGCTACTATTGCACAGGTGCTTTATATGCTGGGTGTATCGCCTGTTCGTGATACGTTTGGGCGTGTGACGGATCTTCGTCTGATTCCTTCTGCTGAATTAGGCCGTCCTCGTATTGATGTGGTAGTGCAGACTAGCGGGCAGTTGCGAGATATTGCCGCTTCACGTCTGTTTCTTATTAATCGTGCCGTAGAGATGGCTGCCAATGCTAGAGAAGATCAATTTGAAAATCAAGTAGCAGCAGGTGTTGTGGAAGCTGAACGTGTATTAATAGAAAAAGGTCTGACTCCAAAAGAGGCCCGTGAAATGTCTACTTTCCGTGTGTTCGGAGGAGTGAATGGTAATTATGGTACGGGTATACAAAGTATGGTGCAATCTGGTGACCGTTGGGAAAGTGAAAAGGAAATCGCCGATGTTTATTTGAATAATATGGGTGCTTTTTATGGTAGTGAAAAGAATTGGGAAACTGTTCGCCAATTTGCTTTGGAAGCTGCTTTGACACGTACGGATGCGGTTATTCAGCCACGTCAAAGCAATACATGGGGTGCATTAAGTCTGGATCATGTGTATGAATTTATGGGAGGTATGAATCTTGCTGTCCGTAATGTGACCGGTAAAGATCCTGATGCATATCTGAGCGACTATCGTAACCGTAACAATGCCCGTATGCAAGAGGTGAAAGAAGCTATTGGTATAGAGAGCCGTACCACAATATTCAATCCTGCTTATATTAAGGGAAAAAATGAAAGGGGAGGCCGGCGCAGCTAATACTTTTGCTGAGATTGTGCAAAATACGTATGGTTGGAATGTCATGAAACCTCAGGTTGTTGATAAGGAAATGTGGAATGAGATATATGATGTGTATGTAAAGGATAAATTTAACTTGGGAGTGCAGGATTATTTTGAAAAGCAGAACCCTGCCGCTTTGGAAGAAATGACTGCGGTAATGATGGAAACTATCCGTAAAGGAATGTGGCAGGCTAGCGGGCAACAGATAGCGGATATTGCCAAACTACATACCGATTTGGTGAATAAATATAAACCGTCTTGTTCTGGTTTTGTTTGTGATAATGCTAAATTACGTCAGTTCATAGCTTCTAAAACGGATGCACAGACTGCATCCCGGTATAAGGAAAACATCAGTCAGATACGTGAAGTTGCTGCTTCAAAAGAGCAAAAGGGTATGGTGATGAAAAAACGAAGAGATGAATACAGTCGGTACGGAACAACAGACGAATACGGTAAGCAATACTGTTGTTTGTGTTGTAGTGGTGGCTGCTGTTCTTGTTTTAATTGTATTGGTGCGTTGTCGCCGTAAAAAAATTGCAGGAATAACAGGCTATGGAAACAGTTGTAGTTGTTCTTATGATATTGGTCTGTTTCAATTTTATGATGAAACAGACATTTCGTAAACGAGGATCGGTTGCAGCAATAGCTGTTGTAGCCACCCTCTTTGTGGGACTGATGTGGCCATATGCTATTCAGCAGTCTAAGACACAGATTGCTGATTGGTTGGCAAATGTCCAATTGATGCTTGACACTTCGGTGGTGCTTACAGTGGAAGTTGCCTTACAGATGGCTTTTTGGTATGTTGGCTGTTCATGTGCTTACTACAGGGCCTGTTAAGAAACGTACTCTTTGGGCTTACCGTGCTTTACGTTGGTTCCCGGGGATTTTGATATTTCCTGTCTTGTTTAGCGGATTGGTATATCTTATCTTCTCTTTTCCGGGTGTTTCCTTTTCTCTTGTCGCATGGAGTATGGCGGCAGGTGTATTGATATTGATTTCTGCAGGCACATTGTTTCTTCGTTATCTTTTGCCGGAAAAGGAATTACGGTTGGAGCTATTGTTCCTCACTAATGCATTGACCGCTATATTGGGAATTATTGCTACTGTAAATGGTCGTACCGCCGTAACAGGTGTAAGCGAGGTGGATTAGGGGGGCATTGACCGGCTTGATAATTATGCTGGCAGGTGGAGGACTCATTGGATTGGTTATATATAAATATAGACGAATAAAAACAAACATTTAAAACTTACTGACATTATGAATCTTATATCAGACATTCTGTTTTGGATTTCGAACGGACTTTTAGTCCCTGTTGTTGTATTGCTTATTATTCTTTTCATCCGTTCGCTATTATTGATAGGCAGATTTTTTCGGGCAGTATCTGGCTATTCGGCGTACGGATGCGTTGTTGCGTCAACAGCTTGATACACTGACTATAGATACTTTGCCCGAATTGGAAGGCAAACTTCCTGTGAAGTCGAACTCGTTGGTCATTGCGTATATCCGTCGGGTGTTGGAGTCAAAAGACCGTCCGGCACATGTGCAGCGCCTGTTGGCTGATTTTGAAATTACTGCTGATAAGGATTTGGCTATTTCAAAAACATTGACCAAGATGGGACCGATGCTTGGATTGATGGGTACATTGATTCCAATGGGACCTGCTTTGGTGGGACTTTCTACTGGTGATATCGCTTCTATGGCGTATAATATGCAGGTCGCTTTTGCTACGACTGTAGTTGGTCTGTTTTCTAGTGCTATCGGTTTCATAACCCAGCAGGTGAAGCAACGCTGGTATTTACAGGATATGACTAATCTGGAATTCCTTTCTGAATTGCTCACTGAAAAACGTACAGCTTGAGATGAAACGTAATTTATTAAGAAAAGAGGAGGATAGTGACCCGATGAGCGTGGTCAGCAATCTGTTTGATGTGGCGATGGTGTTTGCTGTAGCGTTAATGGTGGCCTTGGTTACCCGTTATAATATGACTGAAATGTTTAGTCAGGAAGATTTTACGATGGTGAAGAATCCGGGTAAGGAAAACATGGAAATCATAACCAAGGAAGGGCAGAAGATTAACCGTTATACCCCTTTCTGAGGATCAGGATGTCAAAAGCGGCAAGAAAGGAAAAAGGTGGGTATTGCCTATGAATTGGATAATGGAGAAATCATTTATGTACCCGAAGAATAAACTTGTATAAAGGAAAGGGAGGATAAAGTTAAAATCTAGAACTTGCCATTTTATATAGCCGAACAGAATTTATTTGAGAAATATAGGGCAAATAAAGTAACTTGACTTCGTGAGCCAAGTAAGTTAAGTGAAAGTGTCAAGTAAGTTAAGTTACTTGCCCAATGCACTTAAGTTACTTTTGAAGCTATCGGGGATTCATCCATCCTATTTTCCACAATTTAATTCTGTTCGGCTTTTAGTTTGAAGTACCTTTATTAAGAATATTTATAAATTGCTTTGGTGCTTTTTTGGTATAGAAAGCTTTCAGAGAATGTGCATAAAAGATGCAAATTGATATCTAAAGGCAAAATTTGAAGGAAAAAAGTAAAAAATGAAAAAGGATGTAAATAATACAATTTCTAAATTTTTATATGGAGATTTGCAGAGCGATGCGGTGCACAGTTGGTGACATTTATAGTATCAATCGTTCTTGCACGTATTCTGGTTCCGGAAGACTATGGGACGATAGCTCTTGTAACAGTATTCACAGCAATCCTTCAGGTGTTTGTAGATAGTGGTTTGGGCACTGCACTGATTCAGGAAAAAAATGCAGATGAAACTGACTTTTCCTCTGATTTTTTATTTCAATTTCACAATGTGCTTAGTTTTATATGCCGGAATGTTTGTTGCTGCACCTTTTATTGCAGACTTTTATGAAGATAGTTCCTTAACGGCTGTAATCAGAGTACTAAGCCTTACAATTGTGATATCTGGAGTGAAGGGAATTCAGCAGGCCTATGTTTCCAGAAATATGCTATTTAAGCGATTTTTCTTTGCAACGATTGGTGGAACAATTTTTTGCAGCATTTGTTGGAATCGGAATGGCCTATGCTGGTTTCGGGTTTGGGCACTAGTAACATCAGCAGCTGTCTAATATGACAATTGATACGCTGATTCTCTGGATTACTGTAAAGTGGAGACCTCAAAGGTAAATTTTCTTGGGCGCGATTAAAAGGCTTATTGGGGTTTGGTTGGAAGCTGTTGATATCTTCCTTGCTTGATACTGTTTATAATAATTTCAGAAATCTTATCATTGGAAAGATGTACTCTTCATCAGACCTTGCATTTTACAATCAGGGAGATAAATTTCCGAAAGTAATTGTAACTAATATTAACATATCAATTGATAGTGTGCTGCTTCCAACAATGTCTAATGCTCAAGATAATCCAGAACGCATAAAACAGATGACCCGTAGAGCAATTAAGACAAGTACATATATTATGGCACCATTAATGATGGGCTTGGCATTTTGTGCGGAGCCGATTGTTAGACTGGTATTTACAGATAAATGGTTACCGTGCGTTCCGTTTTTTACGCACTTTTTTGTATTACATATATGATTTTGGCCGGTTCATACGGCAAATTTGAATGCAATTAAGGCCATGGGACGTAGTGATATGTTTTTGAAACTTGAAATCGTTAAAAGATTTTGGGATGATTTTATTGCTCTCTACGATGTGGTTTGGTGTCATGGCTATGGCCTATAGTTTGTTACTGAGTAGCGTGATAAGTCAAATAATAAATTCATGGCCAAATAGGAAGCTACTAGGGTATGGCTATTTAGAACAGGTAAAGGATTTCGCACCCGGTATTTTGTTGGCAGTGGGAATGGGTGTATGCGTCTATTTTGTTGGCTATCTACCAATTTTCAACGCTGACCACACTATTAATTCAGATTATTGTTGGTGCAACAATTTATATTGGAGTATCAGCATTATTAAAATTAGAAGAGTTTGAATATTTATTAGGAATGGTAAAGTCATTCTTTAAAAAGTGAGGAGGTTTATTGTATGGAAAACAAAATTTTAGTAACTCGGTCATCAATGCCAGAAATTGATGAGTATATGAATGAAATCACATCTATGTGGGATAGTCACTGGCTGACGAATATGGGACCGAAACATAAAGAACTTCAGGATGATTTATGCGAATATCTCGGCGTAGAAAATATTGATCTTCTGACGAATGGACACATGGCACTGGAACTTACCCTACAGGCGTTGAATCTACAGGGTGAAGTGATTACGACACCGTTTACATTTGCGTCTACAACACATGCAATCGTTCGCAATGGCTTGACCCCGGTCTTTTGTGACATTGATCCTGAAACATATTGCATGGATGCCAGAAAAATTGAAAAGCTGATTACGGATCGTACTTGCGCTATTATGCCAGTACATGTGTATGGTAATGTGTGCAATATAGAAGAAATTGAGCGTATTGCTCACAAATACGAATTGAAAGTCATTTATGACGCAGCGCATACATTTGGAGAAACATATAAGGGAAAAGGCATTGGCTCTTTTGGTGATGCATCTTGCTTTAGTTTCCATGCAACAAAAGTATTTAATAGTATTGAGGGAGGAGCGGTTTGTTTTTAAAGATAAACAACTCGGACAGAAGCTTTATGAGCTGAAGAACTTTGGCATTCATGGACCTGAAGAAATTCCGGCGGTCGGTGCTAATGCGAAGATGAATGAGTTTTGTGCGGCAATGGGTCTTTGTAATCTCCGTCATGTGGATGACGAAATTATAAAGCGTAAAGCTGTCGTGGAGCGTTATCGTGAGCGTTTGAGTGGAGTGGATGGTATTCAGCTTAACTGTGTACAAGATGATGTAAAGAGCAATTATGCCTATTTCCCAGTTGTTTTCGAGGAGAGACTATTCGGAGCAAGCCGCGCAGAAGTCTTTGACAAGTTGGCGGAGAACGGAATTGGGGCGAGAAAGTATTTCTACCCGTTGACAAATACATTTGAATGCTTCCACGGAAAGTATGATGTGACAAAAACTCCTGTTGCGTTACATATTAGTAAACGTGTACTGACTCTGCCTTTGTATGCTGATTTAGCATTGGATGATGTCGATAGAATTTGTGGTATTATTTTGAATTGTAAATATTAAGGAGTATAAGCAGGATGTAAAAAATTGATGATTTTGGGAGGCTCGCGCTATGCGCTTCCAGTAATAAAAGCTGCAAACAGCTTGGAATTCATACGATTACGGCAGACTATCTTCCGGATAACATTGCTCATAAGTTTTCGGATGAATATGTCAATGTAAGTATTATCGATAAAGAAAAAACTCTTGCAGCGGCAAAAGAACGTAATATTGACGGAATTATGTCTTTTGCTTGTGACCCAGGTGTTGTTACGGCCGCATATGTTGCAGAACAGATGGGACTGCCGAATGTCGGTCCGTATGAGTCTGTTTGTAATTTTGCAGAATAAGGGAAAGTTCCGTGAATTTCTGACGGAAAAACGGCTTTACAGTTCCGACT
>ENA-OQES01001086-OQES01001086.1-human-gut-metagenome-genome-assembly--contig:-NODE-1086-length-10671-cov-7.599772_pt1 | contig 10671 bp, 12 predicted proteins | sample MGYA00242798_ERZ504641 | MGnify/ENA primary metagenome ERZ504641 (study PRJEB26092, sample SAMD00036327) | human gut metagenome | host: Homo sapiens | study: EMG produced TPA metagenomics assembly of... | reverse complement strand
GACCGCGCAAAGTTCGATTCTGTGCCATAGCGACCGCACGGGATCCGTGTGGGGAACCGATGGTTATATGGTGTGCCAGAACATTAATAATGTTGAGGCGATTGACGTGTATGACGGCAATCATACGGTTGTTGCACATTACGATGTTCCCGCCCAGCTCACCGGCTATGAGTACGAGGTGGCGGCCGCCGCACAGGCCGTAATCGACGGTCGCACCGAATGCGAGGAAATGCCCCACGCAGACACCCTGCGCATCATGGAACTCATGGACTCCCTGCGCCGCGACTGGAACCTCACCTACCCCTTCGAACGTTAAGCTCCAATATTAGTTTCAGCGTCGGCGAATTGCGATTCCGTTCACACAGCCGACGCTGAAGCATTCATTGGCAGCACATATAATTTCTCCTTGCACTGGTTGAGGAGGAACATTATGGGATTGCTGAGCAAGTTCATGAACGCGCTTATTGGAGAACCGCCCGTCTCCAAAACGGCGACTCAGCCCGGGCCCAAGCTTGCGCGGCAAAACGTTCCCAATTCCACGCAACAGCAGACGACGCAACGCAAGTCCACTGTACAATCACGTCAAACGCAACAGCTTACGCAACCATCCCAATCATCACAGTTGACGCGATCGTCATACCGCGCGCAAACACAAACCACAGCTCGCAATACTTCTGTCACAACGAATCGTTCGCGAGCGCAATCTCATGCCAATTCACAACCGGCTCAGAAGCTTATGCCGCAACCAATGCTCCCTGCCGAGCAGATCGAACGGGCGCGAAATATCATCGGCAAAATCGAAAAGCATGAGTTAAGCGACGAGCAGATCAGCGCCATCGCCGGAGCTGGTCACAATACGCTAGTGCTCGCAGGTGCGGGAACCGGCAAAACCACTACCATCGTCGGCTATATCGCATGGTTGCTGAACACAGGAACCGCCACTCCCGAAGAGATTCTGGTGCTATCGTTCACCAAAGCTTCCGCCGACGAAATGTCGAGCCGCATCACGCAAAGCACCGGCAAAGTCATTCGCGCATGCACATTCCATAGTCTCGGACTGGAAATCTGCCGTTCCTCCACCATTGCCAATCGTCCAATTATTGACGGGCACACGTCAAACAATGTGGTGCGTAACGCATTTGAATACCTGCTTGAACACAATGTTTCTTACCGTCTTCTGGCATTTAAACTCATGTCGCAACAGTTGCTTGATAAATATTCCACAGCTGCACGACTTGAGAATTTCCAGCTTCCAACAGACGATTATGCATTCAATCAATATCGTCAGAATCTTATCGATACCACACAAACCATTATCCAGCATATGCGGTCAAACAATATTGACACTGCTGGAATGCAAGCTCTTAACGAACGTTATGGCGGTAAAAACCATCGGTCGTAATCGTGAGATGCTGCAGCTTATAGAACCGCTTTATCACGCCTATGTGCAGAATTTCGCAACCAATAATGGTATTGATTTTCCGGGAATGATCGTTGATGCCATCAGTTGCGTCAATAATGGCTCGTACCGTCATCCATATAAATATGTGCTGATTGACGAATATCAGGACATGTCACGACCGCGTTATGAGCTAATCCGTGCGCTTCGCTTGCAACATGATTTCTCACTATTCTGCGTTGGCGACGATTGGCAGTCGATTTATCGTTTTGCAGGCAGTGACCTTCATCTCATTCTCGATTTCGACCGAATTTGGCGCGCCTGGGGTCCGACCCGCATGTTCCAGATCACCACCACACGGCGCTTCCGTCAAAGCCTTATTGACGCAAGCGGAGCATTCGTGATGCGCGATACCAATCTGTATGTCAAACATCTCAATAATCCCAGCGATAAGAAGGATTATTCGTTGAAAGCACTTGGCGGGCATACTGAGGAAGAACGATTCAATGTGATCGTCGAGCAATTGCGCAAACTACCGAAAACCGCGTCCGTACTACTGCTGGGCCGGTATCGCAGCGATATCAATCTCATGATTCGTTGCGATCAAAGCGGTCTGTTCTCCATCGACCAAAGCACTGGAAATATTCGTTTTCTCGAAAAACCGGATATGGATATTCGTTTCATGACCGCTCATGCGTCCAAAGGATTGCAACGCGACTTCGTATTTCTGCTCTGCTGTTCCGGCGGATTGAAAGGCTTTCCAAGCACGATTCCCGAAGAGCCGCTGCTTGGTCTGCTACTGCCGGAAGTGGAGCGATGCCCGCATGCGGAGGAACGGCGACTGTTTTACGTGGCGATGACCCGATGCAAGAAGAAACTGTTCTTCATCGTGGATCAGACCCGTCCGTCGCGATTCATGTATGAACTGCATAGCAAGATCTGTCCGAACATTTTCCGAGGAGTCAAGCTTCCTCCGCAATGCCCGAATTGCGGCGAAGCCCTAAGCTTGCGGCACAATCGCAACGATCCGAACCGCTCATTCTACGGGTGCACCGGCTTCCCAAACTGCCGCTACACCCAACAAGCAAAATAAGCGTGGCATACGTGATGTGAAAGTTTTTGCTTCCAAAGATCATTTCCAGCTCTTCGTCAATGTCTGCATGCCCTATACTGCTATTTTGTTTCAATCTTTTGGGCCTGGCGCGATCGCCCCCGTTGTATCCTGGATCTGATTTTCCGACAAGAGAGGAAGCCGCGATGTCACGTAAGATCATCAATGTTGTGGGCGCGGCCATTATCAAAGATGGCGAAGTATTGTGCGCACGCCGTGGCGAAGGCAAGTCGCTGGCTGGATATTGGGAGTTTCCCGGAGGCAAAATCGAACTTCACGAAAGCGCTTCGTTGCACCGATGATGAGCTTGGATTATTTTCCGGAACGAGTAAAGAGCATGATCGTAAATATGTGTTTGCCACTGTGCAAACCATGTCTCGTCCGGAAATTCTTGCACAATTCAGCAAAGATGATTTCGATTATATTTTGATCGACGAAGTTCACCATGCCGCCGCGGATTCATATAAGAGAATTATCGATTATTTCACTCCTGATTTCATGCTTGGCATGACGGCAACGCCGGAACGTACTGATGGTGCGAATATTTGTGACGTGCTCCCGCCACCTGACCGCTTCGCGGTCTGAGGGGGGCTTCCTGCTCAAGGCTCCTAGCGGAGTCAGTGTCTACAGGCTATTCCCGTGCGCCCCACGGTTCTCGTAAGTTTTTTGTTATCATTCCTGCACGAGTCGTCGTGTTTCGTGCATGATGTTGGTCGCGGCGTTCACGTCCCTGTCATGCCAGACCCCGCAATCGGGGCATGTCCATTCGCGGATATACAGGTTCTTCGTATCCTTATTGCGGTAGCCGCAATCGGAGCATAGTTGACTGGACGGGTAGAACCTGTCTACCGTGACCAGCTGCTTGCCTTGTCGTTCGAGCTTGTATGCGAGCATGGTGCGGAACATGCCGTACCCGTTGTCCATCGTGCTTTTGCCGAGTGCGAGGGATTGGCTCATGTCCTTCATGTCCAAGTCCTCCACGCCGACGCAATCATATCGGGCGGCGAGCCGGTTGGCCGTCTTGTGCAGGAAGTCGGCTCGCTGGTTCCTGACCTTGGCGGCGAGCTTGGCGATGCGCCGCTTCTGTTTCACCCAATTACCGGACCCCTTGACCATGTGGCTGAGTCTGCGTTGCTCGCGCATCAGCCGTGGCTCCATCTGCCGGTAGAAACGCGGGTAGTCGGCTTGTTCGCCGTCGCTGGACACGTACAGGCCGTGGGAGGCGTAATCCAATCCGACGATATGCACGGGTCGGACGGGTTCGGGTGCTTGGGTCTCGTACTCGAACAGTATCGTCGCCGTGTATCCACCGCTCTTGAGATGTTCCACCGTGGCGCTTTTGAGCTTCCAGTCATCGGGAATCGTCTTGTGCTGGCGGGCGCGCATCACGCCCACTTTGGGAAGTTTGAGGTATCTGCCTCCTTCGATGAGTCGGATGTTGCGGTTGTTGTTGTTCGTCGTGTACCGCCATGCGCTGCGATGCTTCGCCTTGTATTTCGGGAAGCCCACATGCTTGGGGTCGCGGAAGAAATTGTTGTACGCCTTCGCCACGTTCAATTGGGCGTTGCATAGTGCGAGACTGTCCACTTCGCGTAGGAACGGATACTCGTCCTTGTACTGGGCGGGCGTGGGGTTGCATGACTTGCCGGTGCGATTGTACGTGTCGATGCGGGTTTCGAGCATGAGATTGTAGACGAGTCGCGCGCACCCTATCGTCCGGTCGATGAGACCGGCCTGGGCCTTGTCCGGGTAGATGCGGTACGTGACCGCGCAATGCCGTGTGACCTGCATGACGCGCCTCCTACCTGCGTCCCTGATTCTCGATGTAGCGTCGTACCACTTCGATGGGAGCGCCGCCCGTGGTCAGCAGGCAGAAGCTGCGGCTCCAGAAATACTCCTTCCACAGTTTCTGCCGAATCTGCGGAAACTCCTGCTTGAGCAGACGACTCGACGCGCTCTTGTAAGCGTTGATGAACTTGCTCAACTCACTCTTCGGCTGGGCGCGGAACAATACATGCACGTGGTCCATGTCGTGGTTCCATTCCTCCACGGTTATCCCATACTTGGGTGCGATGTACTCGAATATCTCACGCGCACGCGCCGAAACGATATCGTCGAACACCTTGCGACGGTATTTCACGACGAGCACGAGATGATAATGCAACAGGAACACCGAATGATGATTCGACTCCAATTCCATTGTCACCTCCTCGATTACAACATGTACGACTGAACATCATTATAACATGCGAACGCACGCCAATTCATCTCCCGCCTACGCTCCGCTTAGAGACGGGAGAATCCTTGGCGAAATCAGTTGAATTATTTGGCAATAACGTCGCGTATGAGATTCGCTTGCAGCAGGCGCTTGAAGAGGATATGCTCTGCCCGTCCCACTATTACGGGGTTGGCGAATACATTAGCAAGTTTATGGGGCAGCAGGTTTCCGCTGATTCCATGACAGACAAGGATCGCACTGAGTTTTCCCGTTGGCTCGAACAGCTCACCGACCCTAATCGCGTGCGCTATATCATCGACAAAATCCAGATTTACAGCGAAGCCGGAACCGATGTGCGCGGTTTGGTGTTCTGCTCTCGCCGTGATGAGGCGAAACGTCTGTCCGCCATGTTCAACGAGCAGGTGAATCAGCAGGTGGAACGACCGTATCGCACGAAAGCCATTACCGGCGAAAACTCGCAAGCCGAACGTGACGAAGCTGTCAAACAGCTGAAAATGGCGAACTTGACTATATCTTCACCGTTGATTTATTCAATGAAGGTGTGGATATTCCTCATATCAACCAAATTGTTATGCTTCGTCAAACGCAGTCGAGCATTATTTTCACACAGCAGCTCGGCCGAGGTTTACGTAAGGCAAGCGGTAAAGATTCGGTTGTAGTGATTGATTTTATTGGCAATTACGCCAATAATTATTTGATTCCGATCGCATTGTATGGCAATACTGGCGATCGTGATGTGGCCCGTAAGAATCTTCAACGCGAGTCCATCGGCATTTCTTCGATCAGTTTCGATAAAATCGCCCGCGAGCGCGTGCTCGCGTCACTCGATACCGCTGATTTGTCGGATATGAAGCTGCTGAGCAAGCAGTATCAGCAGATGCGCTATGAGTTGGGTCGTATTCCGATGCTGATGGATTTCGCGCATCGCGATGCGTCTTTAGTGTTCACGTTGGCTTCGAAGAATAACGATTATCTGTCGTTCGTGGTCTCTCGTGAGAAGAGTCTGTCGCGCGGCAAGCATGCGTCGGCTTCGTATGTGGAGCAGCTTGAACCGGTGTCAAACGCGCAGTCTGGTGTGCTGAAAATGTTGACTGCGACTCAGTTGCGTGGTTTGCGCCCGCATGAGTCGCTGATTCTTGCGGTGTTGTGCGATTTGGATTGGCGTCGCATCAATCCGGATTGTTCCGACGATGATGCGTCACTGTTTGAACGTTTTTCCACACAGCACAGCTTGAGTTTGTTTGATTTGCAAACATTATTGTCTACGCTGTTTCCGTATGTCGATAATAATATTCAGCAGTGCGGTTCTGCTTTTTCCACGTTGAATTATTCGTATTTCACAAGTGCGAATCGCACTCGTTTCGGCAATACTTCTTTGGTTTGTATGTGCGACAATGAATCGTATGCATTGACCCAGGAATGCGAGTCAATGCTGCATCACGCAACATTCCGAACGTTCTTTACAGATACCATCGAAGCCAGCTTGTTCAATGCGCTTGCACTGTCAAGGGAAGCTCGCAAGCGTCGCATCATGCCTGATCATGGGTTCATATATGGCGAGAAATATAGTCTTGCCGATGTCATGCGATTGTGCGCGTGGAAGGATGAGCAGATTCCGCAGAATGTGGGCGGATATAAGCTTGACACCTACACGAATTCTTTGCCGATCTTCATTAAATATGAGGCAAGCCAGTATGGCGATCGTTTCTTGAATCCTGGAGAAATTGAATGGTTCAGCAAAAACAATCGTTCTTTGCAATCTCCGGAATTCAAATGGCTGCTTGATGGAACCGAGCATACGTCGGAATGGAAAAACCGTCATTTTGTTCCCATTTTTATTCGACGTAAGGCCGAGGAAAAGGAGAAATCCTACTATCATGTCGGTTCGGCAGTAGCTGTAGACGATGCGCATGAGTCAGTGAATATCGCAGATGACGAAACCCAATCAAAGGTCGTGATTTCCACACTGAAACTCGCGAAACCGGTTGACCCCGAACTCTACCGTCACCTCACCGGCAACCCAGCATTCTAGTTCCAGAAAATTGCTGACGTGGCGGAAAGTCATTGTTGAACCGACGGCCGCCACGCCTCAGACATGGAAAATGTCACCTCATCTGCAAAAAGTGACACAGTGCATCGTCAATGATCGCTCAAGCCTTTTCAAACCACCTTTTCACACGTGCAATCCACCCTACAATCATATGCAGATGTTCGTTTGAACAGAAAAGTAACATGTTTTTGCAGAACAAAAAGAACACGCTCAATGTTACTTTTTACAATGTCATTTTCAAGACCTGCAATCATTGCAACATCAACGATTCTCAGCATCATCAATTGCAAAAACAGTATTTTCCGCGGTATCACAGCTAAAAAAGCGTGCTATCGTTAGTCACGGATACAGCAAGCATCCATCAACAACATGAACCAGACTTCAAGAAATGATGTTCGTTTGCTTATCTAAACGAACATTAAAACGAACACTACTAATGTTCATGACATTATGCGAACACATCGCAGGAAAGGAATTCATCATGGCAGATGAAAAGACCGTCATCAACGTGGATCTGAACATGTTCGGCCAGGACGCGGACGCCAAGACCGCCGCAGCCAACGAGGTTGCCAAGAGCCTCGGCATCAGCGACGAAGCCCTCGCTCAGGTGGAGGAATTCAAGGCAGCCCTCACCGCGCATAACGCTTGGGACCTGCCGTTCATGGGCTACGTGAACGAAGACGGTTACGGCTACGCCTATGTGCCGGACGCAGCCATCACCATGAACCCGTATTGGGATGCGCACAAGGAATTCATGAACCTGCCGGAAGACGTGCAGACCGCTTTCGCCATCCGTATGCTGTTCACCCACCGCCCTGTCGACCGCTACGGCGCCGACATGTTCCTGCACTACCACCGCGGCTTCCAGGTCAACTTCGTCGGCAGCGGCGCCAACAAGTACTGACCGCCCCAGAGGACGTTGTATGAGCGCCCCATAGGACATATAACGATTCCCATACCGCCGCGGCGGTACTCTCCAGAAAAAGAAAAGCGCTTGGCTCGAGCCAGAAAAACCAGCTCAAGTCAAGCGCCTTTCGTATGCGCTGAAACGAAACTACCGCGCGTCTCTACAAATCGCCCATATCAGGCGCATCGAATCCCATGCCAGGTCCTTCCGGCCCCGGACCGCCCGGACCTCCGAGGAATTCGCGCGCTGACATGCCATTTTCCTTACGGGATGAGTCCACGGCCTCCTGCATCACCCGGCGAACCTCAAAACCATGCACCACGTTCTTCAGTACCACAACACCGTTGCCGGAAGACTGGTCGCGCGTATCAAGTACCAGCGTGCTCAAACCGAACAGGCGCTGCAGGAACGTGCGCTCCACACTAATATCCACGATGCGGAATAGTTTGATGAGATTGAATTTCTCGTTAAGGATGCCGGTTTTGATGCTCATTTCCTGATCAGTGAGCATGTACACGGTGAACGTGAACGGCGTACGACACCAATTACGCTTGCGCTGACGCCACAGAACATTACCGCTTGCAACCTTCATATCATTCCCTTTTCCTTCGATGGAAAGCCGCCCTGTTGCGGCAACACTGCCATTCTACCGGGCGCCGCCGTACGGCCATGCCGCTCATTCCAAATCATGTTTCACACATCGTTTCACACAGTATTTCGGCATAATCTTTTCGCTCAATCAAAAAGAAATGCAACAGCATTCAAGCGACTATTCAAAATCATCGGCTTTTCGCCGTGAAAAGAGCAAAAAAAGCATGCGCGACAACGGCAGCATGATATAGGCTGAATAAGGATATGTCTTGTTCCACGAAGCACCCGTCGTCAACGCGGCACATGCAATCCATGTTTTTAAAGGAAAGGCATGCAATGAGCAACGAACACGGTAGGATCAACCGTCTGCAGGAAGTCGAGGATCTCACCGAGTACATCAACAATGGATGGCTGCATTCCGGCGAATCCGACGGCCCGACGTTCCTATGGAACGACATGATCCGCGAGGCCAGTCAGGAAGATGCCGAAAACCGCAATAATGTGCCCGTAGCACAGCTTTCCGACGCGGACATGGTAATCAGTATGCCCATGCAATGGTATTTCGATTCCATCGCCGCCATGGTGCCCACAGCCGAACGCACCGATACCGGCGTGGAGATTCCAAGAATCGACATGCCAACGTTCCATCTTGATTCGCAGGCGCTTTCCGGCGTGGACGCGGTGGTCGGCAATGCCATCGTAAGCACACGTTGGCTGGATGCTGTCGGCAATCTCGCCAAGGCAGTGGAAATGACCGCGCGATTCGTTGGCAACGTCGCAGATCGAGACAATGAGGGCTTCGACTATTTGAAAGACCTGATTCAGACCGTGCGCGTGTACATGGACGCCGTGGCCTGCAATGCGAATCCCATGACCGGCGAACAGGCGCTGAATATCATCACGCAAGTGGCCTGCAATGAGGAGTTTCCGTCTTAACGCCATGCAAATGGTTGAACTGCTTTCGTGCGGCCTGTCGTTCGCGCAATGGGACGATACGCGCATGTTCGCTTACGATGCGTTGAATAAGGGCATTGCCACGATGAGTGATTTCGCCACGTCTGCTTCGACGTTGGCAAACTCGGCAGATGATTCCGACAGCCGCGACATGCAAACTGATTCGCAGTCTGTTGCGCAAGTGCAAAACCGATTTGGGTTTGTTTGAAGACGCTGATTCCTTATCCGCAGAAGATTTGAATAATCTCGCGATGCTTGATCCTGCTTTGCTTTCAGAAAAGGAGATTGCGCAGGCCGCGCAGAATCAGTTCGATCATGCCGTACAGATTTTTGCGACATGACTTGCTGCGGATTAGCGGTGACATTGATGAGGCTGATCGTTTCCTACGTGACAATCATACTTCCGAACCGCTCGCCGATGCGTATGCGGCACGTCTGATTGCTGCCGAACGTTGGCAGGATCTGCTCGATTTTGTCGATCTGGTGTTGCGGGACAAACCTAATCAGGTCACGATGATGTTCCCCGAAGAAGTGGTGCCCTACGAGTGGGAGACGATTCGCGAGGCCGCTTTGGAAGCGTTGGGACGCAGCGACGAACTGGTTGCCATGTATCAGGAACGCTTGGATGATACGTATGATCCCAATACCGCGCTCAATCATCTGAAACTCCACGCCTGGTTGAATCAGCAGTAGTCCCGATTCCTCCACTCACTGGAACAATCCTCCCGCCCACGGGCCTTCCGGCGTCCGTTTCCCTCCACCGAATGGAGGAAGACACCCGTGCGCGGGAATAAAAAAGGACCTTCCGGGAACCCCGATGGGGCTCGACCAGAAGGTCCATAAGTTGAATGCGGCGGCGTGCTACTCTCCCACACCCTCTCGAGTGCAGTACCATCGCCGCGACCAGGCCTTAGCTTCCGGGTTCGGAAAGGGACCGGGCGTCTCACCTGGGCCATGACCACCGCAAAACCAGTACAACGGCCAACCCACCAGGGGATCGGCCGGCAGAACCGGAACCATGCCACACGACCGATTCCGATCGTGGCGGTCCGGGAACCGGACAACGGACGCGAACAACCAAACGCTTCACCGGTATCGTTTCCGTGACCACAAGAAAACAATGCTCCTTGCCATCCAACGAAAGAAACCACCACAGGACGAGACCCGACCCAACAAGCGGGTCGGAAAGTGTGCCGCGTTCGCCCGTTAGTACCGGTCGGCTCCACCCCTCGCGGGGCTTCCACCTCCGGCCTATCGAACACGTGTTCAACATGCGGGCTTCGGACGCTCCGGGGAGCGTCAAGGAATCCTAATCTTGGAGCAGGCTTCCCGCTTAGATGCTTTCAGCGGTTATCCCTCCCGAACGTAGCCAACCGGCCATGCCGCTGGCGCGACAACCGGCATACCAGAGGTCCGTCCA
>ENA-OQES01001084-OQES01001084.1-human-gut-metagenome-genome-assembly--contig:-NODE-1084-length-10691-cov-4.310204_pt1 | contig 10691 bp, 15 predicted proteins | sample MGYA00242798_ERZ504641 | MGnify/ENA primary metagenome ERZ504641 (study PRJEB26092, sample SAMD00036327) | human gut metagenome | host: Homo sapiens | study: EMG produced TPA metagenomics assembly of... | reverse complement strand
ACACAAAAGGCAGGGTGTCACCGTGATGGTGGTATCCTGCCTTTGTTCGTTCTTGTTTACCGTTCTGCATACTCTCGGCATAGAGAACATCTTGTGAAACAAAAAAGGTACCCGAACCCTTTTTCGTAAAAAAAGTCGGGTTCGGGTACGAACTGTATGGTGGAGAATTAGGGACTCGAACCCCAGACCCCCTGCGTGTGATGCAGGTGCTCTAACCAGCTGAGCTAATCCTCCGAATCGGAACAAGAGGATTATACCACAACCGAAGTGGATTGGCAAGCCCTAATTTTGATTTTTTCCGCAATTTTTTACCCACTGCGAGGCAGTTGCTCTTTTGCGCAAAATTGGTGTATACTGAAATTGCGCATTCCAGCGCAAAAAGGAGAGGTTTTTTCCAATGCTGACACTTCGTGGGATCATTACCATTCTGGTGCTGGCAGGGCTGTTTGCCCTGGCAGTGGTCTGGATCTCCAAGCAGGGCGGCTGGAAAGGCGAAGGCTGCGGCGGCAACTGCGCCTCCTGCCACCAGCACTGCGATACTCCGGAAAAGAAAACGCACTGACTGCAATGCCCCCGGATGGCTGTCCGGGGGCATTTTGCGTCACAGGGCACCGTAGCGGGCGGCAAAAACGGCTACGGTGCTCAGCAGATCGAGCTGAGCTTTCTGGTAGGTGGTGCGTCCGATGCAGAGCCGCTCCAGCACATCCTCCTCCTTGCGGCGCTCCAGGTAGCGCAGCTGGAGCAGGCCTGCACGGATGGGGTCGGCGGTGCGGTAATACTCCTGCGTCTGCTGGATGGCCCGGGTCCAGCCCCAGTTGGCCGGGCTGCGGGCCCACTGGCGGGTACCGTAGTTCTGCAGGGCCTCCCGGGTCTTTCTGCGCTGTTCAGCGGTCATCACGCCGCCCCCTTTCTTTGGCACATCCGGGTGCCCGGGCCAAAGAAGCAGGCATCCCGCTGTTCCATGGTCAGCCCCAGCATGGCAGAAAGACGGTCGGCTTCGCTGACTTTGAAATCGCTCTCGTCGTTCAGCTTCTGATGCAGGGCGCTGCTGCTGATGCCCAGCACCCGTGCCACATGGCCCAGTTTCAGGCCCTGGCTTTCAATGTAGGCGCGGATCTGTGTGGTATTTGTCATCAAAGGTTCTCCTTTCATCTGGATCTCTGCGTGTCGTTTCACAATCTTTGGTTGTATTATAGTTCGATGTTGATTTTTTGTCAACTATTTTACCAAAATCGCGCGAAAATCGTTGATTTTTAAGAACTTTTCTGATATACTCACGGCAGAACATTCTTTTTCAGGAAAAGCGAGGTCTCTGCCATGTCAGAACTTTCCCGCCGTATCTTACAGCGTCGGCTCGAGCTGGGGCTCTCTCAGGAAGAGCTTGCCCAGCGGATGGGCTATCGCTCCAAATCCTCCATCACCAAGCTGGAAAAAGGGGTCAACGACATCCCGCAGTCCAAGGTGGAGGAGTTTGCCGCTGCATTGGAGACCACCCCCGCATGGCTGATGGGGCTGGAAAACACTGCGTTTGTCCCGCCGGGGGTTGAGCCCCTGCCCGAAATGGTGCGGGTACCGCTGGTGGGCAGCATCGCCTGCGGCACCCCCATCACCGCCGAACAGAACATCGAATGCTACATCGGCGTTCCTGCCGCATGGCACGCCGACTTTGCCCTGACCTGCCACGGCAGCAGCATGGCCCCCACCATCTGCGATGGTGACATCGTCTGCATCCGCTGCCAGCCCGAGGTGGAGCAGGGCGAGATCGCCGCCGTGCGGATCGGCGATGAGGCCACCTTAAAGCATTTTCACCGGCAGGGCGACACCGTTATGCTTCTGGCCGACAACGCCGCCGTCTGCCCGCCCATGATCTATGCCGGGCCACAGTTGAACGAGATCCAGATCGAGGGCAGAGCCGTGGGCTTCTGCAGAGGTTTATAATATGAGCAACGAAACCATGACCCTGAAGGTCATCGCACACATCCACACCGCCTTCCCCACCAAGTTCGGCATCCCCCGGCAGAGCGGGCTGGTGGACGGCCTGCGGGGCGAGATCATCTTCACTCCGGAATACCGCAACACCGATGCCCTGCGCGGACTGGAGGATTTCAGCCACATCTGGCTGGTGTGGCAGTTCTCCGGCGCGGTGCGGGAGAGCTGGTCTCCCACCGTCCGGCCCCCGCGCCTGGGCGGCAACACCCGGATGGGCGTGTTTGCCACCCGCTCCCCCTTCCGGCCCAACCCGCTGGGCCTTTCCAGCGTCAGGCTGGAGGCCATCGAGCATCGCCCGAGATGGGCCCGGTGCTCATCGTGCGGGGCGCAGACCTGATGGACGGCACTGCCCATCTACGACATCAGGCCCTACATCCCCTACGCCGACTGTCACCCGGACGCGGCGGCAGGCTTCACGGCACAGACCCAGACGCACAGGCTGCAGGTCGAATGCCCGCCGGAGCTGTGGGAATCCGTGCCCGCCGCCGAGCGGGACGGCCTGCGGGGCGTGCTGGAAAACGACCCCCGCCCCTCCTACCAGCACGACCCGGAGCGGGTATACGGAATGGAGTTTTCGGGATTGGAAGTCCATTTTGTCGTAGATGGTGCTGTTCTGACCGTGACCGGCATCACCCGCCGCTGAGAGGTGCTGCCGTGGAACTGCGTACCATCAACACCTTTTTGCATATTGCGGAGCTGCACAGCTTTTCCCGCGCGGCACGGGAGCTGGGGTATTCCCAGTCGGCGGTCTCCGCGCAGGTGGCCCAGCTGGAAGCCGAATTGGAAACGCCGCTCTTCGACCGGGTGGGCAAAACGGTCCGCCTGACCGATGCCGGGCAGACCTTTCTGGCCTATGCCCGCTCCCTGCTGGCCACTGCCGAGCAGGCCAAAGCGGCCCTGCAGCCTGCCCGGCAGGTCAGCGGCACTCTGCGGGTGGCACTGGCGGATTCGGTCTGCAGCACTTTTCTGCCCGACCTGCTGCAGCGGTATCACGCCCTCTGCCCGCAGGTGGAGCTGGTGCTCCGCACCGCCACCGACGATGAGATGCTCCAGATGCTGGGTTCCAATCAGATCGACCTGGCATACACGCTGGACAAGCCGCTGCTGCAGCCCAGCTTTGTGCTGGCTGTGGATGAGCCGGAACCTATCTGCGTGGTGGCCCCCGCCGGGCACCCATTGGCCGGGCAGGCGGAGGTCACGCTTCAGGAACTGGCCGGGCAGGAGTTCCTGCTGACTGAGCGGGGTATGAGCTACCGTGATGCCCTCGACCAGTGCATGGCAGCACAGGGGCTGGCCATCAAGCCCTTCCTCGAGCTGGGCAGCGCTTCCCTGCTCTGCCAGATGGTCGAGCACGGCATGGGGCTTTCCTTCCTGCCCGAGTACATCGTGCAGAATGCCCTTGCCGCCGGAACGCTGGCTCGCCTGAATGTCCCCGCCTGCCGCGTGGAGATGCGGCGGCAGCTGTTCTACCACAGGGATAAATGGCTCACCCCCCGAGATGAAAGCGTTCATCGCGCTGGTGCAGAGATAAAGACAGCGATAAAAAAATCAAGCCTTTCCGCTGGTGTCACACTGTGAGGTATACCACACGGAAAGGCTTGTTTTTTGCACATTATTTTTTCAACAGGTCGGAAAGGCACTGCACCGTCCGGCCATGGTAGCCGGTGACGGTCTCGGCGTGGAGCAGGCTGCTCAGGACGCTTTCCTCCACACACTCGGCCACCGCCCGGAACAGCGGGTTGATGGCATCATCGTGGAGCATCTTCATGGGCAGGAGGGCTTTGTCCGAGTAATGCGGCATCCGGTTGGCCGTGGTAAAGGCCAGAACGATCTCACCCGAACCGTTGCCGCAGGCACTGCCGGTGCGGGAAAGCCCCACCAGCGCCCGGTGGCAGAGCCGCCGCAGCTGGCGCTCACTCAGGGGGATATCCGTTGCCAGCACCGTGATGATGGAGCCCTTGTCCTCATGGGGCGGGATGCGGGCTTCCAGCAGCTCATGGATGGGCGTGCCCGCCACGATGAGGTCATCGAAGGTGGCATGATTGGAGAGCACCAGTGCCCCGATGGTGTAGGACTTACCGTCCAGCTCCACCAGCCGGGAGGCAGAACCGATGCCGCCTTTCAGCCCGTGGCAGCGCATTCCGCGTCCGGCACCCACTGCACCCTCGGCGAAATCAGCTTTACAGTCTGCCAGAGCGGCAGCCACATGTGCCTCGGTGACATGCAGGCCCCGGATATCGTTCAGGCCGCTGTCGTTGCACTCGCAGACGACCGGGTTCACACTGCCGGTGGTCTCGCAGATATCGGGGTTGCGCTCCAGCATATATTTGACCAGCGCCGTTTCCACGGTACCCACACTCAGGGTGTTGGTAAACAGGATGGGGGTCTCCAGTGTACCCAGCTCATCGATCTGGACAAGGCCGGTGGTCTTGCCGAAGCCGTTGATGACATGGCAGGCCGCCAGCACCTTGTCATGGAACACATCCCCGGGGTGAGGCAGCAGCGCGGTCACACCGGTCTGGATGTCGCCATCCGCCAGTGTACAATGGCCCACCGTCACGCCCGGCACATCACTGATCTTATTGCGCTCCCCGTGGGGCAGATGCCCCACCCGGAAGCCCCATTCATTCTTATCGATTCCCATAAAAACCTCTCCGTCCTTGCTTTGCAATGCTGCCCTTCCTGATCCGAAAGGCAGAAAAACAGTCGTGCGTAAACCTGGCTTCCCCATGGGGGAGCTGCCGCAACAGGCGGCTGAGCGGGTTCACCCCTCAGAGTGCTTCACGCGCTGCATCTCTCCCAGATCATAGGGGGTGTTCTGGTAGACGTAGTAGTTCAGCCAGTTTTCATACAGCAGATGGGCGTGCGCGCGCCAGCGGAAGAGCGGCGGCTGGCTGGGGTCATCGTTGGGGTAGTAGTTTTTGGGCACTGCAATGGGCAGACCCTTGGCAACATCCCGCTTATACTCCGCATCCAGCGTGTATTTGTCGTACTCCGGGTGGCCGATGACAAAGATCTGACGGCCGTTCTCGGTGCTCATCAGGAAAGGCCCTGCCTCATCGCTCTCGGCAAGGATGCGCAGCGCACCGCAGTGGTCGATATCCTCCCGGCTCATGGCGGTGTGGCGGCTGTGGGGAGCATAGAACACCTCATCAAAGCCGCGCACCAGCGGGTTGGAGGGCCGGATGACCCGGTGCTCGAACACGCCGAACATCTTGGCAGGCAGCAACTCCTTGCGGATGCCGTAGTGGTAGTACAGGCCCGCCTGAGCACCCCCAGCAGACATGCAGGGTGGAATAGACGTTCGTCTCGCTGAAATCCATGATCTCGCACAGCTCCGGCCAGTAATCCACCTGCTCAAAGTCCATGGTCTCCACCGGAGCGCCGGTGATGATCATGCCGTCGTAGCGGTTATGCTTCACCTCGTCAAAGGTCTTATAAAAGGCCTCCAGATGGGCCGCGGAGACGTGCGTTGCCTCATGGCTCATCGTCTGCAGCAGGGTCATGTGCACCTGCAGCGGCGTGTTGGCCAGCAGCCGGGCAATCTGGGTCTCAGTGGCGATCTTGGTGGGCATCAGGTTCAGGATCAGGATCTCCAGCGGGCGGATATGCTGGGACGCTGCCCGCTCCCGGTGCATGACAAAGACGTTTTCCTCGTACAGGGCATCGTAGGCGGGGAGCGTTTTCGGGATGATGAGGGGCATAGATGGTTACTCCTTTGGTGCGGATATTGATAGCGGCCTCGCCTCTCCGTCACGGCTTACGCCGTGCCAGCTCCCTCAAAGAGGGAGCCTTTGGCATGACGGTAAAGTTTCTGGTTTTGCCAATGCCTCCCTTTGGGGGAGCTGCTGAACGAAGTGAAGCTGAGAGGGCGAGCCCGTTTGCCTTTTGAAATCTTATCCAAAGCCTGTGCGATATCTGCGATCAGATCCTCAGCGCTTTCCAGACCGCAGCTCATGCGCACCAGCTCTGCGGGCACACCGGCGGCTTTCAGCTGCTCATCGTTCATCTGGCGGTGGGTGCTGGAAGCCGGGTTCAGGCAGCAGGTGCGAGCATCGGCCACATGGGTCTCAATGGCAGCCAGCTTGAGCTCCTTCATAAAAGTGCTGGCAGCTTCACGGCCGCCGGCCAGACCAAAGCTGACCACGCCGCAGCTGCCATTGGGCAGATACTTTTCAGCCAGTGCGTGGTAGGGGCTGGACTCCAGGCCGCAGTAATTCACATAGGCCACCTTGGGATGGCTTTCGAGGAACTTTGCCACAGCCATGCCGTTGGCGCAGTGGCGCTGCATCCGGACATGCAGGCTTTCCAGGCCGAGGTTCAGCATATAGGCATTCATCGGGGACTGCATGGAACCGAAGTCCCGCATCAGCTGAGCCGTTGCCTTGGTGATAAAGGGCACCCTCTTTGCCGAAGCGTTCGGCGTAGGTGATGCCGTGGTAGCTGTCGTCCGGGGTGCACAGGCCGGGGCAACTTCTCGGCGTAGGCCATCCAGTCGAACTTGCCGCCGTCCACAATGGCACCGCCCAGCACTGCGCCGTGGCCGTCCATGTATTTGGTGGTGGAGTGGGTCACGATATCCGCGCCCCACTCAAAGGGGCGGCAGTTGACCGGCGTGGGGAAGGTGTTGTCCACGATCAGCGGCACGCCGTGGGCGTGAGCAGCCTTGGCAAACTTCTCGATATCCAGCACGGTCAGGGCGGGGTTGGCAATGGTCTCGCCGAACACCACCTTGGTGTTGGGCCGGAAGGCAGCGTTCAACTCCTCCTCGGTGCACAGCGGGTCCACAAAGGTGGCCTCAATGCCCATCTTCTTCATGGTGACAGAAATGAGGTTGAAGGTGCCGCCGTAGATGGTGCTGGATGCCACGATATGGTCACCGGCCTCGCAGAGGTTGAACAGGGCAAAGAAGTTGGCTGCCTGACCGCTGGAGGTCAGCATGGCGGCGGTGCCGCCCTCCAGCTCGCAGATCTTCTTGGCCACAAGGTCACAGGTGGGGTTCTGCAGGCGGGAGTAGAAGTAGCCGTCGGCTTCCAGGTCGAACAGCTTGCCCATATCCTCGCTGGTGGCATACTTGAAGGTGGTGGACTGGATGATGGGGATCTGGCGGGGCTCGCCATTGCCGGGCGTATAACCGCCCTGCACACAGATGGTATCACGGTTCATTGCAACATACTCCTTTACTGGGTTTGTCCGAATAGTACAATTCCCCGCAGGAGCACATGCCTCCGGCGGGGAATTGAAACGTTGAATTTTACTTCCCGTCCGGGACGAAATGAGGAGAGAACTCCTTCCGTCAAAGCCTTTCGGCTTTGCCACCTCCCTCAAAGAGGGAGGCTTTAAGGCTCCCTCTCCGAGGGAGCTGGCGCACGAAGTGCGACTGAAGGAGTTACTTCCTCAGCCGCTTATCGCTTCTGGTGGCCCAGAAGGTGCCAACGGTCTGGAAGATCTGCACCAGCAGCACCAGCAAGATGACGCAGACGATCATAATGTTGGTCTGGTAGCGGTAGTAGCCGTAGGAAAGGGCGATCTTGCCCAGGCCGCCGCCGCCAATGACACCGGACATGGCCGAGTAGCCCAGAATGGTGGTCAAAGCTGTGGTCATGCTGGAGATCAGGCCGGGCAGGCACTCGGGGATCATTACCTTGGTGATGATCTGGAACGGGGTCGCGCCCATGCTCTGGGCGGCTTCCACCACACCCTCATCCAGCTCACGCAGGCTGGTCTCCACCAGACGCGCCACAAACGGGAAGGCCGCGACCACCAGCGGGACGATGGTGGCCTTGGTGCCTACGGTGGTGCCCACGATGATACGGGTCAGCGGAAAAACGCAGATCATCAAGATCAGGAAAGGCACACTGCGCAGGATATTGATGATGATATTCAGCAGGTGCATCAGCCAGCCGGGCAGGGGCAGAATGCCGTCCTTATCACCGGCCACCAGCAGCACGCCCAGCGGCAGGCCGATGACCAGAGAGAACGCGGTGGAGAGCACCGTCACATAGAAGGTCTCCCAGATGGCAAAGCCATAATCTGCAATGGTCATTCTCCGGTCACCTCCTCCACCGTAATGCCGGGCTGTGCCCGCATGTAGGCAGCAGCCTGTTTTGCTTCGTCCAGGTCAGCGGGCAGCTTGAGCAGCATGGAGCCGTAGCACTGGCCGCTCAGGTCGCGGGTATCGGCACTGAGCACCGACACCAGAATGCCCTTTTCGGCGGCAAGGCTTGCCACCAGCGGTTTTGCGGCGGAAGAACCGTTGAAGGTCACACGCACCACATGATCGTCCGGCGCAAAGCTGGACAGGTCGCGGGCAGCGCTGCCGCCGTTGGGAGCCACCAGACGCTTTGCCGCGGCGGTCTTGGGGTTGGCGAAGATCTCCTTCACCTCGCCCTGTTCCACCACAACGCCGCCGTCCAGAATGGCAACGTGATCGCAGATCTCCTCCACAACGCTCATCTGATGGGTGATGACCACCACCGTGATGCCCAGCTTCCGGTTGATGTCCTTGATCAGGGTCAGGATGGAGTGGGTGGTGTTGGGGTCCAGCGCGCTGGTGGCCTCATCGCAGAGCAGGACCTTGGGGTCAGTTGCCAGTGCGCGGGCAATGGCAATGCGCTGCTTCTGGCCGCCGGAGAGCTGGGCCGGGTAGGCGTTGGCCTTATCGGGCAGGCCCACCATTTCCAGCAGTTCCTTGGCGCGCTTTTCGGCTTTCTCTTTCTTCACACCTGCCAGCTCCATGGGGAAGCAGATGTTCTTCAGGCAGCTGCGCTGCATCAGCAGGTTGAACTGCTGGAAGATCATCGTGATCTCCCGGCGGCGCTGACGCAGCTGGGCGGGCGTGAGCTTTTCCATCTCCACGCCATCAATGACTACGCTGCCCTCGGTGGGGCGCTCCAGCAGGTTGATGCAGCGCACCAGCGTGGATTTACCCGCGCCGGACATGCCGATGATGCCGTAAATCGAACCATCCGGGATGGTCAGGCTGATGTCCTTCAGCGCATTCACTGCGCCGTCCTTCATCTGGAAGGTCTTGGAAAGGTGTTTGATCTCGATCACAGGGATTCTCCTTTGATGTAACATCCTTGCCCTCTCCGTCATTGCTCCGCAATGCCACCTCCCCCAAATGTGGGAGGCACTGCATCTTCCGGGCGCAACAACAGCTGACTGTGGGCTGCAATTGGCTCTCCCTTTGGGAGAGCTGGCAAAGCCGTCAGGCTTTGACTGAGAGGGCGAGCCGCGTTTCCTTAACCCTCGATCGGGCTCAGGTCGCTCTGCTTGCCGCCGTAGATGCCCATGGGCTCAACGTGGATGCCGGCAACGGAGACCAGGTGGGTGCCCTTCTCCTCATTGAAGTTGTCCAGGTAGGGCTGATGCTGGAAGTAGTTGGTGTCGCACTGGCCATCCTCAACGATGGTGTTGGGGATCACGTAGTCATCGTACTCCTGGATGTCCAGCGTGATGCCCTTGTCGGCCAGGATCTGCTTGCAGACCTCCAGGATCTCGCAGTGGGGAGCGGGGGCTGGCAGCGCAGCTGACAGTCTCACCGTTCAGTGCGTCATAATCGATGGAAGGATCATAGCCGTCGGTGGGGCTCCTCCACAACGGAGACCACAGCGCCGCCGTAGCTCTCGGTCATAAAGTCCTTGACCTGCTGGCTCTGCAGGGCAGCGACCAGAGCCTTGATCTTGGGCTCCTCCTCATTGCCTTCCTTGCAGACCAGAACGTTGACGTAGGCAGAGGTGCCATCCTCCATGGCCAGAGCGTCGGTCATGGGGTCCAGACCGGCGGAGATGGCGTAGTTGGAGTTGATGACAGCGTAGTCCTCATCCTGCAGGACGTTGGGCACCTGAGCAGCCTCGACCTCGTCCACATTGACGTTCAGGGGGTTCTCCTCGATATCGTTCTTGGTGGCGGTCAGGCCTGCATCTGCCTTCAGCTTGAAGAAGCCGTTCTTCTCCAGCAGGGTCAGAGCGCGGGCCTCGTTGGTGGTGTCGTTGGGAACCGCGACCTTGATCTTGTCCAGCTTGGCAGCGGTGGAGGCAGCCTCAGAGGATGCAGCACCGGAAGCAGCGGAGCTTGCGGTGGAGGAAGAGCCGCCGCAGGCGGTCAGGGCAGCGGCAGCAGCGGCCACGCCGGAAACTTTCAGAAAATTACGACGAGTGATCTTAGACATTTTGTTTTCCCTCTCTACTTTTACAAAAAAGTGTTTTTCGTGCGGTGCGGCATCAATCCGCACCCTTTTGCACCGGAAGCAAAATAAAAAATCGCTTCCGTCCTCAGCGGGCATACACCCACAAGGACGAAAGCGTAAAACTTCCGTGGTACCACCTTGGTTTACTGTCCCCTCACAGAGGCAGCCTCACTGCTGCGGCGTTTTGCAACGCGACAACCGGACGCTGTAACGGGCGCTCCCGTCGCAGGCTTAGCACTCTTGCACTTCGCCCCCGCGGCTCCGAGACCATTTTCAGTTCCCTGTTTCCTGCCCTTTTCCACCGCCCGGGCTCTCTGGAAGGATCAATGCGAAAACCTACTCTTCTCTTCACAGCCATTTTTGTGATATTGCATACATAATACCCCACTCTTCCGGGTTTGTCAACCCTTTCAACGAAGTTTTTCAGTAGGGAATTGCCTGCTTACTGCCGGTCGGCATCCTGCTCCGTGCTGTACAGCACCATCAGGTGGTTGGCACTGGCTTTCCAGCT
>ENA-OQES01001083-OQES01001083.1-human-gut-metagenome-genome-assembly--contig:-NODE-1083-length-10704-cov-3.676562_pt1 | contig 10704 bp, 9 predicted proteins | sample MGYA00242798_ERZ504641 | MGnify/ENA primary metagenome ERZ504641 (study PRJEB26092, sample SAMD00036327) | human gut metagenome | host: Homo sapiens | study: EMG produced TPA metagenomics assembly of... | reverse complement strand
ATCCTCAAGGAAATGGTCACGGCACGCGTCAACAAACTGGACACATTGGGCGTGCCAGATGGAAGCGAACGCGAACGTATCATGAACATCGCGTCCATCGCCGAATCCGAGGCATGCAATCCTGACGATTACGGTAAGGTGGCGAGGGTCATCCTGAACAGAATCGACCAGGACATGCCGTTGGGCATGGACAGCACCGTTGCCTACGGGTTCAACACCACAGGCAGCAAGCTGACAGACGAGCAGCTTGAGGATGGAAGCAACCCGTACAACACTCGCGTGAACAAAGGACTTCCTCCGACGCCGATCAGCAATCCCGGCGATTCCGCTATCCAAGCCGCGATGAATCCTCCGGAAGGCAAATGGCTGTACTTCGTCACCACCAACCTCAAGACCGGCGAGACGAAGTTCGTGGAAACCGAAGACGAATTCTGGAAGATTCGCGACGAATACAAAAGCAACAACGCGAATGCCAACTGACGGTATCACGCATTAACACAACGCGTGCATCGCGATGCTTATCGCCCCGGCCACGACAATGGTCGGGGCGAACGGCGTCTTACCGGCGAATCGCGTATGCTTCTGCGGGTCGAACCGTGTCCAAATCGCAAGCCACAGCAGCCCCAGCACACTAATCGCAAACCACCAGAACACCACTGGAAACAGGCCGAACATGCCTACGGCCAAGCCGATAAGCAACGTCGTGGTGACGTCGCCGAATCCCAAAGCCCCTGGCTTGATGAGCGCAAGCGCACATTGCAGCACGGCGGATAACGCGGCGAACAACAGAGCCTGCAATGCCAGAAACAGTGAATTAACGGACAACGCATACGTGATGTCCACAATGACCTGCGCCAAACACCCTACGGCGATCCACATGCGTGGAATGCGTCGTGCCCGGATATCCTCAACGCTGACGGCCATTCCACAGAGCAGACTCGGCAGGCAAATCATGTACCACATACCGTTAAGATAGTCCACGAATCGTATTTGGCAGAAAAGGAGTGTTGGCATGTTGCGCTGGCAGACAGCAGGTGAATCGCACGGCGAAGCGCTTGTCGCCATGATCGAGGGGCTGCCTGCGGGCATCCACGTCACTACTGAGGATATCGTCGGCGCATTGGCACGCCGACGTCTCGGATATGGCCGTGGTGCGCGCATGAAATTCGAACAGGACAAGGTCCGCATGCTCACCGGTGTGCGTTTCGGCGAGACCATCGGCTCTCCCGTCGCCATCGAGATCGCCAATACCGAATGGCCGAAATGGACCGAGGTGATGAGCGCCGATCCGCTTGACCATGACATTCCGCGCGAAGGCCGCAACGCGCCGCTATCCCGTCCCCGTCCGGGGCATGCCGATCTGACTGGCATGCGCAAGTACGGTTTCGACGACGCCCGTCCAGTGCTGGAACGTTCCAGCGCACGTGAGACCGCGTCGCGTGTGGCCTTAGGTGAGGTCGCCAAGCAGTTCCTTGAACAGACGTTGGGCATACGTACCGTCTCCCATGTGCTGTCAATCGGTGGTGCTGGCATCACCGACCCGCAGAATGCGGTGCTGCCGAAGCCTGAGGACCTCGAAGCATTGGACGCTTCGCCGGTGCGCACATTGGATAAGACGGCCGAACAGCAGATGATCGCACGCATCGACGAGGCCAAGGAGAACGCCGATACCTTAGGCGGCGTGATCGAGGTCGTGGTATACGGCGTTCCGGCTGGAATCGGCACGTACGTTGAATCGGACCGCAGGCTGGACGCGGCATTGGCCAGTGCCGTCATGGGCGTCCAGGCCATCAAGGGCGTGGAGATCGGGGACGGTTTCCTTGAGGCGATGCGTCCCGGCTCCCAGGCGCACGACGAAATGGTGGTTGGCGACGATGGCCGCATCACACGTCTGAGCAATCGTGCGGGCGGAATCGAAGGCGGCATGTCCAACGGCCAGCCGATTGTGGTGCGTGCCGCGATGAAGCCGATTCCATCCATTCCAAAGGCGCTTCGCACCGTCGACGTCACCACCGGCGAGGCGGCCCAGGCCATCAACCAGCGTTCCGACAACACCGCCGTTCCCGCGGCGGCCGTCGTGGCCGAGGCGATGGTGCGCCTCACCATCGCTCAATACGTGCTGGAGAAGTTCGGCGGCGACAGCGTGGCCGAAACCAAGCGCAACGCCGAATCCTATGTGGCGTCCTGGCCGGAGCACATGAGGTGACCGATTCGATGGCTGGAATGCGTAGACCCGTCGCCGTCATCATCGGCATGATGGGCGCGGGCAAGACCCGCGTCGGCAAGGAAGCGGCGCAGATGATGCAACTGCCGTTCGCCGACGCCGACAACGAGATCGAACATGATGCGGGAATGAAGATTCCCGAATATTTCGAAAGGTACGGCGAACCGGAGTTCCGTAAGCTGGAAAGCGACGTTGTGCTTGACATGCTGGAGGATTTCGACGGCATCTTCTCCTTGGGCGGGGGCGCTCCAATGACCCCGTCCATCCAGCAGGGGCTCGCCGAATACATCGCCGACGGCGGCAAGGTCGTGTATTTGATGGCCGATCCGAAGGAAGCCATGGAACGCGCCAACCGCGGCGGCGGCCGTCCGATGCTCAACGGCGACGCCAACGAGCGTTGGAAGAAGTTGTACAAGGAACGCGACCCGGTGTTCAGACGCGTGGCCAATGTGCAGGTGCGCACCCACGGACAAACCCCGCAAGTGGCCGCGAGAAAGCTGATGGAAATGATTGATCAACGTATAGTCCATGTCACCGGTTCCACCATCGAACCATACGATGTGTGCATAGGCGAAGGTGTGATGAGCCAGCTTGCGCAGGTGCTGGGGGACAAGCCTGCCAAAGTGGCATTGATTCACACCCAGGCGGTGCAACGGCATTCCGACCGCGCGCGCACGCTGTTGCGCCAGTCCGGTTATGACGTGCACGACATCGTCATTCCCGATGCTGAAGCCGGCAAGACCATCGAAGTGGCCAACGGCATCTGGCAGCGTCTGGGGGAGGAAGGCTTCACCCGTTCTGATGCGATTGTCGGTCTCGGCGGTGGCGCAGCCACCGATCTGGCCGGTTTCGTGGCCGCCACATGGATGCGTGGCATCCGCTACGTCAACTGCCCGACCTCGCTGCTGGCCATGGTCGACGCCTCCACCGGCGGCAAAACCGGCATCAACACTCCACAAGGCAAGAACCTCGTCGGCTCGTTCTATACGCCGGCCGGCGTGCTCGCCGACATGGGAGCACTTGCCTCGTTGCCGAACGACATCTTCATCGAAGGTCTGGGCGAAGTGGCGAAATCCGGTTTCATCATGGATCCGGAGATTCTGCGCATGCTTGAAGACCATGCCGACGAGCTGCGCTCGTTCGACGGTTCGACGTTCCTTGACTCCGATCTGAAGGATGTGGTCGCCGAACTCATCGAACGTACCGTGACGGTGAAGGCGTACCATGTGTCCGCCGACCTCAAAGAAGCCGGATTGCGTGAATTCCTCAACTACGGACATACGCTTGGCCATGCCATCGAAAAACTCGAACACTTCCGCTGGAGGCACGGCAACGCCGTTGCGGTCGGTTGCGTCTATGCGGCCGAACTGTCCCATCTGCTCGGCTACATCGACCAGGATCTGGTCGACTACCATCGTTCGCTGCTCGGCTCGCTCGGCCTGCCGACATCATGGAACAATGGCAGCTGGGATGATGTGCTGGCGCTCATGCACCGAGACAAGAAGGCCCGCGGCAACAAACTGCGTTTCGTCATACTCGGCTCGCTCGGCCATCCCATCCACCTCGAGGATCCGCCGGCGGACGCCGTCGAGGAGGCGTTCCGACGCATCCAGCGGTAGGACGCAATCGCAAGAACGAACACAAAAGGAAGCAATATGACCAAAGTAGTGGTTGTCAACGGACCGAACCTCGGCCGTCTCGGAGTGCGCCAGCCTGACGTATACGGCAAGCAGGATCTTGAGACCCTGCGCAAACTGTGCACCGAATGGGGTCATGAACTGGGGCTTGATGTGGAGGTGCGTCAAAGCGACGACGAGGCCGAGATGATTCATTGGATGCATCAGGCCGCGGACGAGAAAACGCCGATCGTGATGAATCCGGCGGCTTTCACGCATTACTCCTATGGTTTGGCGGACGCCGCGCACATGGTGATCGACGAGGGACTGCCGCTTATGGAGGTGCATATCTCCAACCCGTCCGCACGCGACGAGTTCCGCAAGCGTTCCGTGATCTCTCCGGTGGCCACCGGTACCATCACCGGCATGGGATTCTATGGCTACAAGCTGGCAATCGAAGCGGTTGCGCACTTGTTGGAAGAACGCTGACATCGACATTCCGTCATGGATTCAGCCGGATGCCTGTCTTTAAGGCATCCGGCTTTTTCGTGCCAATGAGGACGACGCATATCCCGGTCTCCCCGGATTGGTATACAGTGATATTGCAAACGTATGCAAACCGGGAGCATGGCGAAGTGACGAAGAGGTCGATGACTATGGGCGCAATCGCAAGAAGAATCACACGTGTCATTACGGCGGTCGTATGCGTCGCGGTATCGGTCGGTGTCTCAGTCGCCACGCTTCACGTGCCGACACGTGAAGGCGGCGGGGAACGTTTCAATCCCGCGCGATACCGCAGCGACGTGATCGTGACCATGTTCCAAGCCAATTGGAAATCCGTCGCCCGCGAATGCGGCGAAGTGCTGGGACCCGAAGGCGTCGGCTACGTACAGGTCTCGCCGCCGCAGGAAAGCATCCAAGGCACGCAGTGGTGGACGAGCTATCAGCCGGTAAGCTACAAACTTGACTCCAAAGAAGGCACCGAAGCTGAATTTAAGAACATGGTCCGGCAATGCAAGGCCGCGGGCGTCGGCGTGATCGCGGATACGGTCATCAACCACACCACCGGCGTCGACAAAACACAAGGGACCGGCACCGCCGGAAGCCCCTACGACAATAAAGGCGATTTCCCTGAAGCCGGATACACGCCATCGGACTTCCATGCCCCCTGTTCTATCTGGACGTACCGCGACGCCGAAAGCGTGTGGAACTGCCAGGTATCGGGTTTGCAGGACCTTGATACATCAAGCCCGCACGTGCGCGACGTGCTGTCTGACTATTTTGTGAAGCTTCTCGACTACGGCGTCGCCGGATTCCGCGTGGATGCCGTCAAACACATGCCTCCGGAAGACGTGCTGGCCATCAAGAAACTCGTTGCGAAGAAATCCGGACGTTCCATGAACGACATCTGGTGGACGCAGGAAGTGATTGGCGACAATGCGGAAGCCGCCGAAATCCAACCGAGGAACTATCTCAAAACCGGCCAGGTGAACGAATTCCAGTACGCATATCGGCTTAAGTCCCTGTTCTCCAACTCGCTGGCAGGCGGAAGCCTGTCGATCAAAGACATTCCGCAGAACATCACCGACAGTGGCAAGGCCAGCGTATTCGTGACGAATTGGGATACCGAACGCAACAACATGACGCTCACCTACAAGGACGGCGACGCCTACCGGCTAGCGAACGCGTTCATGCTGGCCTACCCGTATGGCGACCCCCAACGTGTTCTCCGGATACGAATTCCATGACACCGACTCGGGAGCTTCAGGCGCCACTGCGACCAGCGTGCCCGATATTGACTGCTCCAAAGACTCCGGCTGGAGCTGCACCGAACGCTGGCCTGACGTGCACGGTATGGTCGGCTGGCATAATGTCGCAGGCGACGCGCCGCTCTCCGATTGGCAGGATGACGGCGACAACATGATCGCCTTCGGTCGAGGGGGACGTGCCTTCATCGCCATCAACAATTCCGTGCGCACACGTACTGTGACGTACCACACGGCTTTGCCGGCAGGGGAGTATTGCGATGTCTACGCTTCCGCCGACTGTTCCGGCAGCGTGCATGTGCGTTTCGACGGGGATGCCACACTGACGGTTCCTGCCGGTAGTGCAGTGGCCTTCCATATCGCCGCGACACCGTATACCGTGAGACAATGATTGCAATCGTTTGCTGATTTTTTGCAGCTATTTCTGAATGCTTTTCTGCTTGACTTGCAGGAAAAAAATTTTGATTGCAGCAACAGGTTGCACTTCGGCATATATGAAGTGCATGTGCAGCAGAGGGTCACGCTGTTTCATTGCCACGCGCAGCCATTGACATACAATTAACTCTGATTCAGAGTGTAAACGTATGCATATTCATCGTCGAGTGGATTCTGAATCATCCGCGTGGATGCGGATGTCCATGGCGCATACGTTGCCGGTCGCGGCGCCTGCCATGGGCGCTTGAACCGGCCTCACAGATGAGAACGGAGAACGATGGTCGTTCAGACGAACCGTCCATTAGGCCGTGTGGTGGCGATGGGCGTCACCGCGGCCATGGCGTGCGCTTCGTTGGTCGCGGCACCGATCGTGGCCCAGGCGCAATCCAAAACGCAGGCCAATCAACAGAAAGATGTCCAGGTGATTGCGTTCCAGCAGACGTGGAACACGATCGCCAAGGAATGCACCAACACCTATGGTCCGGAAGGTGTGGCCTATGTGGAGGTCTCGCCTCCGCAGGAATCCATCCAAGGCACGCAGTGGTGGACCAGCTACCAGCCTGTGAGCTACAAGCTCGACTCCAAGCTGGGCACGGAAGCCGAATTCAAGAACATGGTTCAGCAGTGCTCCGCGGCAGGCGTGGGCATCATCGCCGACGTGGTGCTCAACCAGACCACCGGCGCCGACGTGGCCGCCGGAGACCAGAAGGGCGTGGCCGGCAGCGAATACAACGGCTCCACCGGCAGCTACCCGGGCTTCGCCACCAAGCAGTACCCGGACGGCATCACCGCCGCCGACTTCCACAGCTGCACCAAGAACATCTCCGACTACACCAATCAGAAGGAAGTTCAGGAATGCCGCCTGAGCTCCATGTGGGATTTCAACTCCGAAAGCGAGAAGGTGCAGGACATCCAGTCCGACTACCTAGCCTCGCTGTGGAACGCCGGCGTGCGCGGCTTCCGCATGGATGCCGTCAAGCACATCCACACTGACAGCGTGAAGGCCATCAAGGAGAAGTTCGCCAAGAAATCGGCAAGAACGCCAACGACATCTACTGGATTCAGGAGGTCATCGGCAACGCCTCCGAGGCCGCGGGCATCCAGCCGAGCAATTACGTGCAGAACGGCACCGTGACCGAATTCGGCTTCAAATCCGAGATGAACCAGACCTTCAAGGACAAGATCGCCAACCTCAAGGGGCTGAGCGATCGCCTGAGCAAGGATCTCTCCTCCGATGACGCCAACGTGTTCGTCACCAACTGGGACACCGCCCGCAACGAGGGTGCGCTGACCTACAAGGACGGCGCCAAGTACCAGCTGGCCAACGCGTTCATGCTGGCCTACGACTACGGCACCCCGCGCCTGCTCTCCGACTACAAGTGGGACGTCAACGACAACGGTGCACCCGGAGCGACCGCGACCTCCGTGCCCGACGTGGATATGGACAAGGCATGCTCCACCAACGATTCCGATTGGAACTGCGAGCAGCGCTGGACCTCCACCCGAGGCATGATCGCCTTCCGCAACTACGTCAACGGCACCAAGGTCGCCGACTGGCAGGATGACGGCGGCGACAACATCGCCTTCTCCCGCGGAGCCAAGGGCTTCATCGCCATCAACAACGGCAAGAAGGACAAGGACGCCTCCTACACGACATCCCTCGCCGACGGCGAATACTGCAACGTGTACGCCACCATGGACTGCTCCAAGACCGTGACCGTCAAGGGTGGCAAGGTCGAGACCACGGTGCCGGCGCACTCCGCCATCGCCCTGTATGCCGGTGCTACCAAGGCCTCGCACCCCGCAGCCTCCGCCGCCACCGATCCGTCCGATCCCGACGTGAGCCAGGAGGAGGATGACGCCCTGCCCGACGACAGAAGCGTCACCATCTACTACAAGCCCGCCAACTCTGAGTGGAAGACCCCGAAGGTCCATTACGGCCTCGGCAACGATTGGGAGCAGCCGGAAGCCGACATGACCCTCGACGCGCAGGGTTACTACACCGCCACCATCAACACCAAGGGCAAGGCGATCGACTTCGTGTTCCACGACAAGGACACCGATGGTTGGGAGAACCCGAAGGACGGCGGCAACTACCATGCCAACGTCGGCATCACCCACGTTGGCGTGAGCGAGCAGGCCGCAACCGTCGGCAACCCCGAATCCATCGGCGCCAAGACCCGTCTCGTCGTGCACTACAAGCCATCCAGCGCTTCGGACAACCGCGGCGTGTACGTGTGGGGGCACCGATGTGAACGGCGGCAACATGGACGCCAAGCATCACGCCTTCACCGGCACTGACTGCTGGGGCAAGGTCGCCGTGCTCAATTTCGACGGCAAGTACGACAAGTTCGGCTTCCTCGTCACCACCAGCGATTGGAACAAGTACGGCGCCGACCGTAGCGCCACCGTGAGCGCCGACGGCAACCGCCGAGGTGTGGATCGACGGCACCAAGTACCCGGACCAGGGCGAGGCGACCACTGTCGAGACGCTTGATTCGGCACCGGCCGATTACGCCTGCAAGGCCAACACCGTCAAGGTGAAGGTGCACTACAACCGAGACGACGGCCTGTACTACAACGCCGAGGACACCAGCACCACTGTGCCGCAGTGGGATATCTGGACCTGGTCATCCAATTGGAACGGCGGTGCCGCCACCTTCACCACCCATGACGATTGGGGCGAGATCGCGGAGTACTCCTTCACCAACTACACTTACTACAACAACGACGGCGCTTCCGATATCGGCATGCTGCGCCGTTACGGTAAGGACGCGTGGAAGGCCAAGGACCCGGACGACGCCGATCACAGGATCCCGTCCAACGCGCTCGTGTTCGACGCCGACGGCAACGCCTCCGCCGAAGTGTGGCTGCTCGGCGGCGACGCCACGGTGTATACCTCCCGCCCGTCCCTCGGCGCGACCATGAAGTCCGCCGAGATCTCCGGCACCAACCAGCTGTCCGCCAAGCTTTCCAAGAAGGTCTCCACGGATGACCTGAAAGGCAAGGTCACCGTCACGGACGCCGACGGCAAAGCCGTCGATGTCAAGAGTCTCAAGGCCGACGGCACCAAGGTGATCATCACCGCCGACAAGGATCTGGACGTTCGCGGCAAGTACACCGTCGAGATCAAGGGCTTCGGCTCCCAGAACGCCATCGCCGGTTCGGTGGTCCGCACCGACGCCTTCGACAGGAAGTACGCCTACAGCGGCGAGGATCTGGGCGCGACTTTCACCAAGAAGCAGACCGGCTTCAAGGTGTGGGCGCCGACCGCCGCCAAGGTCGAGCTCATCACCTACAAGTCCGTCGACCCGAATGCCGAGATCGATCAGACCATCGACATGACAAGCGAAAGCAAGGGCGTGTGGAGCGCCACGGTGAAGAAGCTTGCCTCCGGCACCGCGTACTCCTACAGGCTCACCTTCGCCGACGGCACGGTGAACACCTCCGCCGATCCGTACGCCACCGCGGCCGTCGCCAACGGCGAGCGCTCCGTAGTGCTCTCCAAGAAGGCCATGGGCAAGGCGGGCAAGCGCATGCCGGCCTTCGGCAAGACCACCGACGCCTCCATCGCCGAGATGAACATCCGCGACTTCTCCATCAACCCGGCCTCCGGCATCTCCGCCGACAAGCAGGGCAAGTACCTGGGCGTGGTCGAATCCGGCACGAAGACCGCCAAGGGCGCGACCTCCGGCCTTGACTATCTCAAGTCGCTGGGCGTCACCCACGTGCAGATCATGCCGATGTACGACTACGGTTCCGTCAACGAGACCGGCGACCTGAGCTACAACGCCGATGGCGCGCAGAACTGGGGCTACGACCCGGAGAACTACAACGTGCCGGAAGGCTCGTACTCCTCCGATCCGAGCAACCCGAGCTCCCGCGTCACCGAAATGAAGCAGATGGTCAAGGGCCTGCACAAGAACGACATCCGCGTCATCATGGATGTGGTGTACAACCATGTCTACAATGCCGCGAACCATTCGTTCAACAAGACGGTCCCGGGCTACTACTTCCACTATGACGACAACGGTTCGCTCGTCAACGACTCCGGTTGCGGCAACGACACCGCCTCCGAACGTGCGATGATGCGCAAGTACATCGTCGACTCGGTGACCTACTGGGCGAAGAACTACAACATCGACGGCTTCCGATTCGACCTCATGGGTCTGATCGACACCAAGACGATGCAGGAGGTTCGTGCTGCCCTCGACAAGATCGATCCGTCCATCATCGTGCTCGGCGAAGGCTGGGACATGAACTCCACGATGGACAAGAGCGAGATGACCATCCAGCCAAACGCCTACCAGGTCGCTTCGGACGGCACCAACAACGGCATCGCGTTCTTCAACGACTCGATCCGCGACGGCCTCAAGGGTTCCGTGTTCTCCGACACCGACACCGGTTTCGTCTCCGGCAAGGCCGATCAGGAAAGCCTCATCGCCCACAACGTGCTCGGCTGCCAGTACGACGCCGACGCCATCACCACCTGCTGGAACGGCAATGCGCAGGACCACTACGCGGATGCCGGTCAGGTGGTGAACTACGCCGAGATCCACGACAACATGACCCTGTACGACAAGCTCAGGAAGTCCGTGCCCACGGATGACGAGGCCACCACCGAGGCGCGCGCCAAGCTCGCCGATTCCGTGGTCTACCTGTC
>ENA-OQES01001082-OQES01001082.1-human-gut-metagenome-genome-assembly--contig:-NODE-1082-length-10714-cov-5.423538_pt1 | contig 10714 bp, 17 predicted proteins | sample MGYA00242798_ERZ504641 | MGnify/ENA primary metagenome ERZ504641 (study PRJEB26092, sample SAMD00036327) | human gut metagenome | host: Homo sapiens | study: EMG produced TPA metagenomics assembly of... | reverse complement strand
TCGTACCGAGTCAGAACAGCTGCTTCCTGGCGGAAAAGGAATTAATGTCTCAATCTTATTAAATCATATTGGTATTGAGAGTACGGCGCTTAGGTTTTGTGCTGGCTTTACTGGAGAAGAGCATTAAGCGTCAGCTTCAGGTACAGGGCATTCATACAGATTTTATTCAGATGGAAAATGGATGTGCGCGTATCAATTTGAAGCTTCAGAATGTAGAAGGAACTGAGATCAACGGTATGGGACCTGCCATCAGCGAGGAGAAGACAAAAGAGCTTCTTGAGCGTCTTGATGTCTTAAAGGAAGGTGACGTACTTGTGCTTGCCGGAAGCATTCCTGCATCAATGCCAGATGACATGTACAGAAATATTGCAGCACGCATGGAAGGAAAGCAAAATTTTGCTTGCGGTAGATGCAACAAAAGATTTGCTTGTTAATGTGCTGGAATATCGTCCATTTGTAATTAAGCCAAATAATCATGAGCTTGGTGAGATTTTCGGTGTGAATCTTTCAACGAAGGAATCTGTAGTTCCTTATGCAAAGAAGCTTCAGGAAAAAGGTGCGAGAAACGTACTGATTTCAATGGCTGGAGAGGGTGCTGTTCTTGTGAGTGAAGATAAAAGCGTGTTCATGGCAGAGGCACCAAAAGGCACACTGATAAATGGTGTCGGTGCAGGTGATTCTATGGTTGCAGGCTTTTTGGCAGGTTGGATGAAATCACATGATTATAAGGAAGCATTTCGTATGGGTGTTGCCTGCGGAAGTGCAAGTGCATTTTCAGAATATCTGGCAGATAGTGAAATGATTGAAAAGGTTTACAATCAGGTTCAGGTTAATGAGTGCAAATAAAAAATGGAAAGGTAAGGTTTGATATATGAGAATCACAGATTTGCTCGATGCACGAAGCGTATCGCTTACGTCATCACCAAAGACAAAGAGTGAAGCACTTGATCAGGCAGTAGCACTGATGACAAAGAGTGGAAAAATCAATGACGAAGAAGCATATCGCAGTCAGGTTTATGCGAGAGAAGAAGAAAGCACCACAGGAATTGGAGAAGGAATTGCTATTCCACATGGAAAGTGTGATGCAGTCAGCAGACCAGGTCTGGCAGCAATGGTCATCAAAAATGGAGTAGATTTTGATTCACTTGACGGTGAGCCTGTTACACTGCTGTTTTTGATTGCAGCGCCAAACACAAAAGACAATGTGCAATTTGGATGTGTTAAGCAAGCTGTCTGTTATGCTGATGGATGAGGAGTTTACAGAAAATCTTAGAAAATGCATCAAGTGTTGAAGAATTTTTTAAGAATTATTGATCAGGCTGATGAAGAAAAAAGCAAGCATTGATGAGCGTCTTGAGCAGACAAGCATCTTAGACGAGCCATCTGAGAATAAGGCTGAGCCAGTTAAGAAGATTTTGGCAGTTACTTCATGTCCAACAGGAATTGCTCATACCTATATGGCAGCAGAAGGTTTAGAGAAGGCAGCAAAGAAGCTTGGATGCCGCATTAAAATTGAAACACGCGGTTCAGGCGGTGCAAAAAATGTGCTGACACAGGCTGAGATTGATGAAGCTGACTGCATTATCGTGGCAGCTGATGCGAAGGTTCCTATGGAGCGCTTCAATGGAAAAAATGGTGATTGAGTGTCAGGTATCTGATGGAATCAGCAAGGCAGAGGAATTGTTAAACCGTGCTATGTCTGGTGATGTTTTGGTGTATCATGCATCTGGTGCAGGCGAGTCTTCTTCAAGCACATCAGCAAAGAGCGGCGGAAGCGTTGGTCATAGAATTTATATGCAGCTAATGAATGGTGTTTCTCATATGCTTCCTTTCGTTGTAGGCGGAGGAATTTTGATTGCACTCGCATTTTGATTGATGGTTTTGGCGTTGATATGGCATCACTGTCAGCAGAGGAGCGTTCTGCATTTGGAAGCATTACACCTGCATTTTCCACATATCCACAGATTTTCGGGGGCTGGTGGCGCAACGGAATTCGAATCCGCTACGGTACCGTCATGGACACTCCACCACCCCTTCTGGGCAACGATGACCTTCCGGGCCCGATGTGCCTGAACCTGCTGGCCTCATCCGGCGCGCTGTGCAAGCTCGACAGCGCGAACGCCTATTCATGCCACGATTCGGACACGTTGTACGGGCGGTCCTGCATCATCGCGACATTGCTGCCGAGCCGGTCCGTGGCATGTTCACGCACCGCCGCATGGGTTTGGCTAGGCGGCACCTTCCCCGAATCCATCGACATTATCGCGAAAGCCCACTATCGAGCGCTACGTTACGGCCGTAAAATCAACGTTTTCAACCGTCTCGCACCAAACGAACACACCATCAAAGTCGGTCCGATCATCGTGACCACGCCTGTTCGCACCGCATGCGATCTCGCATTGAACTGCACCCCCGAAAGCGAATCGTTGGTTTCCGAAATCATCTGCATGCTCATGCAGGAATTTCATTTCCGCTCCAACGATTGCATGCAAATCATGCAGGAGACGAAGCATATTCGCAACGCGCCACAGGCGCGCAACTACATTCTTGCGATCGACGGAAGAAGCGACGAATATGAGCGCAGCGCATAGCAGGCATAAGGCGCGGCGCGCGACGCACGCCGACAGGATAGGTGCCGACAGAGCAAACGGATTCCGCAGACTGCTCGGAATCCAAGAAAAACGCAGGCCACGGACGCATCGCGCGACGCATCGGGATGCGCGGAATCTCGCACACCGTGCACAGCGGACGCGCCGCGAACCGCCGCCATACCAGCCCAAACCGCGGCCGAAACCGCTGGTGGATCCGCCGTCTCCCCCAATTCCATTGACGCCGCTGGTGGCGTGCAGTCCGGACACACCGCAGGACGTGCTATGGCATATCGCGGAATACGCGCCGCAACTGCGCAAATGGCTGGTCGCCAATCCTTCCGCAACACCGGCGATGTTGGACTATCTTGCGCAAGTCGGCGGGCCGGACGTGGCCCGCGCCCTGCAAATACTGCTGGAATCGTTGGAATCGTGCGGATCGCAAGCATGCAGCTAACACTTGCGCGACGGGCAATCGCACGATAGGCAATCGCCGGACGGTAACTAATATGGACTCACTGCTTCATCGCAAGAACCGCATTGTAGACCTGCTTGCGATTGGCAAGCGAGCCGTCCGCAAGGGGATGCTCGGCAACGACCTGCGAAATCGCGTCTTTGATGCGCAGATTGTCTTCCTGCGCACGGTCGATCGACAGCACCGCCAAGTCTTCGACGCTCAACGATGCCGGGGGGCAGCAGCGTCAGCCTCCTCTTCGGAAGCGCCGGCAACGACCAACACCATTTCGCCGCGCGGCGGCTCGTCGATCACGCTCTGGCGAATCTGCGCGATGGTTCCGCGACGGATCTGCTCAAAATCCTTGGTAAGTTCACGGCAAAGCGCCATCTTGCGGTTCGGACCGAACACGTCAAGCAGGTCGGCCATGGAATCGTCGATGCGATGCAGGGTTTCGTAAAACACGATGGTGCGGCGTTCAGAACGCAGGGTACGCAGGTATTGCACGCGTTCGGAATGCTTGCGCGGCAGGAATCCTTCATAGCAGAAGCGGTCGGTGGGCAGTCCTGAAAGGCACAGCGCGTCCAGCACTGCGGACGGGCCGGGAGCGCAGGTGACGGGCAGACCACGTTCGATGGCGCGACGCACGATCGCGAGGCCCGGATCGTTGATGGTCGGCATGCCCGCGTCGGACACGACCAGCACGGTAGCGCCGGTTTCCACCTGATCGAGCAGACCGTCGGACTTGTCTCGCTCGTTGTGATCGTGGTAGGCCACCACGCGGCCGTTCACGTGCACGCCGAGACGGTTGGCGAGCGCGTAGAGACGGCGGGTGTCTTCGGCGGCCACGATGTCGGCGCGTTCCAGGAGCGCAATGAGGCGTGCGGAGGCGTCGGCCGTGTTGCCGATCGGCGTGGCAGCCATCACCACCGTGCCTTGCGGAACGTCGGTTCCGCACACGAGGGCGTCAAGTCCTGTACCAGACTGTTCTGTTCCAGACTGTTCCGCCGCTGTCGGCGATTCTGCCATCTCCGCCGTATTCACCATTCCCGCAGTTCCCGTTACTTCTGCCGTATTCGCACTCAACTCATTCAGTTTCAAGTCCAACGTCTCATTCATGCGTTCCATGCCTTCAGCCTATCCAACGCAAAGGAAAACAGCCCTCCCCGCGTCCTAAACCCCCAATCGCTGGAACAATCCGGACACAAAACAGACCCTCAGCGGGGTGATTCCCCCACCCACTGGAACAATCACCCCGCTTACAGCCCCAGTAACGTCCCAAAACATCCAGACATTGGAACAATTCGGACGCCAACAGGCTTAAAAACGTCCTGATTCTTCCAGTGACTGGAAGAATCCGCCCGCCTACAAGACTAAAAGCGGGCAGATTCCTCCACCGACTGGAAGAATCCGCCCGCAAACGCATGCTTACACCGCGCACACGTACTTACCTCGTGTACATACGTGGCAGCGAATCGGCCATGCGTATGAAGCTGTTGCGCGCGAAAGCGTTGAAATCGCGCGCATACGGCGATTCCGGCAGCGGAATGCCATATGCGCCCGTGCCGGCAGCGCCCGAATCATTGCCCCAGACCGCCGGATATGCGCCGGTCACGGCATGCACGTCGGAATCCGTATCGGGGGTAATCACCTTGCTGGTTTCGTTTTGATGACCGAACATGGAGAATTTTCCGGCCGCCGCATGCAACGCTTCGAGCAGCGCCCGCGATTGCCGATTCAGATTCCCATCAACCGATTGCGCAAGATTTTCCGCCACGATTCACACTCCCTTGTATTTGCCGTATTCGCCTAGTCTTGCATTGCCCCAACCGCTCTCGCATTGCCTTACTGCTGTTTCCACGCTATCTTCCGCGCCATCGAAACACACTTTCGTACCGTCAACATGCGCGATTCGTGTTCAGCGGCCCCACTATTTGATTTGTTGACCTCACGATTCCGTTTTTCGCCGCCTTTTTTCAAATCGTGAGGTCACCAAATCAAAATTATGAGGTCACCCTCCCCCCAAAAAAAATCCAAAATCGTGAGGTCACAACGCCAAATCACAATGAGCGATACGCGATATACCGGATATATCGCATACTCTAAAGCCAAACAGCCAAACACCAAACACCACCAAACCAAAATCACCCACCGCAGTTGGCACTTTGCGTCCGTTTGTGCAGATTTGCCAACCGTCGGGCATTACTAAGCGCCGCATTAGAGGGTCGCTGGTAGGCTGACATTGGTTCCGCAAGGCCAACCCACACAAGGCAACCTGAACCACTTAATTTTGGACGTTTAGATGTAAGGTACTCACAGAGAGCATTTCATGGGAATTATCAACTTCTTCATTAATCTGCTCAAGGATCCGCGCACGGCGATCGCCAGCTGGATCTCCATGGGCGTTGCCCCCACGCTTGGTTTCATCTTCCTGATTGTGTTCGTCGAAACCGGCGTCGTGTTCTTCCCGTTCCTGCCGGGCGACTCCCTGCTGTTCGCCGCCGGCTTCTTCGCCGCGCCCGACGCCCAGACCGGCGTTTCCGCACTACCGCTGTTCGCGCTGCTGCCCGTGGTCTGGTGCGCTCCGATCATCGGCGACCAGTGCAACTACTGGATCGGCCACTTCTTCGGCCGTCGCATCATCGAATCCGGCAGAGTCAAGGCTATGACCCCCGAACGCCTCGCCAAAACCGAAGGCATGATCGAAAAAGTGGGGCCCGCTCGCCGTGTTCCTCGGCCGTTTCTTCCCGTTCATCCGCACGTTCATGCCGTTCATTTCCGGCATTTCCGGCATGCGTTGGAGCCGTTTCACCCCGTTCTCCGTGCTCGGCGGCCTGTGCTGGTCCACCCTGTTCACGCTGCTCGGCTACTTCTTCGGCGGCATTCCGGCCGTGCAGAAGCATTTCGAGCTGGTCATCATTGCGATTCTCGTGCTGTCGCTGATTCCTACCTTCGTCGGCTTGCTCAAGGCAAAGTTCGGCAAAAAGAAGGCTGATACCGCAACCGCGGAAGCCTGATCTTACGTTTTCTCCTTTTCTTGCGATTGCGGTGTCTTTCGATTTTTCGGAAGGCACCGTTTTCGTATGCTTTCGCATGCTTTTCCTGCAAGGGATATTCCGCAACACGCGAATCTCGCAGATTGCATTCGTACAGACTTCGTACTAGAATCGTGAGAGTTGTCTTGCTTAGCGTGTTGCTAGACATGACTTGGGGCCGTAGCTCAGTTGGTAGAGCGCTTCGTTCGCATCGAAGAGGTCGCGGTTTCGACTACCGTCGGCTCCACTAAGCCCGCTGCATTCATTCCACCGCAGCGGGCTTTTTCTTTTCCTAGCCACCAGACAAATCTGCCATACGTAAGCGAGATGGGGCGAAAAATCAGGCCTGGGATACGCGCTGACGCACGAAAGCGTCGAGCGAGGCCGCATCGATGCCCTCGTAGCCCTTGATCGAGGCGAACTGCGGGCCGTTGGAATTGTCGATCTGCATGAACCCGGTCTGGCCGATCGTCGTCGCGCCGGAGGCGACGGCCGAACGCAGGCCCGACATGGAATCCTCAATCGCAATGCAGTACTTCATATCTTCCGGAGCGATGCCCAGGCGACGACCCGCCTCCAAGTACGGTGCCGGAGACGGCTTCTTCTCAACATCATCATCGCCGCACACGTAGCCCGCAAACGCGCCAGCCGGCGCTTGGGCAACCAGATTCTCCGCAAGATGACGCGGCGACGTGGTGACCAGCATCGAAGGAACGCCAGCGTCACGCAGCGCGACAAGCACGTCTTCCACGCCTTCGATCCACGGAATGCGCTCGAATTCCTTTTGGGCGACGTAATCGATCATGCCCTGGCCGATCTCTTCAATCGACAGCTGGCAACCATGCTCCACCATGCGACGGGCCACATCCGGAACCGGCGTGCCCGAACCCTGCCAGGCGAGCTCCTCATCCCAATATCCGCCATGCGCGGCTGCGATTTTCATCTCACCCTCATGCCAATACGGTTCGGAATCGATCAGCGTGCCGTCCATATCCCAAAACACGGCCTTGATCATCAGGTTCGTCTCGGTCATGATGTTCCTTCCCTACGACCGTCGGACGCGGAGCACCGGATTTCCGGGCAGCGCCGTCCATCGCGACTTCCACTGCCATTTCAGCAGAGCGGCAAGACGGCAGCATTCGCGAGTTGCGGCAAAACGGCAGACAACAAACAGGCATACAAGCGAGGCAAACGAAAAGCGCCCGGACGGTCCTCCATCCGAGCGCTTCCCATATCGACGCAATACTTCGCGCCTACGTATTCGCAAAATCATCCGATTTTTTTGCACGAATTATCGGCAACCCCCATCGCTATAATCCATGAAATTCGAAAATTTCACTTGTATCGGGAGATTTGAAATTCACTCTCCCTGATTTTCACTGTTTTCCACAGCGGTTTCAGCGGCCTTTTCCGCATTTTCCGCCTTCCAGCGAGCGATGCAACGTTCCACGCGCTTGTATCCGATGATCTTCGGATCAAGCCCGGCCTCGCGGAAAATCGCGGCAGGCGAGCCACCTTCGGCATACCTGCGCATGCAATCATCGCGAAACTCCTTGGAGTAACAAATACGATACTGGGTGACCGATTCCACGGCATCCAGAGACCCGAGATACTTGCGGGTCTTAGCTGTGAACGCAACTCTTGGCACTGTACGCTCCTAACCTTTCCTGTTCTCGCCGCATATCTTACCCCCTCCTCCATGATTATTCATGGGCAAAGAGAACCATCTTTCACCGAAGCACCTTGACGACCGGAAGAATGACAGTTAGAACGCGGATACTCAACATTATTTCCCACAACGACGACATCGTCGCAGGAAGCAATGCATTTGGTAAAACTATATAACAAAACAGGCACATCTGTTGCAAGATATGCCTGTTTTTGAATTTTTTTTCAATGTTTTCTGAAAATCAGTCAATCCCCCAAAGCACGATAGACCTGGAAATCGGCTGAGAAACGGGTTTACCCCTCTCAATCCCCTCGTTTTCGCCTGCGACACCCCCACCGCGCGTGTCGTACGCATCAGCCGCGACACGCGCGGCCTCCACGGACTCGCGCGACGGCAGCTGACGGGCGTCGACCTGAATCTGCCGACGCCACATGCGAGCGCGGCGGGAACGTTCGATTTCCACAATGCCACCGTCCGCATCGGCCGCGAACACGCTGGAACCGGCCGGCCGGCGCAATCGCTCGACTTGCCGGCGCAGCTCGCGGTTCTCCTCTTCCAAGGAAAGGATTCGCGCGATGCCAGCCAGGTTGATGCCTTCTTCCTGACTCAGCTGCTGCGCTTTCGCAAGGCGCGAGATGTCTCGCAGCGAATACCGGCGAGCGCCACCGTCCGTGCGTTGCGGCACCACCAGCCCCAAACGATCGTATTGGCGGAGCGTCTGCGGATGCACGTTGGCGAGTTCGCCGGCGCGACCGACCGTGAACATCGGCAGTTCGATGTCGAAACCAACTTCATCCGCCCCGTCCAGATCGGCCCTGCCGGCCACGATCGCCATTGCGCACATGTCGTACAGCATTTTGGCCTGCCGCGCCGCACGGGCTTGGGAGGTCCGGGATGCGCGTGCCATGGCAATCAGCGCTCCTTGGCAAGTTCGTCAGCGAAATCGCCGCACTCCTTGTCGAATTCCTTTGCCGCATGCTTGACTTTCAGGCTCGGCTTGTCGGGAATGCGGATTTGCACACGCCCGATCAGATCGCCGTCGCCCTGCCTGTTGGCCACGCCCCTGCCGGAGATGCGCACTTCGGTGCCGCTGGACGAGCCTGCCGGCACTTTGAAGGTGACTTCGTTGCCGTCGATATCCTGTGCGGTCACTTTCGCGCCCGCCACAGCCTGACCGACGGTGATTGGCAGATCCATGATGATGTCACGCTTGCGCAGGCTGAATTTCGGATCTTCGGCAACGTTGATCTGCAGGTACAGATCGCCGTTTTTTTCCGCCGTTACGACCCGGCTTGCCCTTGCCTGGAATACGGATTTTCTGCCCGTCACGCACGCCCGCTGGAACATGCGTCTTGAACTTTTTTCCGTCGGCAGACAGTGAAACCGTTGCCCCCTTGACCGACTGGCGGAAAGTCAGATTGATCTTGGAATTGCGGTCTTCGCCATCTTCCGGCTGCGCAGCCTGCTCGTAGCTGCCCCCGTAGGGGTTGCCAGCCCCGGCAGGGCCACCAGCGCCGCCACCGAACATCGAGAAAATATCGTTGATATTCGGATTGCCGCCACCGGTCTGGAAGCGGATGCGCGAGCCATTGCCGCCCGTGCCATACGCTCCAGCGCCAGCGCCAGCGCCGAACATCGAGCCGAAAATGTCGGAGAATGCCCCCGCGTCGAATCCGCCCGCACCGGAGCCGCCGGCGAAGCGCGCGCCGCCCATGCCGAACTGACGGATGGCGTCGTACTTCTGGCGGTTGTCTTTGTTGCTGAGCACGTCGTACGCTTCGGAAATGTCTTTGAACTTTTCCTCCGCTTCCTTGGTCTTGTTCAGATCAGGATGGTACTTGCGCGCCAGCTTGCGGTACGCTTTGGTAATCTCATCGTCCGTGGCGTCTTTGGAGACACCGAGGACCTTGTAGAAATCCTTGCTCAGCCATTCATTCTCAGCCATGATGTGCCTCCTTTCACGAGGTTGCTGATGTCAAATGCCTGTTGTTGTTGAAATCGCTGTCACTGCGCTAGCTCTGCGGGGACGCCACGACCACGCGAGCCGCGCGAATCACGCGGTCGCCGATACGGTAGCCGGCTTCCACCACGGTGTCGACGGTTTCCTTCTCGGCCTGCGGATCCGGCTTGTGCAGGATCGCGTCATGCTTGGTCGGGTCGAAATCCTCGCCTTTTTCGCCGAACTTCTCGACGCCGAACTTTTCGAACGCCTTGTCGATTTTGGCGGAAACGGCTTTGAAGGATTCGTCCATTTCGCTGTGTTCGCGAATGCGATCGATGTCATCAAGTGCCGGCAGCAGTGCGGTCAGCACGTCGATGATGCCGTGCTGGCGGAAGCGTTCCTGCTCCTTCTGCGAACGATTGCGGAAGTTGATGAATTCCGCACGTTCGCGCTGAAGGGCTTCCAAGTATTCCGCCGCTTCCTTCTTGGCCTGGCCAAGCGGAGTCAGCGTATCTTCACCATCTTGCGTCGCACCATCCGCAGCATCGCCGTTTTCTTGCGATTCGGAAGATGCTGCGTTCGCTGCAGTTGCTGCAGAATCTGCAGAATCGGAAGTTGCACTTGCTGCAGAATCGCCATTATTCTGCGATTCCTGCGATGCACCGGCTGCAGGGGCGGCCTGCCCGGACAGGTTGTCCATGTCGGGCAGGTCGTTCAGATATTCGTCCTTGTTGAAGTCGGACATGATTACTTGTTGTCCTTGTCGTCATCGTCCACGACTTCGGCGTCAACCACGTCGTCGTCAGCGGGAGCGGAACCGGCGGCACCTGCGGCGCCTGCGGCATCGGCGGCACCCTGCTGTGCGTAGAGGGCCTGGCCGATCTTCTGGGCGGAGGTCATCAGCTCGCTCTGGGCGGACTTGATCTTCTCAATGTCCTCACCCTTCAGGGCTTCCTTGAGCTCGTTGACCTTATCGGTGACTTCCTTGGCCACATCGTCGGAGAGCTTGTCTTTATTGTCGTTGAC
>ENA-OQES01001080-OQES01001080.1-human-gut-metagenome-genome-assembly--contig:-NODE-1080-length-10726-cov-2.266252_pt1 | contig 10726 bp, 15 predicted proteins | sample MGYA00242798_ERZ504641 | MGnify/ENA primary metagenome ERZ504641 (study PRJEB26092, sample SAMD00036327) | human gut metagenome | host: Homo sapiens | study: EMG produced TPA metagenomics assembly of... | reverse complement strand
GGACACAAAGCCATGACTGTATGTATGGTGATTGCCAACCGACTAATAAAGGAAGCCAATACCGGCTATAAAAACTCTATTGATGGTTTGATAGAAAAAGTCTTGGAAAGAATATAATTCCCAATTTAGTTGTCTATATAATATGGATAAGATTCACCGGATCATCTATCAAGACTTATTCTTATTATTATCCAGAAGAAGATTGGCATAAACAGATTTTTTACAGAATAAGCCAACTCTTTTACCTAACAGGGGACATCGCTTCATAGAAGACCATTTTTTAGTAAAAAAACAACAAGATGTCCCCTCATAAAACAAATAAAAATATGGAAACCAGTTTCAAACAAACAACTAGTAATAAAGTAGAACGTTACCGTCTTTTCCTCCCTCAGTTTGAACTTTTAATATCAGATGAAAAAGAAGAAATAAGTGTTTTGGCCAATACTGCTGCTGCTCTTCGGGAAGCCTTCGGCTTTTTTTGGGTAGGTTTCTATCTGGTTAAAGACGACCAACTTATTTTAGGACCTTTTCAGGGAAGCACCGCCTGTTATCGCATCCATAAAGGAAAGGGAGTATGTGGAACCTCATGGGCAGAAGCTCGAACCTTGATAGTGCCCAATGTAGAACAATTCCCCGGACATATAGCCTGCAGTTCTCTTTCCCGCTCCGAAATTGTTGTTCCTATTCTTGCTAATGGACAAGTAAAGGGAGTATTGGATATTGACAGTTAATCTATTTAAAACATTTTTTTGATGAAACAGACCGCCGTTATTTAGAAGAAGTAACAGCCATTGTAGCTAAAACATTATATTATTAACCAAATGAAAATGATAAACCAAGATACAATCTGTGCCATTGCCACCGCCCAGGGAGGAGCCATCGGAATAATTCGTGTATCTGGCCCAAAAGCGATTGAAATAACGTCACGCATATTTACACCCGCCACAGGCAAGCCACTGACAGAACGAGCACCATATACTCTTACTTTCGGAAAGATTTGTTCCCCAAAGCGAAAAATTAATATACACATTTTTCCAACAAACGAGTGAAATTCCGCAAGTAAAAAAGTGAAACGTTACTAAAAAACTTCGTCAATTACTTCTTCTGCAGAAGAAGTAATTGACGAAGTTTTAATTTCCTTGTTCCGCGTCCCCCCATTCTTATACCGGTGAAGACAGTACGGAAATCATGTGTCACGGTTCATCTTATATCCTGCAGCAAGTTATACAACTCCTGATCTATAATGGATGTCGTGCCGCTCTACCAGGTGAATACACCCAACGTGCTTTTCTAAACGGAAAAATGGACTTGAGCCAAGCCGAAGCTGTTGCCGATCTGATAGCCTCATCGTCTGCCTCCACCCATCGCCTAGCCATGAGCCAGATGCGCGGAGGATTCAGTAAAGAACTTTCTAACCTGCGTAACCAACTACTTCATTTCACTTCGTTAATGGAATTAGAACTGGATTTCAGTGATCATGAAGAACTAGAATTCGCCAATCGTGACGAACTGAGCAGTCTAGCTACCCATATCGAACAAGTTATTGCCCGGCTAGCTCATTCTTTCAGTGTAGGAAACGCAATCAAGAATGGCATTCCTGTAGCAATTATCGGAGAAACGAATGCCGGAAAATTCTACCTTACTGAATGCGTTGCTGAATGAAGAAAAAGCCATTGTCAGTGATATCCATGGAACGACCCGTGACGTAATAGAGGATACAATCAATTTACAAGGTGTCACATTCCGATTTATTGATACAGCTGGAATCCGCCAAACGAACGATACAATAGAAAATCTAGGGATAGAACGTACTTTCCAAAAGATGGACCAAGCATATGTCATTTTATGGATGATAGACTCTACAGATGCCCAAAGGCGGTTCGAAGAATTAAAAGCTGACATTCTTCCACACTGCGAAGGGAAAAAGATGATTATTTTATTTAATAAGTCAGATCTGTTACTAGCAACACAAAAAGAAGAGTTGTCAGCCATATTTGCTGACATGAAAGTGGAAAAACTATTTATCTCAGCAAAGAAAAGGGAAAATATAACGATTCTGGAAAAGAAGTTAGTACAGGCAGCTGCCTTACCGGAAGTCAACCAAAACGATATTATCATTACAAATGTACGCCATTACGAAGCATTAACACGAGCATTGGATTCTATTCATAGAGTACAGGAAGGATTGCAATTGGAATTATCAGGAGATTTGGTAAGTGAGGATTTAAGACAATGTATCCACGAACTAAGTGAGATTGTTGCAGAAGGAGGTATAACCTCGGAAGAAACATTGCAAAATATATTTCAAAACTTTTGCATCGGCAAGTGATGGCTTGTAAACAGCCGTAACCAACTATAATTATTTAGAATAAAGTCGCTGTATATCAGCGACTTTTCTATTTTAACACTTTCCAGTCCGTATTTGGAAGTAACGGTTTTTATCCATATTTTTCTATCATATTTCTACCGCGACAGAAATTCACGGTTAGCCCAAATGTCACAGTGACGCATTAGTTGACGTGTGTTGACAGTGGTTTACATGTGTTGACAAAATCCGGGAGAAATAAGGCGAAATTATCCCCAATGTAAAGGAGCAAAAAATATGGAAGTAAGAAAGATTTGTCAATGGTGCGGAAAGCCATTCATAGCTCCAAAAAACAAAGACCTGTTATTGTAGCCACCAATATTCCAATCTTGGCTACAAGGAACGTATCCGAGAACGTAAGCGGCAGTTGAAACGATCGCAAGAATTATTGCAACCTCGGCAAGCCGCCGAGGGACAAGATTTCATTTTCATTTTGCCCAAGCAGCAAAGTTAATGGGCGTAACTAGACAGTACATATATAAATTGGTAAAGGAATCCAAACTTCGTGCTTCACGCATCAGTGGTAAGAAGTCGCTTATTCGTCGTGCTGACATCGAACTGATGATGAAAACCAGACCTTACGAGCGTGTCGTGCCTAAAGAGGACTTCAACATCTCCGAGTATTACACAGCCGAAGAGATTGTAGACAAATACAAAGTCAACGCCAAATGGGTGTGGACTTATACTCGGCAGCACAAAGTCCCGAAAGTGCGCATCCGCCAGTTCAACTATTACAGCAAAAAACATATTGATGCTGCCTTTGCTAAATACGAGGTGGATTCCGACCTGACCGAGTGGTACACGCCCGAAGAGATTCAGGCGAAGTACGGCATGACACGTGTCGCCATCCGTTCGCAGGTGTATCGGAACAACATACCATCCAAGAAGGAGCATGGGCAGATATTCTACTCAAAGCTCCACTTCGACCTCTCGAAGAGTTCCGAACAGGAGAGCAAAGCCGAATACTACACTGTCAAGGAGGCGATGGAGAAATTCAAACTCTCTCGTGACTCGGTTTACGGCATTCTGCAATTCCATCAGATTAACCGTGAGAAGAACGGACGTTTTGTCAGGTTCCTGAAAGTGGAATTTGACCGGGTGATGGGTGTTCGCAAGTAGGACAAGTGTATCATAACAACACATTTTATCTGTTCGTGCCCACCTTTTACCGGATATTAGCGTCATCCGCAAATTATTCCAAAATTAATCTTTGCTGAAGGTTATCTGCATGGTTACATTACAGAGATTTGCCAGCGAATTAATAACAACCATAAAAAAGTATAACGTTATGAATGACTGTAAAACAGTAACATTAAGAACACGTCCTTTGAAGAACAGGATGCTGTCGTTCTATCTGGATTATTATCCGGGGTATCGAGACAAGGAAACGATGAAAGTTATCCGTCATGAATCGCTTGGTATTTATGTCTATGCCAATCCGAGGAACAAGCGCGAGTTGAATTTCAACGAGGTAATGACCGAGAAAGCCGAAGGCATCCGTTGCCGCAGGTTTGAATCAGTGGTGAATGAACGGTATGATTTCTTCGACAAGTACAAACTCAAAGCCGATTTCTTGGAGTATTACCGCAAGCAGCTCCGCAAACACGACCAGAAATGGGAGTTTGTCTATCTCCATTTCAGCAACTTCGTTCATGGCAAGTGTACCTTTGAGGAGATTGACATCGACCTCTGCAACAAGTTTCGGGAATATTTGCTCACGGCCAAGAAGCTAAGACGTAACGGCCCTATCACACGGAACTCCGCATCGGGATATTGGTCAACCTTCAGAGGATTCCTGAAAATCCTTTATCGCAATGAGATGATAAAGACCAACGTCAATGATTTCTTGGATAAGATTGAAACGGAGGATGTAGTCAAAGAATATCTCTCCGTAGAAGAACTGTACAAACTGGCTGAAACTCCGTGCAAGAAACCCATCTTAAAGGTAGCATCGCTGTTTTCGTGTATGACCAGTTTGCGTATCAGTGATATTCTCGCTTTGTGTTGGGAAGACATCGTGGATTACTCTGCCGAAGGAAAATGCGTACATATCGTTACGCAGAAGAACAAGGCGGAAGACATCATCCCCATCAGCGAGGAAGCCTTGGAACTGATAGGCTACAGTTCCGAAAAGAAAGGGCTGGTATTCAAGGGGCTGATGCGTAGCTGGACGCAGATACTGATGAAAGAGTGGATTCGTTCTGCCGGAATTACCAAGAACATCACATTCCACTCATACCGGAGAACATTCGCCACACTGCAAGCTGCCGCAGGAACGGACATCCGTACCATTCAGAGCATTATGGCGCACAAGAGCATTACCACCACTCAGCGGTATATCAAAGTAGTGGATGCAAACAAACGGGAAGCCAGTAAGAAAATCACCCTGACACGGAAAGGCTAACAAGCGTTTTGTCCCCCATTTATACGGATATAGTATGATTTTTAGTCTGAAATCATACTATATCCGTTATTTTTTATCAAAATTGAACGATTTATCATCACCAATTATAAGTGTCTGGAATACGGTACATAACTTTGCTGCATAATCATTCCAAACTCTTACAGTATATGACAAATAAAACTCAAATTCGTACTCAAAGGATAAGTTTCGTTCTTGCGCTGTCGGTAATCACCTATACTGCGATAGACACTTATCTTTTCGCCTGTCACGAGATCAATATCATGAAGATAACAACTCCGGTAATACTCGGACTTGTAACAACAATTTTATTATGCGGTCTGTTACAACGATCTTTCTATAAATGGCTGACGAAGAATCCAATCGATTTTTACTTTTGGTTGGAAATCTCCGCTTGTTTTTGACTCTGATTTCCGAGATAAAAGACGATTGTGCAAATGAAGTTCAAACCATTGAACAGCCAACAACTCAGTTGTAGATAGTTATGATATTCTGTTGGAGAATATCAAAAAGGAAAGAAGCAGAAGACAAGTAGAAGTCATGAATGCTATTCGTGAATATGTAACTATTAAAACCGCTCCCTATCTGTCTAAAGAAGCTATTGCAATCCTCATTTCCAATATAGAATATATGGCTTGTGGTAGATATGACTTATACAAACCTATTCGCTCCAATATAGATAATCCGTTGAAACCTCCAGGGCTACGCCATTTGGCATGGAACATCGGTGAACGTTTGGGGATATCTCTACTTCAAAGAGCAACTTTTATAAAAGCTTCGTTTCCTCATGAACTAACAAATGCAACCATTGAATATCTAAAACTTAATTTACGCGATAATGTTTCAAGCCAGATTCCCATTGATGTACCCGATAAAGGCGACTATCGCTTCCATTTGGATGCAGATAATGATGACTCGCAATAAAAAACGTATGCAGATGAAATAATTAATCCGGTCTGTATTGTTCTGCAAGGTTTCATTGAGTTGGTTTGCAGCATGTTAAACGATTAAAAACAGTTTTAAAATGAAGCAAGAAGAACTGACATTCAATGACCTGCCGGCAGTGGTAGGCGAACTATGCAACCGAATTGCAAGCATGGAAAATCTGCTAACGGGAAAAACTTTCCAAGCAGCACGAAGTCAAAGAGAACACACACGTACCCATGACCGTGCAGGAGGCTTGCGCCTATCTCAAAATGCCGTTATCGACCTTCTATTACAAGGTCAAAAAAGGACGACATTCCGGTTATCAAACAAGGGAAACATCTCTACATCTATCGGGACGAATTAGACAAATGGCTGGAATCCTCCCGAAAGAATCCGGCTCCGCAGAGTTTCGAGGAAGAGAATGAAGCTGTACTCGCTTCTCATCGCCGTAAACCGAACACTAAAAACTGGGAATGATTAAGAAGTCGGACAATACGATTCCTTCACGTGAGGAGTTGGCGGCTTACATCGAAGAATCAGCCGTGAGCGTGACGAATACCTACGAACAGTCGCCGGTGGTTCTGATGGTGGATGATGCTGTCATCGGCACATTGGGGAACTTCAGTGCTTCCATCGGAAAAGCCAAAAGCAAGAAAACTTTCAACGTATCTGCCATTGTCGCATCAGCATTGAGTGGCAGCACCGTGCTACATTACCGTTCCATGTTCCCTGAAAATAAGCGGAAGATTCTGTATATCGACACGGAACAGGGACAACATCATTGCCAGCAGGTACTGAAGCGCATCTTGCGTTTAGCGGAACTGCCCGGACGACGAGAAACCGGATAATCTGCTCATGCTGTTTCTGCGTAAGTTCGCCCCCAAAGATACGTATGTTGATAGTCGAAGAAACTATCGGCACCATACCGAATTTGGGGACTGGTCATCGTAGATGGCATTCGCGACTTCCTTTATGACATCAATTCATCCAGTGAATCCACCGACATCATCTCCCAAATTCATGCAGTGGACGGACGACAGGCAGATTCATATCCACACCGTCCTGCATCAGAACAAGAATGATGAACACGCACGTGGGCACATTGGCACGGAGCTCAACAACAAGGCGGAAACTATCATGCAGGTCGAGGTAGATAAAGAAGACAAGAACATAAGCGTGGTCGAAGCCGTGCATATCCGTGACCGGGAGTTTGAGCCTTTCGCTTTCCGCATAAACGAGGAAGTGTTGCCTGAAGCGGTAGAGTCTTATCTGCCCAAAGAAAAGAAGGTCGGGCGACCAATCAAAGAGCCGTTCGATCCGTACAGGGAAATTTCGGAGAGTGTACATCGCGCTGCATTGGATGCCGCTTTTGCCAATGGCAACATCGGCAGTTACGATGGGTATCTGGGAACGCTTGAAAGAGGGTTACGGATTGCAGAATGTAAAACTTGGCCACAACAAGGCGGTCAAGGTAGCTACATTTCTCAATAACAAGCGAATGGTCATAAAAGAAGGGAAAGGGTATGCCTTCAATCCTGAATACCATTACTGAGTTCAACTTTACTTTAATGTCGGGGCGTATATATAAGAATAAAGCAAAGTCGGCAGGAGAACACAATGTAAGAGGCTCATACTCTCCCTCTTTAGAGACTCATATCATCTTAGATTTCCTGTCCGAATGCCAGTTCACTATACACATCCGATATGGCGTATCGGGAAGCATCAACAGGTAACTGTTGCGAGATATGCCAAGGTATAACCTCACTGCGTTACGGTTCTACATTGACGCTCTCGCAAGCTCGCACCTATTCAACCATTATAACAACGATTCAAATGAAAGAAGATATTGAAAAAATCATCGGATTCCTCGAAAGAGACCAGAAGCGTCTTCATCGGGGCAAAAAGGTCACTCCTACTCAGAAGGAGCATATAAAATCACTGGCCACAAAATGCGGCATGACCATAAGCGATTACCTATTGTCGTGTGCGTATAACTTCAAGCCCAAAGCGAGGCTCACGAAAGAAGAGGCGGCACTGTTGCAGAATCTGGACGATTGTCGGTCTGACCTCGTAAAACACACCTCTGCACTACACGGAATGTCCACAAAGCAGCGCATGGTAATGTTCAATCAGATTCCGTTCATGGTCGGCTGGCTCAAGGAGCTTGGCAATGTAGCCGAAAGCGTCCGCCAGTTCCTGAATGCAGTAAAAGAGAAGAACAAAATTCCGTCTAACCCTCAATCTGAAGAAGAATGATTGCAAAAGCCAAAGCCATATCGCACGGAATAAACGATATCCAGCTACACTACCGGCGAATCACAGCACAAGAAACATCCGGAAAAAATCTATCGGGTATTGGACAATCTGTTGCCCTCCGAACCGGACGCTATGGGGATATGGAACTCCATGCAGTTGACCCTATCCCAACACCGGCCGATAAAGAACTCCGTTATCAGAATCGAGCTGAGTCCATCGCCCGAACATACCCAGTTTTATGACATTGAGGACTGGCAAAAGCTCTGGCACGACTTTGCCGAGGAGTTCGACAAGCAAGTGATTACCGGCAAGGATGGAAAAGTCCGTTCCTACCAAACGAATTTGGCTAACAGCAAATACTCGGTTTGGCTGCATACGGAATCCAAAGGTGAAGTTCCCCACCTCCATGCTGCAGTCTGCCGTTTGGATGAAGATGGCAATATCAATAATGACCATAACATTCATCTTCGGGCGCAACGTGCAGCCGAGCGAGTGGCAAGGAAACGCGGCTGGACGACTGCTGCACAAATCCGAAATCACAACATTCCACAAGTGAACCGGGACTGCATGGAGGTAGGGGAAAACGATGCAATCATGGTCATGGGATGAATATAAGAATGCTCTTGCACGGAAAGGCTATGTCGTACATGAACGAGAGGACAAGCAAGGTATTCTCCGTGGTTATGCACTCGTGCATGGGAACACCAAATACAAGGCTTCAGAACTGGGAGTCGGCAGAAATCTTATGATTTCAAAACTTCCTGCGACATGGAAGAAACAGCACCACCAGCCGATCACAACCATTAGGGATAATACTATCCAAGTCGTCCAGCAGTCAGCAGAGCATAAGGTTGCTCCGATTGACTATTCCCAATATCGTGCAGAGCGTTCGGATATGATTCCCTATACCCTTACGCATGAAGGCAAGGAGCACCGATTCTATATTCCGGGGAAAGTGCTTGACTGTTTCAATGACGAGTTCGATTACAGGTTTGTCACCAATAGTCAAGAGCTTACCGATATAGCGGTAGCTATTTTTGTCGGGCTGCTTGATACGCCGAATGTAGCAGGCGGAGGTGGCGGAGGTTCGCAAAGCGACCTTCCGTGGAGAAACAAGGACGAGGACGATTTACAATGGGCTCGCAGATGCGCTCGTGCTGCCAGTCGTTCGTTAGGGAAGAAACCGAAAACAGGACTAAAACGATAAGCCTATGAAGCCAAACATGAAAAAGAAATTCGATTTTTCCGCAGAAATGAGTGAAGTGGAATCCATAAAAACCACTCCCCAAAATGAATATCTGGAAGAAGAAAAACGGTTACTCGATATAAATGCCAAGGAACTTTCCAGCCTGAATGACAATGTATATAAGCTAAGAACAGAAGTTGAAAATCTGTCCGGCTCTGTACGAGAGTGCAAACCTATCATTTCTGAAGAAATGCAGAAGTTGGCAGTTGAATTTGGAGCAACACTTCTCTGCAATTTTCTTGGTCAGATTGAAAGCAAATGCAAGGAAGCCGAGCGGAGAATAAAGAAAGCCGACAATGTTATCCATATCCCGGCTACCGCATTCTACATTTTGATTATCATTGTAGTCGCTCTGTCTTCTTTTTTCGTGTGCATGATAGTGGCTAATGCAGAGATTTTGCATTCCGGATTGATTTGGAAGGCTGTTATTGGTTGTATTCTTATGGCTGTTTTGGGGATTGGTATAGCTGTAGTTATACAGAAGTTTTCGGATAGATACAAATAAACGAAAAGTCTCAATTGGATAGGGATTGCTATCGGTTGAGACTTTATTCTGTATTGTGTCAAAAGCTAACTTTTACTCCCCTTGCTCTAACACCCCTCTGATTTGCTTATCAAAATCAGAATCAATCGGTTGAGTAAGATTAAAAATATCATATTCCTGTTCCGCCTTGTCTTTTGCCTGAACAGCAGAAATACGTCCTTTATCTGGCAAAATCTGATAATCCATAAATGAAAGGAACTTAGTTACACTTTCAGAGAATTGCTCCATATTAAAAGTATTCCGACGTCTAATAAGGTTTTCAATATATTCGAAAAATGCAGATACAGCAAGTTCCAATTCCTTTATCATTTTTCTCTGGCAAATAGTTCTTTGCAACAGTAACATCCGATTTTAAGATACGTCCATTGGGAGAGTTCTTCCAAGTAGTCAAACCCATATGCTCTTTGGTATGATCCGCATTGTGATACACAATTTCGGCTGCCGTCTGCCCTGTAATTGCATAATGAAACCGACTCTGAATCATCGCATAGAAATCGTGTGTAGTTGGCGAGTCTTTGTCATAGTCAATGCTACACTCAGCATATATATCCGTAATCTTCTGCCATATCCTACGCTCACTAGCACGGATGGAACGTATCCGTTCAAGCAACTCCTGAAATAATCCTGGCCCAAACACCGTTTCCCCTTGCTTCAAACGGTCATCATTAAGAACAAACCCGTTTTTTAATGTATTCATTCAGGATTTTCGTAGTCCATTGACGGAAACGAGTAGCTTGTAGTGAATTTACACGATAACCAACCGCGATAACAACATCAAGATTATAAAATTGTGTGTTATATATCTTGCCATCCTCGGCAGTATGTGTAAATTTTGCACATACTGAATCCTGCTGTAACTCAGCTGACTCAAATATATTTTTGAGATGCTTGGAAACAACCGTTCTATCCACGCCAAAAAGTTGAGCCATCGCCTTTTGGGTACACCAAAGGGTTTCATCCCTGATG
>ENA-OQES01001079-OQES01001079.1-human-gut-metagenome-genome-assembly--contig:-NODE-1079-length-10736-cov-2.623150_pt1 | contig 10736 bp, 15 predicted proteins | sample MGYA00242798_ERZ504641 | MGnify/ENA primary metagenome ERZ504641 (study PRJEB26092, sample SAMD00036327) | human gut metagenome | host: Homo sapiens | study: EMG produced TPA metagenomics assembly of... | reverse complement strand
TTGAAAACCGCATGACCGTCTGCATGGGATACCCGGCGATGACCCCCAAGTGGGAGAGCCGGAAGACGCCGCCTGGAAGGGGCAGGAAATTCATGCGGGATAACGGCTGAACTACCAATAAAATTTTTGAAAGGAAAATTTTGCCTATGAGGAAAAACAAGTTTGAATTTATCATTGATTCTGAATTTCAATCTCAGATTCCTGCATTGACCGATGAAGAATTTCAGCAACTGGAAGAAAACATCCTTTCAGAGGGCGAAGTCCTGTCTCCCCTGATTGTCTGGGGCAACATTCTTGTTGATGGCCACAATCGCTATAAGATTCTCCAGCAGCACCCAGAAATCCCTTATACCACCCGCTCGATCTCCTGCACCTGCGAAACCCGTGAAGATGTTCTGGCATGGATCTGCAAGCATCAGCTGGGTCGTCGGAATCTGACACCCGAGCAGAAAAAGTTCCTGATTGGAAAGCAATATCATTCTGAAAAATCCACTCGTGGGGGAAATCATGGCAATCAGTACACACCGGTGGCAAACTGTCAAATTGACAATTTGCCATCGGTAGAAAACACGACTGAACGAATCGCCAAAGAAAATAATGTGAGTCCCTCTTTTGTAATTCGTGCCGAGCAGTTCATGAAAACTGTTGAGCTGATGGAAAAATACTGCCCCGGCATTCAGGAAGAAATCTTATCCGGCAAACTCAAGCTATCCCATCGAGAGGCTACTATTATCCGTGGAACTCCCACGGAAGCATTGCCCACCGTGGTATCAACGTGGCGAGAGGAAAAGCTGAACGGTAAACCAGACGATAGTGCAGACACCTATGAGAATTTAGATTACTTTCCAAGGTCACCGAAAACAATTTTTCTACTGCTGCCACATCGAAGATCCAAACGGCTGATCCGCTCTCGGAGAATCGACCTTTTATTTCATCGGGAAAGCGCAGCACCGAACTCCAGACCATTCGTGAGCTAGGAGAAAAGATGGCAACGGTTGATCATGTCGCCGATGCCGGAGGAATGTTCAGTGAAATCAACAGTGCCTCTGATAGCTTTATTTTCCGTCTCGAACAATGCTTTGCTCTGTATCCCGACTTTCTGACAAATGTGGAGATTGAAGCAAAAGTTATTGCTGCTTTGCAAAAGCAGAAAGCTATATTGTGCATCTGAAAGAACAGCATCGGCAGCATCTTCTGGAGACTGCCAACAGCCAGTAAAATGCTTTCCAAAAATTTGTTTGATGCAAAAAACACTGGAGGTGAATTCTACTTCCGACTACCTGACTGTCACTACGCCCTTACCGCAATATCTGCCCTATGCCCGCTTTTTGCTGGACACAGACCTGAGCCACACAGCAAAACTGCTCTACACCCTGCTGCTTGACCGGGCAACTCTTTCTCAAAAGAACAACTGGATGGATGAGCGCGGCTTCGTCTATGTGATTTTCCCTCTTTCTGCATTAAGCAACGCTCTGCGATGCAGCACTATGAGCATTAAACGTGCGTTGCGCTCGCTGGAAGATGCCGATTTGATTGAGCGCAGAAGAGGTCGCATTACTGTGCCCAACAGCATCTTTGTAAAAGTTCCGACAGCGCAAAAATGTTCCCCTGCATGGAACGATTCTGTTCCATCCGATGGAACAGAAATGATATCTTCCACGGAACAAAAGTGTTCCACTAACCAACGTAATAAGAACCTCCTGAAAAATAGCCACCTGACAAGAACAACAGACGCTCATTTGACCTTTGGAGAATATCAAAATGTCTTTTTAACAGCAAAGGAGTACAGGCGACTCAAAGCTGATTTCTCCGGGCTGGATGATCTAATCGAACAGCTTTCGGCTTATATCCAGTCTACCGGCAAAAAATACGCTGATCATGCCGCTACCCTGCGCATCTGGGCGAAACGGCAAAGACCAGAACAGAAGCAAGAACCGGGCATCCCGGACTACACATTCAAGGAAGGAGAAAGTCTATAGAGACGATTGAAAAAATTTTTGAACAGTCCGTTTCCAGTATTCCCGAAAATCCAGAAGATTATTATGGCAAGGACGGTCTGCTTTATTGCGGAAAATGTCATACCCCAAAAGAAGCATTCTTTGCAAAGGGCATCGCTCTGATGGCCAAGAACAAGCACCCCATTGAATGCAGCTGCCAGCGCACGGAACGAGAAAAACAAGAAACCCTTATCAGCCAGCAAAAGCACAACGACCTTGTGCGGCGGCTGAAAGCAGAGGGATTTTCTGACCCGTCAATGCTGGACTGGGCCTTTGAAAACGACAATGGCCGCAGCCCGCAGATGCACCATGCACACCGCTATGTGGAGCAGTGGCAGACTATGCGTTCAGAGAACATCGGGCTGCTCCTCTGGGGCGGTGTCGGCACGGGCAAGAGTTTCCTTGCCGGGTGCATTGCGAACGCTCTGATGGCTCAGGAGGTGCCTGTGCGCATGACGAACTTTGCCCGGATCCTGAACGAGCTAAACGGCAGCTTTTCCGAGCGGAATGAGGTCGTGGACAAGCTCTGCCGCTATCCCCTGCTCATCATTGACGATTTCGGTATGGAGCGTGGCACCGAGTACGCACTGGAACAGATCTACAACATTGTAGACAGTCGCTACCGCAGCCGGAAGCCCCTGATCGTCACGACCAATCTGACACTGGACGAGATACGGCACCCACAGGATACTGCTCACGCCCGAATCTATGACCGCCTGTTGGAAATGTGCGTTCCGATTTCATGCATTGGGGTCAGCTTACGGAAGGAGAACGCACAGGAAAAGCTGGAACGCTTAAAAATTTTAATCGGATAGATCAGAAACATTTCTGAAGGAATCTGCAGGACGTCCTAAGTTCTGCTACAAGGAAATGTAGTTGCCTATTGAATAATTGCCACCGTACAGAAACCAGCCCTGTCCCTTCGAAATACTCTGCGCCCACACTCGATGAATGGAGCGCATTCGCAACCTTTCTAGCCGATGTGATTGAGAAGTACGCACCGGTCTTGGGAATAGACAACGCCGTATCCTCAACCAACAACGAAAATCAACAAGATACGGTTGATGCCGCTCTTGCAGCATGATATAATTTTCTTGTAATATTTGTCCCAACACAATGGTAGGATCTTCCCCTCCACTGTATTACATACACGGAACGAGGTGCTTAAAATGAATCGACCAGATGACTCTCCCAAAAATTCTATCATCATCTACACCACAGAAGATGGCCTGACCAAAATCGATACTACCTTTGACGGTGACACTGTCTGGCTTTCCATTGACCAGATGGCTGAGTTGTTCCAACGTGACAAATCCACAATTTCCCGTCACATCAAAAACATTTTTGCAGAGGGTGAGCTTGAACGAGATTCAGTTGTTGCAAAATTTGCAACAACTGCCGCAGACGGAAAGACCTATCAGGTCGAATTCTACAATCTTGACGTCATTATTTCTGTTGGTTATCGTGTCAAATCCAAACGAGGCACACAGTTCCGTATCTGGGCAACTGGCATCCTGAAGGAATATATGCGCAAGGGATTTGCGCTGGATGACGAACGCCTGAAAAATCTGGGCGGCGGTGGATATTTCAAAGAGCTGTTAGAACGCATCCGTGACATCCGTGCTTCCGAAAAGGTGTTCTACCGTCAGGTTCTGGAAATCTATGCAACCAGCATCGACTATGACCCGAAAGCCGAAATATCTGTCCAGTTCTTCAAAAAGGTTCAAAATAAAATCCATTATGCCATCCACGGTCAGACTGCCGCTGAGGTCATTTACAACCGTGCAGATGCCGAAAAGGAATTTATGGGTCTGACCACTTTCGCAGGAAACCAGCCCACTTTACGAGAAGCCACTATCGCCAAAAACTATCTGAACGAGAAAGAGCTTCGTGCTATGGGCAGTTGGTTTCCGGTTATCTGGATTTTGCCGAGCGTCAGGCAGAACGTGAACAGCCCATGACCATGCAGGATTGGGCAAACCACCTTGACCGTATTCTGACTATGAGCGGCGAGCAGCTGCTTATTGGCAATGGCAGTGTGACCCACAAGCAGGCAGTGGACAAAGCTACTACCGAATATCGGAAATACAAGGCTAAAACCCTCAGCGATGTGGAGCAGGATTATCTGGATTCCATTAAGTTTCTGGAGCAGAAAACAGACAACAAATAACCATTTTGTGAGGTTTTTATGTCACAGGAAAAGACATAGGTTTACATTTACACCCGTGTTTCTACGGCCATGCAGATCGATGGCTATTCGCTGGATGCACAGAAAGCTCGCATGAAAGCCTATGCAGACTTCAACGACTACCAGATCGTCGGCGAATATGAGGATGCCCGGGCAAAGAAGCAGGCTATCGAAGCGGATAAAATCACAGGCGATAACATTTACAAAGTTCTCATCTGCTTTGAAAAGCTCTACAATGTGATGAATCCCCTTGAACGCAAAAAGCTGATGGAACATCTGATTTCTGAAATTCAGATCTACCCGGAGCGTCAGCCCAACGGTCAGTGGCTCAAATCCATCAAATTCCGACTGCCTATCGTTGAAAGCGACATTGATCTGTGTTTGGACAATGAAAGTCATACCGAATGTGTGCTGAGCTTTTCCAAGGTGTGAGGTTTGAAAAAATGGCTATTCCAAAATATAATGAACTTTACTCGCTGTTCCTCTTTGCAATTCAGGACGGTGCCCCGCATTCTTCAAAAGATGTAAAGAAAATCATCTCTCAAAAACTCCAGTTAACCGCCTTGCTCTTGAATTGGTAAACATACATAAAAAGCGCCCGTCCCGGTTTTTTCCGGGACAGGCGCTTTGCATTTTAACCTTGTAATTTATCAGGACAGAATCATGCGGTCATTTGCAAACTCGCCGCCGCTGGCGATCTGGAACTTTGCCAGTAGGTCGGAGACGTGCAGGTTCTTCTTTTCCTCACCGGAAACATCATAGATGATATGGCCTTCGTACATCATGATCAGGCGGTTGCCATACTTAATGGCATCCTTCATGTTGTGGGTGATCATCATGGTGGTGAGATGGTTTTCCTCCACGATTTTGGCCGAGAGGGTCAGCACCTTGAGCGCGGTCTTGGGGTCCAGCGCAGCGGTGTGTTCGTCCAGCAGCAGGAGCTTGGGCTTGTTCATGGTAGCCATCAGCAGGGTCAGTGCCTGACGCTGGCCGCCGGAAAGCAGGCCCACACGGGCCGTCAGGCGGTCTTCCAGACCCAGATCCAGCGTCTTGAGCAGTTCACGGTACTGCTCGCGCTCTGCCTTGGTAATGCCAATGCGCAGGGTGCGGGGCTTGCCGCGGCGTGCTGCCAGGGCAAGGTTCTCTTCGATCTGCATGGTGGCGGCAGTGCCGGTCATGGGGTCCTGAAACACGCGGCCGATGTAAGCGGCACGCTGATGCTCGCTCAGGCGGGTCACATCCACACCGTCAATAATGATCTTGCCTTCGTCCACCGGCCACACACCGGCAACTGCGTTCAGCATGGTGGATTTGCCTGCACCGTTGCCGCCGATCACGGTAACGAAATCGCCCTCGTTCAGCTTCAGGTTCAGGCCGTTCAGGGCAGTTTTCTGGTTGACCGTGCCAGCGTTAAAGGTCTTGGAAACATTCTGGATCTCAAGCATTTTTTTGGCATCCTCCTTTGCCTTCTTCACCGGCTTCGAGAAGTACTTGCCCTTCCAGTACGGCACGGCAAGGAAAACAGCCACCACAGAAGCGCTCAGCAGCTTGAGCAGGTTGGCATCGAAACCCAGAGTCAGCACCAGCTGAATGACAATGTAGTAGATGATGGCACCCAGAGAGACAGAAACCATCTTGAGTGCAAAGTTGTGGAAGATGCGGCTGAACAGAGCCTCGCCAATGATGACAGCAGCCAGACCAATGACGATCGCGCCACGGCCCATGCCGACATCTGCAAAGCCCTGATACTGGCTCAGCAGAGCGCCAGACAGCGCCACCAGACCGTTGGACACAGCCCAGACCCAGCACGATATTGAAGTTGGTGTTGATGCCCCTGCGCACGGGACATGGCGGGGTTAGAGCCGGTGGCACGGATGGCACAGCCCAGCTCGGTGCCGAAGAACCAGTACAGAATGCCGATCAGCACCGCTGTGACAATGATGATCATAACGATAGGGTTGTGGAGAGCGAACTCCTTGACCCAGCGCAGGGAGATGAGCAGGTCATACTTGTCCACGTTGATGGACTGGTTGGCCTTGCCCATGATTTTGAGGTTAATGGAATACAGCGAAAGCTGGGTCAGGATGCCGGCAAGGATGGCCGGAATGCCCATAAATGTGTGCAGGACACCGGTGACGAAGCCGGACAGCAGGCCTGCCAGCAGCGCCATGAGCAGGGAGACCCAGACGTTCTGGCCGGACAGCAGGCACATGACGCACACTGCACCGCCGGTGCCAAAAGGAGCCGTCCACGGTCAGATCGGCCACATCCAGAATACGGTAGGTCAGGTACACGCCAATGGCCATGATACCCCAGATAAGGCCCTGTGCACAGGCACCCGGCAAAGCGCCCGGCAGGTTTGCCAGTCTTGCAATGATTTCCAAAACAATTCCTCCTAAACGTTACACTCTTTTACTTCCCGTTTGATACGGGAAAGCGGAGAAGAGCACTTTTTACCCTTCTCCGCTGATTTTCTGTTTGGTTTCCCGGAGTATTTTAGCCCTCGATCTCCTCGTAGCCGTCGGGAACGGTCAGGCCCAGATCGTCGCAGATAGTCTTGTTGTACTTCTTGGTCACATCGGTGTACTCGATGGGCATGGTGGAGATATCAGCCTCACCGTTCAGGATCTTCACTGCCATCTCACCAGTGGTGTAGCCCAGATCGTAGTAGCTGATGGAAAGGGTAGCCACGCCGCAGCCGGCGCAGATGCCCTCTTCGCCAGCGAACACGGGCTTCTTGGCCGGGCGGCAGATGCCGTCCACAATGCCGGTGTTTGCAGCAACAGTGTTATCGGTGGGCACATACAGTGCGTCGTTCTCGTCGGCAGCCTTCTGGCAGACAGAGGACAGGTCGTTGGAATCAGAGAAAGCGTACTGGGTAGCGGTGACACCCTTTTCCTCCAGATACTTCTGGACCTCATCCACCTGATACTGGCTGTTTGCCTCAGCAGAGCAGTACAGCAGGCCAACCTTCTTGGCCTCCGGCATCCACTCCACGATCATCTCAGCCTGCTGATCCAGCGGGGCCAAATCAGAGGTGCCGGAAATGTTGCCGCCCACGGTGCCGTCGAAATCGGTCAGCCCCAGAGCCACACCGTACTCGGTAACAGAGGTGCCCAGCACCGGAATGCTGTTGGTAGCAGACTGTGCAGCCTGCAGAGCGGGCGTAGCATTGGCCATGATCAGATCCACACCAGAGGAAACGAAGCCATTGGTGATGGTAGCGCAGGTAGCGGAATCGCCCTGTGCATTCTGGAAATCGAAGGTGACATTCTCGCCGAAGGAAGCAGTCAGAGCATCCTCAAAGCCCTGCGTAGCGGCATCCAGAGCGGCATGCTGCACCAACTGGCAGATGCCGATCGTGAACTTCTGGCCATCGGCTGCAGCAGAAGCAGCAGCGGAGGATGCAGGCGCAGCGGAAGAAGCAGCTGCAGAAGATGCAGAAGAACCGCCGCAGGCAGTCAGGGCAGCAGCTGCGCCGCAGGCAGCGGCAGCAGCCAGAAACGAACGACGAGTGATTTTACGCATAATGTTTATCTCCTCTATCTCTTTGCGTGTGCGGCCTACAGGTACCGCACCGGAAAGCTATGTTTTGTATGCAAGGCTCGTACAGACTCGCTTTACACTCGTGAAGTATATCACACATTTCACGGTAAAACAACTCACTTTTGCCCTAAAACGGCCTTTATTATCGATTGCATCAAATATATCGATCGATTATTTTGATGCGTTATTCCGTTTTTTGCTGATATTCTGTCAGCTTTTGCAAATTCAGCATCCAGCCAGTGCAGGTTTTTCTCCAGCTGCGGCAAGAACGGTGCGGCATAGTCGTAGCCAAAATACAGCGCCTGCCAGAGCTTGTCCTGCATCCGGCGCACCAGCACCGGGCTGAGCTGCGCACCCAGCTGTTCCACCGTGTCTTCCAGTGTCATGCAGGTCTGCGCCCAGCGCACATCGGTCTGTTCCCGGGCCGGGACATCGTAACGAGCAAGATAGTCCTCCACCCTTGCCTCGATCACCTGCCCGCCGCAGCCGGTGGGCTGCAGAAAATAGCTCACCTGTCCTTTCCTGCTGATCTCCTGCGCCAGCGGGTACAGAGCACACACCAGGCCGGTTCGGCATCGTGGATGGCGCAGTGGTCTCCCGTAAGGAAGGGGCAGTTGTTCCGGTTCTCCTTCACCGGGGGCCAGCCGCAGCACCGGCAAATGGCTCACCGTGCCAATGCTGGCCCGACAATATCCCCGCGCCACAATCTGCGGCGGCAGGCGCAGCCTGGCTGCAATGCGCCACAGGTCAAAGCCTGAAAGTACAATGTCCTCTCTGCCACGGCAGCAGTCGCCGCAGCCATTGCACGCAAATCTGAAATGTGCATCCCGCGCCAGCAGGGGCATTGCCTCGGTACGGGTAAAATCGATCTGGCCGCACAGGTCGATGTGGTCGTCACGCATGGATGATCTTCCTTCTTCCTGAATGATATTGATTTTTATTGTATCACATTGCCATCAAAATGCAAAAGGGTAGCGTTTCCGCTCCCCTTGCGCTATCCTGTCATTGATACTTCTTTGCCGGGATGACGATTGTGCCAAACAGCGATGCAATGTATCCGATAAGCACTGCACACCACACCTGCCATCCGGTGGCCTGTTCAAACACGACCGCCGCTGCCGTGCAGAGCGGTGTCAGGAGCATACTTACCACGCACCACACCCGCATTGCTTTGAGCACATGGAGCCAGTTGCGGTTGTTGTAGTACACGCCCGGAATATGCATGTGGAACGCGCCCTGTGCAAAATTTGCAGACATGGTTTTCGTCATAATAGCGCGGCAATGTTTCCGGCATCCAGAACAAGGTGTAGGCCCCATATACGATGCCGAAGATCACGTTTATAATCAGCAGCATCATTGCGCCCTCGGTCCCGGCCAGCCCCACGGCCCAGACAGCTGCGGTCTCTACAAGGCCAAGCACCACGCTGACCCATACAGCGGCAGAAACTTCTGCGTGCGGGCCTGGCGGCGCTCCGGCGGTTACTGCCCGAAAAAATCAGTGCCTTGCGGATCAGTTCCTCTGTTTCCTCGCGGGTAAAGCGCTGCTCCTCCTCCACGCGGCAGCCATGTAACAGCTCGGCCACGGTCACATTCAGCTGTTCGGCCAGCGGCACCAGCAGGGAGATATCCGGCACGCTCAAGCCGCGCTCCCATTTGCTGACGGCTTTATCCGAAACATACAGGCAGGCGGCAAGCTCCTTCTGGGTCATGCCCTTTTCCCTGCGCAGCTGTGCCAGAAAACTCCCAAAAGCGGTCTTGTTCAGTTCGTACATCGTTTTGTCCTCCTTGTGAGCCAGCAGTTCTGTTTGTGGCTCCATTGTACCGGACCGGACATTCCCGCACAACCGACTGGCGGTAGAATTGGCGCAAAACAGTCATTTTTTCTTTTCCAGTCTGCGGTACACCTGCACAGCATCCATGATGTTGGTCTGCTCCGTCGCGTGGTTTCCGGGTGCCCCCCAGCGTGACCAGAATGTACTCCTTTCCGTTCACCACGGCAAGGCTGGCAAGGCACAGACCGGCCGCAATAAAGTACATCGGGCTTCTGGAATCGCCCAGCCCGCGGAAGATTGATGCCATGATATTATACGCCGTGATGCATGGAACGCCGATAAAGCAGATGATCAGGTAGGTACGAGTGCCCGCCACGGCCTGCTCCGGTGTGGAGACAATGCGTACGATCGGGTCCACAAGCCCTACCAGCACAGCTGCCAGTACCACAGATCCTGCCATAAACAGCGTGACTGTATTGCCAATGAGCCGCGCCGCACGAGGTTTGTTCTCTGCGCCCACGGCCCGGCCAATAGTGACCGTTGCTCCCATGGCAAGGCCCACGATCATCACAGTGATCATATGCATCACCTGACTGCCAATGGACACCGCCGTTGTGCTGGCCACACCTTCAAACTGCCCGATGATGAACAGATCCGCCATGCCGTACAGCGTCTGCAAAAAGTACGAAAGCAGATAGGGCAGTGAAAAAAAGCAAAATGCTTTTCAACACACTGCCGCTGGTCAGATTTTTTTCCATAATGTTTTCTGCCCGGCTTCCCTCTTCTCTGCCGAATGTACAGAGCTTACACTGCCAGACCGGGCAGCTCCTTTCCGTTATAGATAGTAAACCCTACAACGACTGAAGAGTCAAGGTTTTATTACAATAAAGCGGCCCGGTCGTGCCAAAAGGTCAGAACAGCCGAGCCACCATGAATTCATTTAAGGTTTTTGTTTGTTCAATAGATAAAGCACAAACACATCATAAAACTTTTCGCTTCACTCTGCATGAAATTGCGCCCTTCTCTTCCAGTCTGTTTCATCTTCAATGCTCACATCATTTTCAAAGCATACCTGCCTTTCTGTTTTCTCCTAAAACAGTTTCAAGACAAAAGAAAAACGCTTCAGAATTTCTTCTGAAGCGTTTTTGTTCAAGTCGGCGACTACCTATTTTCACGCGCCGTTTCCAGCGAACTATCTTCGGCACAAGTGAGCTTAACTTCTGTGTTCGGAAT
>ENA-OQES01001078-OQES01001078.1-human-gut-metagenome-genome-assembly--contig:-NODE-1078-length-10737-cov-3.151649_pt1 | contig 10737 bp, 13 predicted proteins | sample MGYA00242798_ERZ504641 | MGnify/ENA primary metagenome ERZ504641 (study PRJEB26092, sample SAMD00036327) | human gut metagenome | host: Homo sapiens | study: EMG produced TPA metagenomics assembly of... | reverse complement strand
ACCGCTGCCCCAAGTGCAAGTACAGCGAGTTCATCACCGACGGCAGCGTGGACGACGGCTTCGACCTGCCCGACAAGAACTGCCCCCACTGCGGCACCCGGATGCTGGTGGACGGCCACGACATCCCCTTTGAGACCTTCCTGGGCTTCTACGGCGACAAGGAGCCTGATATCGACCTGAACTTCTCAGGCGAGTATCAGTCCAACGTCCACCGATATACCGAGGAGCTGTTCGGCAAGGCCAATGTGTTCAAGGCGGCACGGTGTCCGGCATTCAGGACAAGACCGCCTACGGCTACGTCAAAAAAGTATCTGGAGGCCCGCGGCAAAACCGTCAACCACGCTGAGGAGAACCGCCTGACCCTGGGCTGCACCGGTGTCAAGCGCACCACCGGCCAGCACCCCGGCGGCATGGTCGTTGTGCCCGATACCTACGAGATCTACGATTTCTGCCCCATCCAGCACCCGGCGGATGATGTGGCGGGCGGCCTGCTCACGACGCATTTCGAGTTCAAGTACCTCCACGATACCCTGCTCAAGCTGGACGAGCTGGGCCACGATATGCCCACCCTTCTACAAGTACTTTTGAGGAGTACACCGGCATCCCCGTGGACAGCATCCCCATGAACGAACCCCCCGGGTGTACAGCCTGCTCACCAGCCCGGAGGAGCTGGGCGTGAACCCCGGAGCAGATCGACAGCCAGACCGGCACCTTCGGCATCCCGGAAATGGGCACCAACTTCGTGCGCGGAATGCTGGTGGAGGCCCGGACCCCCGGAACTTCTCGGAGCTGATCCAGATCTCGGGCCTGTCCCACGGCACCGATGTCTGGACCGGCAACGCCGATGAGCTGATCCGCAGCGGCACCTGCACCATCGCGGAGGTCATCGGCTGCCGTGACAGCATCATGCTCTACCTGCTGCGCAAGGGGCTGGAGCCCAAGATGGCCTTTGATATCATGGAAGCTGTCCGTAAGGGCAAGGTGGCCAAGGGCGGCTTCAAGCCCGGCTGGGAGGAAGCCATGCGGGAGCACGAGGTGCCGGACTGGTACATCGAGTCCTGCCGCAAGATCAAGTATATGTTCCCCAAGGCCCACGCTGTGGCCTACCTGATGAGCGCCATCCGGCTGATGTGGTTCAAGCTCTACCACCCGGCAGAGTTCTATGCCGTTTACTTCACCGTGCGCGGCGATGATATCGACTATGAGGCCGCTGTGGGCGGTGCGGCTGTGGCCCGCGCCCACATGGAGGCGGTGAAGCGCCGCCTGAAAGAGGAGAAGAACGCCAAGGACGAGGACGTGCTGGTCAGCCTGCAGCTGGTCAACGAGATGCTGTCCCGCGGGTATGCGTTCCTGCCCATCGAGCTGGGCAAGAGCCGGGGCAACAAGTATATCGTGGAGGATGGCAAGGTGCGCCTGCCCTTCTGTGCCCTGAAAGGCGTGGGCGGCACTGCCGCCGCCTCGCTGGAGCGGGCCACCATCGACGGGCAGGAGTATATCTCCGTGGAGGAGCTCCAGCAGGCCACCGGCGTGACCAGCGCCGTGCTGGAAAGCCTGCGCAGCGCCGGTGTGCTGGCAGACCTGCCCGAAAGCAGCCAGGTGAGCTTCTTCTGACCCCTTATGCAGCAAAAAATCCCCTGCCAATATCCGGCAGGGGATTTTTGTGTTGTGTGGTTCAGCCTTTACGCTTCCTTTTCCATAGCGGCCAGCGGGGTCAGGTACTCCTTGCAGCACTCCTCGTACATGAGGGAGTATTCCTTGCTGGGGTTGTGGTGCATCAGGCTCTTGAGGGTGTGGGAATCGTAGTCATCGCCCTCGCTGGTGCCCACCAGACGGGCCGCCACGTTGGAGCAGTGGTCGGAGATGCGCTCCACATTGTTCAGCACATCCAGGAACACCACGCCGGTATCAATGGAGCAGATGCCGTCCTTCAGGCGCTTGATGTGGCCGTCGCGGAGCTTCTCCACCAGAATGTCGATGACCTCTTCCAGCGGCTCCACCTGACGGGCCAGCGCGATGTCATCGTTCTCAAAGGCATCGTTGGTGCGGGTCAGAATCTGCTCCAGCGCGGAATCCAGCAGCTGCAGCTCGTTCTTGGCAATGTCGCTGAAGGAGGCCTCTTTCTCGTAGAGCTCCACAGCCTTTTCCTGAATGTTCACGGCGTAGTCGCCGATGCGCTCGAACTCGGTGACAAAGTTCAGCAGCTCGGTCACGGCGTGGCTTTCGTCGTCGCCCAGCTCCTGGTCGGTCATCTTGATGAGGTAGTTGGAGATCTCCACCTCCATCCGGTCGATGAGATTCTCCCGCACATTGATGGCGCTCACCACGTCCTCATCCATCTTGAGCAGCAGGGGAGTGGAGAGGCTGACGTTGCGGGCGGCACGGCGGGACATCTTGACCACGGCGCTCTTGGCCTGCTGCAGGGCCACGGCCGGGCTCTTGAACAGGCGCTCGTCCAGCACAGGCATACTCATCTCCTGTGCTTCCTCGGCGCTGTTGGGCACGGTGAGCATGGCCAGCTTGGAGAGCACACTGCTGAAGGGCAGGAACAGCAGCATGGCAGCCACACTGGAAAGGGTGTGGATGTTTGCAATGGTGCTCTTGTTCATCACGTCGCCCCACACCGGGATGCCGATGGTGTACCGCACGGCGTAAATGGCAGCCAGCAGCACAAAGCTGCCGATGATGTTGAAATACAGGTGGATCAGGGCGGCGCGCTTGCCGTCCTTGGAGGAGCCGCCGATGGTCAGCAGCGGGGTAAAGGCGGTGCCGATGTGGGCACCCAGAATGATGGGGATGGCGCTGCCAAAGGTGACAAGGCCGGTGCTGGACAAAGCCTGCAGGATACCCACCGAGGCCGAGGACGACTGGATGATGACGGTGACGACCATGCCCACCAGCACGCCCAGCATGGGGTTGGTCATGGTGACGAACAGCTCCTGAAAGGCTGCGCTCTCCCGCAGGGGGGACACGCCGGTGTCCATCAGGCTCATGCCCGTGAACAGGATGCCGAAGCCCAGCATGATCTGGCCGATGTTCTTCTTTTTGGCGTTGCGCAGGAACACATAAAAAATGCAGCCGACAAATGCCACCACCGGCGCAAACGTCTTGGGCTGGATGAGGGTCAGCAGAAGGCTGTCACCCGAGATATCCGCCATGCGGATGAGCTGACCGGTGACCGTGGTACCAATGTTTGCACCCATGATGACACCCACCGACTGCGTCAGGGTCATAATGCCAGAGTTGACAAGGCCGACACAGATGACGACTGTGCCCGCGGAGGACTGGATCACGCCGGTGATGAGGGTGCCGAAAATGACACCCTTGATGGTGGAGGAGGTCAGCTTTTGCAGCACGCCCTGCATCTTGCCGCCCGCCAGCTTTTCCAGGCCGGCACCCATGATCGACATACCATAGAGGAACAGCGCAATACCGCCCAACAATGAGGTGATGTGTGTGATATCCATCTCGATACTCCTAAAAACTTCCTTTGCTCTTAAAACAAACCAAGGACGGCCGCCCGGGGCTTCCGGCCCTGAACGCCGTCCATTTTTATTATAGCATTGAACTCCCCCGGACAACAAGCGTTATTTTACATGCTTTTTTGCATTTTTACTGCATTTCCGCGCCGTTTTGTCCTTTTGTCAACTGTTCTTTTCTTATATTTTACAGGTATTTTACATTTGAACTTTCCCTGTACGCTCCTGACATGTTTCCGGGAACTGCCGGGAATGCGTCATGCGGCCTCGTCCAGCTCCTCCATGGCCTCCCGCACCGTGTCCGCCGAGAAGAGGAACACCCCGCCCCGGGTATAAACCTCCACATGGCCGCCTACAGATCGGATCTCGTACTCACTCATGGTGTTCCCTCCTGTTCCTGCGGCCCGCCTCCGGGCCGCTCCTGTTTTGTTCGACAAGAGGAGTATACCAGATGCAGGGTACGATAAGGGGGACTTTCAAGTGGCCCGCTTGACCTTTTTTCATAAGCTAGCATATAATAAATATGACACCACATACGACGCCACATGGACGGAGGAATATAGGATGTCTCAATGGGATAAGCTGCTGGCACGCATTTGTGCGCTTTCCAAAGACCTGCGGTTTGATGAGCTGCGCAAGGTGCTGGAAAGCTGCGGCTATGAGATGACAGCTCCCCGGAGCGGGAGCAGCCACTATACCTTCCGCAAAGCAGGCTGTATGCCCATTACGATACCCAAGCACGAACCGATCAAGAAAGTATATGTGGAAATGGTGCGTCAGATCGTAGAGAGTGAGGCGAAAAACGATGAAAACGCTGAATGAATATCTGGCTCTTCCGTATCGGATGGAGATTGTAGAGGACAGGGAAGAGGGCGGCTATGTTGTCTCCTATCCCGATCTGCCGGGGTGCCTGACCTGCGGCGAGACCATTGAAAGCGCTGTGGAGAATGCCCGGGATGCTAAGAGGGTCTGGCTGGAGGCCGCACTGGAAGAGGGCGTATCCATTCCGAAGCCGGACAGTCTGGAGGATTACTCCGGGCAGTTCAAACTCCGCCTGCCCCGCAGCCTGCACCGCGCTCTGGCGGAGCACTCCCAGCGGGAAGGCATCAGCATGAATCAGTACTGCGTTTACCTGCTGGCAAAAAATGATGCCCTGCACGCAGGGTAAAAGGAAAGGTTTCCGGCCCTTCGCTCTGGTGAGCGGGGGCTTTTCTATTTTCTCCCTCTTTTTCGCATATTTCGCGCGAAAAATCGCCGGAACATACTCGTTGACGACACAACCAAAAGGTGTTACACTTTGGGCAACAAAACAACGCTGTGTAATGCAAAAGAAAGAGGTGTTTCAATGGACGAAATGAAGGAAGCAGTGGGGAACTGGCGGGAGGCAAAGCAGTTCAGCCCGGCGGACGAGAACGATTTCCTGCGGTGGCTGGACAAAGCCGACACCGAGGAAAAGCTCTTTTCCCGGCTGACCTTCTGGTTTACCTTCCGGGGCCTGCCTGCGGACCAGAACCAGCGGTATCATCTGGTGCAGGAGCGGGCCCGGGAGCTGCGGCTCTGGAACGGGCTGGAGCTCAAGCTCCGGCGTTGGCAGGACCGCGTGGCCGACGAGTACGAGCAGATCGGAAAGGAGGCGTTCGCGGCCCGCATCGGCGAGGACTACGCCGATTACATCAACAGCCTGACCGACCCGGAGGCCGCCCCGCAGCAGGCCGCCCCAGGAGTCGGAGACCGCAAAGCCTGCCGGGGTGCAGGCGTGGTCGGCCCGGGAGCTGTCTGAGATGGAGCTGCCGCCCATCCGCCATGTGGTGGAGGGCCTGCTGCCCATGGGCATGGGGGTGCTGGTGGCAAAGCCCAAGCTGGGCAAGAGCTGGATGGTGCTGGACCTCTGCCTTGCCGTGGCACAGGGGGAGCCGTTCCTGGGGTTCCCCACCCGGCAGCACGGCACGCTCTACCTCGCCCTGGAGGACGGCAAGAGCCGGATGCAGACCCGCCTGCGCCGCTTGCTGGAGGGAAGGCCCGCCCCGGCCAACATGCACGTTATGCTTCAGGCCCAGCGGCTGGGCGAGGGCCTGCTGGAAATGCTGGGGGAGTATCTGGATGCCAACCCGGACATCCACCTGGTCTGCATCGATACCTTGTCCAAGATCAAGCCCAAGGCAAAGCCCTTTGAAAATGCCTACGATGCCGACTACGACTACATGGGCAGGCTGAAGGCCTTTGCCGACAGCCGGGGCATCTGCGTGCTGCTGGTGCATCACACCCGCAAGAGCAAGAACCCCGAGGACAGCTTCGACAACATCAACGGCTCCACCGGCATCCTGGGCGCGGCGGATTTCACCATCGTGCTGGACAAGCAGAGCCGGATGGACGATGAAGCAGGCTTTCTGCTCACCGGCCGCGACATCGAGCAGTGCGAGCGGTCATCCGCTTGATAGACCGCTGCCGCTGGGTTATGCAGGGCACGGCGGCCCAGCTGGCCGCGCAGCGCCGGGTGGCCGAGTATGAGGCAGAGCCCATCGTCAGGACCCTGCGGGTGCTCCTGCAGCAGGGGATGGGACGTGGAGCGGCTACTCCAAGAACCTGATGGAAATGGGCCAGCGGTACGCCCATACCGAGCTGGCACCTACCTCGCAGGCATTGGCCAAGCGCATCACCGAGCTTGAGCCGATGCTGTGGGAGAGGGATGCGGTGAAGTATTGGCGCAACCGACGTGAAAATGGAGGAATGCGGCATTGCTTCAAACAGGAACGGCTGGACAATACCAACACCTGCTGTTCCGAACAAATAACTGTTAAGACTTAATTTTCGGCCTTTCCGGCTTTTTCGTCAATCAGGAATGCTGCCTTATGCCGATTTGGCCGGTTTTGACGAAAATAATGAGTATAACGAGAACCCCCTCCGGTATGGTGTGTACCGAAGGGGGTTTCGTTGGGGAAAGGCTTCGTCTTTGTACAACCTCTCAGGCGCTCCGCGCCAGCTCCCCTAGTAGGGGAGCCCTTGGCATGGCGCAAAGCCTATCCTCTTTGCCAAAGCCTTCCCTACTAGGGGAGGTGGCAAAACCGCCAGGTTTTGACGGAGAGGTTGTACAGAGGAGCAGCTGCCCGGAAGCGATGCTGTGAAGTCTGCGGCCTGAGGGAAGCATCCTCACCCTCTCCGTCATTGCTTGCGCAATGCCACCTCTCCCGAAGGGAGAGGCAAGGGTGGCCCGGCCTTCAGCTTCAGCTGCCCTCTGTGATGTCTTGGCTCCCCTTCGGGGGATCTGGCAAAGCCGCAAGGCTTTGACTGAGAGGGTGGGGGCCTTACCCTCCCGCCGCAAGGCTGCCCTTGGGGCAGGCATCCGGGGCGCTCTGGGCCTTCCGGGCCTCGGTGCGGGCCTTGTCGTAGCAGTAGCGGATGATGGCCTGCCGCCGCACGATGCCGATAAAGATGCCCCGGTCGTCCACCACGGGCACAAAGTTCTGGTTCATGGCCGCTTCGATCAGCTGGTCCATGCTGGTGGTGACGGTCACGGCCTTGTAATCCCGCTTGTGGGCAAAGCTCGAGATGGGCACATCCTCGGCGGCTTCAATGTCCAGCCCGTGCTGCTGTTTCAGCCCCCAGAGGATATCCCCCTCGGTCAGGGTGCCCACATACTCGCCCCTGCGGTTGAGCACCGGGATGGATGCGTAGCGGTTGTTCTCCCATTTTTCCAGCGTCTGCCGCAGGGTGAAGTCATCGTAGACATACATCAGGTCCTGCTTGGGGGAAAGGAAAAACAAAATGTTCATCAAACAGCTCTCCAATCGTTATCCTATCGTAAACAGTGGTTCTGCCGTAAGGGCGCAGCTCCCGTTCCTCTGCTTTAATTTTAGCACTTTTCCACAGGCGGATAAAGTCAAAAATCATACTTTTTAGAATTTATTCACAGTCGCGCCCGGCCTTTTTGCAAAACATGCAGGAAAACCGTGCACAGGGCAGGGTTTTGTGGTATAATAGAAACACGAATCGGCTCACATTGCCCGCCCTTTGGAAATTGTGCTGTACACAGGGCGTGGGAAGTTGTATAATAAGGATACCGATTCCTTTCCCGGTATGCGGCGGGTTTGCCGCGGCAAGCCGGGCCACCCCAACAAGATTTCAAATAAAGGAGCAGAGCGACTATGATCACTTCCCGTTTCCCGCTGGGAGATGTCAGCTTTTCCGCCGAGTACTTCTCTACGCTGGTAGGCGAAGCAACCAAACAATGCTACGGCGTGGCCGCAATGACCCCCCGCGACCTGACCGACGCGGTCAGGAGCGTGGTGCGCGGCAGCGATTACTCTGAAAAGGGCGTTCGTGTCACACAGGAAGAGGGCCGTCTCGTGATCGAGCTGCACATTGCCGTCAGCTACGGGCTCAACATCTCCACCGCCGCGCGCAGCATTTCGCACCGCGTCAAGGACGAAGTGGAGCAGGCCACCGGCCTGAAGGTTGCCCGCGTGATCGTGTCGGTGGACGACGTGATCGCCTGATGGAACTTTTTATTAAGGAGTAAGGACAATGATTTCTGGTAAGATCCTGCGCGACGCGATCATCTCCGGCGCGAACAACATCAACAACCAGCGCTCCCGCGTGGACGAGCTGAACGTTTTCCCCGTGCCCGATGGCGACACCGGCACCAACATGGGCATGACGGTGGGTGCCTCCGTGGCAGAGCTGAACGCACTGGACGACGGCTGCACCGTGGGTGAGGCCGCCAAGACCGCTGCCTCCGCCATGCTGCGCGGTGCCCGCGGCAACTCCGGCGTGATCACCAGCCTGCTGTTCCGCGGCTTCTCCAAGGCGCTGGAAGGCAAGAAGGAAGCCGACACCGCCGACATCATCGCCGCCCTGAAAAAGGGCGTGGAGGGTGCCTACAAGGCCGTGATGAAGCCCACCGAGGGCACCATCCTGACCGTTGCCCGGGTGGCCAGCGAGGAAGCTGCCGCCTGCGGTGCCCAGGAGATCCCCGCCCTGTGGGACGTGGTGATGACCGCAGGCCAGAAGGCGCTGGAGGATACCCCCAACCTGCTGCCCGTGCTGAAAAAAGGCCGGCGTTGTGGACGCAGGCGGCCAGGGCATCATGATCATCTTTGAGGGCATGGGCAAGGTGTTCCACGGCGAGCCCATGGTGGCCGGCGGCGAGAGTGCCCCCCAACAAGGCCAAGCTCTCCACCGAGAACGCAGGCAAGGGCGTGTTCACCGACGACCTGATGAAGGTGGAGGACATCAAGAACGGCTACTGCACCCAGTTCCTCATCAACAAGTACGAGGGCGCAAGCGCCGCAAAGATGCGCGCCTTTGCTGAATCCAACGGCGACAGCGTGGTCTGCATCGAGGATGACGATGTCATCAACCTGCATGTCCACACCGCTGACCCCGGCAAGATCCTGAGCGAGGCCATCAAGTACGGCTACCTGACCAACTTCAAGATCGAGAACATGCACGAGCAGTTCCTGGCCCGCCAGAAGCAGGGCAAGAGCCTGGAAAAGCAGGCCTCCGCTGAAAAGGCTCCCGCACAGGCCAGCGAGTTCGTTTACGCCGCAGTGGACCCCAGCCGTGACTACGGCTTTGTGGCCGTTGCCGCCGGTGAGGGCCTGAAGGCCGTGTTCACCGACCTGGCTGCGGACGCTGTCGTCTCCGGCGGCCAGACCATGAACCCCGCCACCGAGGATATCCTTGCCGCCATCCAGAGCGTGCCCGCCAAGACCGTGTTCGTGCTGCCCAACAACAAGAACATCATCATGGCAGCGGAGCAGGCCCAGAAGCTGGCCGACCGTCAGGTGATCGTTCTGCCCACCCGCACCGTGCCCATGGGCATCACTGCGCTGCTCAACTTTGACCCCTCCGCCAACGCTGAGACCAATACCATCAACATGATGGCCGCCGCCGACAAGGTCAGCACCGGCCTCATCACCTACGCCGCCCGCGACAGCGAGTTTGACGGCAAGCGGATCCGGAAGGGCGAGATCATGGCGCTGGAGAACGGCAAGATCGTTGCCACCTCCACCGACCTGACCAAGGCTACCTACCGCCTGGCCCGCAGCATGTGCAAGAAGGACTCCAGCTTTGTCACCATCATCTCCGGCTGCGATGTCTCCGACGAGGAGGCCGAGAAGCTGACCGAGATCGTCAAGGCAAAGTGCCCCAACCACGTTGAGGTCAGCCACATCCGCGGCGGTCAGCCCGTATACTATTATATGATCAGCGTGGAGTAAAATTGCACTCCGGCTGAAACAGAACCGCAAAACAAACCCCCTGTGCCAGACCATGGCACAGGGGGTTTATTGATTGCACATTGTCGGTTTCTATGCTATACTGTAGCTAATGCTGGAAACAGCAGGAGAAAAGCGCTGTCTGCAATGCAGGTGGTCAACTTCGCGCTCCCGAATGCCTATTTTCCGGAAGGAAGCCAGGCGGATGGGAACGGAACTTTTTTGAATTGGATCCTTTCCCGGAGCCGCCTGTCGGCGAAGGGAGGGATGTCGGATGACTCTGACAGAAGTTTGCGCGGTACTGACGGTAGCAATTGCTCTTTTGAGCCTGCTCGTCTCAGTTGCGAAAGCGGCATTTGATGCTGGCTGGAAGATTTCTCACGAGAAGAGCGATAAAAACAAAGAAGATTGACCGCCCCCAGTCTCACAAACTCGGCGGTCAATCTTTTTGACTTAAAAGGGAACGTGGAGCTGGCCATATTGCGGTCAGCGCTCTTTCTGTTCATAGTATAGTTGATTTGCGATGGTTTGTCAAGTTCACGCTGGGGGGCCCGCAGCCCGGACGGAGCGGTTCACCCGCCCAGATCCTCCAGCACCTCCTGCAGGGCGGCATCTCCCGTCACTGTCATGCCCTGCTTGACACGCAGCGCGTCGTTCTCTGGCAGGAGGTTGACGTAAATATCCGTCTGCCGGGCAAGGCGGGTGGGGGAACCGTCCGGTCCGCAGGTGTAGACAGCCACCATGCCGCCCTCGTCCCGGAGCAGGTATTGGGTGGGCTGGCCGGTGTCTGGCAGAGTCTGGGCCGCAAGGCTCGGCCCGGAGGGCACCGGCGTTTCGGCGGCGCTGTCCGCTCCCGGTGCAGGGGAGGGAAGCACCAGCCGGGGCAGGGCCATCCAGAACAGGCTGAAGGCGATGGCAAAGGCGCACAGGGCGTAAAACAGGCAGAGAACTACTTTCCGCATGGAGAAAATCACTCCTTTCCAGCGGGTCTTTTCAGCGGTAGTATGCGCAAAAAACGCCGCCCCCTGAGACAGAAGTGCACAATT
>ENA-OQES01001077-OQES01001077.1-human-gut-metagenome-genome-assembly--contig:-NODE-1077-length-10746-cov-1.836331_pt1 | contig 10746 bp, 17 predicted proteins | sample MGYA00242798_ERZ504641 | MGnify/ENA primary metagenome ERZ504641 (study PRJEB26092, sample SAMD00036327) | human gut metagenome | host: Homo sapiens | study: EMG produced TPA metagenomics assembly of... | reverse complement strand
CCTTGATAAAAATCCATACCGGCTACACTTGTCACGGTAACATCCGTCATTTTCTCCTTGATCTGAGCCACCTCTTCATCCATCGCTCCGATGATTCCTAACATCTGTTTGCCCATCCTGTTTTCTCTAAATGTACTCTCGGAATCTTTCTGTGCTTGCTTTTGCGGCTGGCGGAAAATCAGCCACTAAAAGCATGTGCAGAAAAGACTCCGAGAGTTCATTCTATTATTCATCCTTCTATCCCTTTTTTAACACGACCGTATCGTCTCAGTTCACACGTTGTGCAAACTGTAACAGAATTTTGCTGATGCTTCGCATTTAAATACGGCAAATTCCTGCTGCCACCACGATTTTCTTACGGCACTTTCGGTTTCAAAAAGTGCCTGCCCGGGAACACACCGTATCTTTTCAAAAGAAAGTATACTGGATTTTTGTTATCTTGACAACACCTTTACTGGCAGACTATAATCATTTTACTGCGGTGGATTCCCGCCACAGCAGATTAAAATCACATACCATTTGAGGAGGTTTTACCATGACATACAAGACAAAGGGAGTCTGTTCCCGTGAGATTAATTTTGAAGTAGAAGATAATAAAGTAAAAGAATGTGCAGTTCGTCGGCGGCTGCTCCGGCAAACAACACAGGGCGTTGCCCGCCTGATCGATGGCATGGATATTGACGAGGCAATCTCCCGCATCGAAGGCATCCAGTGCGGCTTCCGCCCAACTTCCTGCCCGGATCAGCTGGCACAGGCGTTGAAGGAGTATAAGGCGAACGTGAAATAAGTATCTTTTGGTAGATTCTTTCAGACCCGCCGACATAGTGAAAAACCATTTTAAAACCCCCACCTGAAAACCTCTGGAATTTTGAATCAGAAATTCCTGGATGTTTGCAGGTGGGGGTATTTATGTAATCGCTTTTTTCATACTATTTCGTGTTGCAAATATAAATTTAGTAACACTGTCCCCGTTTAGAATTAGTCGCCGTATTCGGTGATTTTGATTCCATCTGTTTTGGTCATGAAAGACTGCCCTTTTCCATTTGATTCAACGTAATGGACGCCAACCACTCTATAATAATAACCCGTCTTCTGGTTTTTTACTGTAAAATCATTAGTCATTCCAACCAATGGTTCTGTAGGAAAATCTTCTTTACTAGCATCATAAGTATATCTAGAAACTTCTACCCACTTATCACCATCTTCTAATCGTTGTAATATCGCAATATTTTTAATTTTATCGCACTCTATATGAGCTAAAGTTTGAATAAAAATCCCAACATCACCTTTTCCTAAATTACTAATACTCGATATTGCTGTATCAATGATTCTTCCTCTCTGCTCTACTCCTCGAGCAATTCCTTCCGATGTATTCTCATCAACTAAATGTGTACTATTATAATCTGCCGTTTCAATCGCAACTCCATTAATACTTTCCATTTCTGCCGCATGAACCGTAATAACACTTGCCGCCATAATTAACCCTGCACATATTAATGTATATAAATTTTTTTCTCATAAAATCTCCTACTTTTCTAAAATTAAAATTTTCAACTAATTTTTTTTAAAATCCTTTTTTTGACATAAACTCCTGAAAATTTTGATAATAAATATTAATTTTTTTACAATACACGAACTATATTCCTTTTTTTGCATTCTCAACTTCTGCCTCTTCAATATAAACTGTTTGTTTTAACAAATCATTATAAACATGTTCTTCTTTCTTTCTATCGGATATAACATTCACAGAATTTCCAACTTCTCCTATTCGTTGAAATATCTTTATCCAATGTTGATTATATTCAAAATAAAGTGTAGCCCAAGATTTTTCCTATATCTGCCTTTACAAACTTCATGCCACTAGGTATATATGCTAATTTTAAAGGTTGTATATTTGCTTTTTTGACTTATTTCCGCATATGCCTGCTCCAATTTATCATTTGCTAAAACTACATCCACATTATTTAAAACACTCTTATTCTGTACTCTATCTTTCTCCCGCACCACATACCGATACTCCCTCTTCGCCCCAGCCGAAATCCCCATCGCCACAACCATCACTGCGATAGCGGCGGCAGCTACAGGGACTCTCACAATCGTTTTCAACCGGCGTGGTTTGCGAGCTTCTTCGTGCAGTTTGACAATGTTCTCGCTGGATGATTCTTTTTCCACTTTCCGGGCTTGTTCCCACCTCCGCTTCTAACTTTGCCATCAACCTCTCAAAGCCATCTTCTGATCCTGGAGGTATGTCGCTGTCTTTTACTTCCGTCTGTGCAAGGATAAATCCTTCAACAGCTGATCTTCGCTGACTCCAAACGCTTCCTGCAGCAGGCGCTCTGCATCTTCTCCAGTCATTTTTTTCCGCGCCGGCTTCTGCTCACTTTTTATCCCTCCTCTCTTGTCTTCGTCCTAACTTTTAGGTTGACTTTTCATTTTTTTCCGTTTACTATACTAAATGTAACCCTTGCGGGTATGATAAAGCATAAAAACAGTTGTTTTCAGGTTATGGTTGTCCCCTCACACCGTAACCAGCGGCTGATGTGTGGAGGAAACTACTATGCAAAAAATCATTCTGACCGGCGGTGGTACTGCAGGTCATGTTACACCGAATCTCGCCCTGCTTCCGGCACTGCGCGAGGAAGACTTTGAGATTCACTATATTGGTTCTTATAACGGCATTGAGCGCCGCCTGATCGAGGCAGCCAGCATCCCTTACGATGGAATCTCATCTGGAAAACTGCGCCGTTATTTTGACCTTAAGAATTTTTCAGATCCGCTTCGCGTTCTGAAAGGATACTTTGAGGCTCGCAAGCTTATGAAAAAATACAAACCGGATATCGTCTTTTCCAAAGGCGGTTTTGTCGCTGTTCCGGTCGTTCTGGCTGCCAAGCATTATAAAGTGCCTGTCATCATCCATGAATCCGATATGACCCCAGGACTGGCAAATAAAATCTGTATTCCAGCCGCTTCCAAGGTATGCTGCAACTTTCCGGAAACCCTTAAATATCTTCCGGAAGATAAGGCGGTTCTGACCGGTTCCCCGATCCGTGAAGAGCTTCTGCACGGGGGATCGTCTGGCGGGACTCCAGTACGCCCATCTTTCTGCCGATCGCCCGGTAATCCTGATCATCGGCGGAAGTCTCGGCTCCGTCACGGTCAATCAGGCTGTCCGCGGCATTCTTCCGCAGCTTCTGAAAACCTATCAGGTAATACATATCTGCGGAAAAGGCAATCTGGATGAGTCTCTCATCGGCACTGAAGGATATGTTCAGTATGAGTATGTGGATAAACCACTCCGCCATCTCTTTGCAGCGGCAGATCTGATCATCTCCCGCGCGGCGCAAATTCCATCTGCGAAATTCTGGCACTCCGCAAACCGAACATTTTGATCCCTCTGTCGGCTGCTGCCAGCCGCGGCGACCAGATCTTAAATGCCAACTCCTTTGCAAAACAGGGATTCAGCACCGTTCTGGAAGAAGAAGTTTTAACCGCAGATACTCTCAGCCAGGCAATCGAAGAGACCTATAAAAATCGCCAGCAGTTCATTGATAAAATGTCTGAAAGCCACTTAAACAATGCTGTCAAAACCATCATGGGGCTGATTCATGATTGCACACGCAGTTAGTAGCATTGCTACGTTTGTATAGTACAAGACTAAAACACTGAATATGTAAGCTTATCATCACATCGGACAGATTCGAAACGGCTCTGCTTCGATGTGATTTTTTAAAACTATCAAACAGCTTTGCCCTCAACACGCGCTTCTGCAGTTCTGCTTTTCGCCCTGTAAAGACGTGTACAGCATACCGTTGATTTGATTTTCAAAACCGCACAGGCTTCTTCCGCCGTCAAGCCCTCCAGAACACGGAGAATCAAAACATCCCGCCAGTCCTTCTTCATAGATTTGACAATCTTCCATACGTTCCAATAGATATCCTTATCGATAACCTCCTGATCCAGAAGCTGAATTCCTATCTCCCCTTCCAAAAGAAGGTTCATAATCTCTTCTTCCGCATCCGGATCTTCCAGATGCAGCATCTCGCGGCGCCGCATCTGCCTCCGGTTATCGATCCAACTTGCTCCGTAAAAATGCGGATCAGTAAAACCAACTTTTACTTTATGATCCAGATCTAACGCATAGCGCTTGTAATATTCAATGAAAGCTTCATGCACCATATCCTCAATGTCATCGTACCCTACTCCAATTCTATACGCATATTTCTTCAGCGGTACCAGGTACTCTCTGTAAAGCGCTTCAAAAAGCGCCAATTTTTTCATTCTCATGGTGCATATCCAAACTCCTATCGCGTCAGTTCTTCGCGGATGGAGCTGCTAATTTCTGCCAGCTCTTCCGGCGTTGCTTTTCCTGGCGCCCATGTCACCATATCCGGTCCATTTTCATATCTCGGAATAATGTGTACATGGAAATGAAAAACAGTCTGTCCTGCGGATATGCCATTGTTCTGAACCACATTGAAACCCGTGCAGCCCAGTGCTTTCTTCATCGCCGCACCAATCTTTCCAGCTAATGGAAGAGCTTTGGCCGCAATCGCCGGATCCAGCTCACATAAATCTTTGAAATGCTGCTTCGGCAGAATCAGCGCATGTCCCTTCGATGCCGGTCCTAAATCCAGAATCACACGAAAATCTTCATCTTCATAAACCGTTGAGGATGGAATCTCTCCGCCAGCGATCTTACGAAAAAATACATTCTTTGTCTGTCATGTCGGTCTCTCCTTCTCTCTATGCTTCTCCATTCACTGGAAAAGCGGTATTTTCTTTTGTCACTTGGCTTGAAACTTCCATGTCAAGTGCCTTTATTATAGCATATCCCCATGGCTTGTTCTATGTAAATTTGCAGAAACGCGAAATTGATGTACTTGCAAAATAATTCACATCAATTTCGTGTTTTTGGTTATTATTTCATATTTTCAGACAATTTATCGGTGTTCCCAAAATTTATATCCGACATCCGCCAAATAAATGGAATCCCCATTCCCCAAACTGACTGTTTCATTTGCCTGAAGCGGATAGCCATTGACCGATGTTCCATTGGTTGAATTGAGATCTGTCAGAATGTATACGCCCTCCTTCTGATCGATCCGCGCATGAAGACGGCTGACGGTCGGACGGTCAATACATGCGTCCGACAGCCCCGGATGTTTTCCAAGTGTAAATGGAATATAGGAAATCTGAATCACTGTTCCTCCGGCTTCCACCGGCTCTAAGCGCACCGTTCCTTCCCCATTCTTTGAGGCAGACAGAAGCGTAGTCCCCGCTTCTCTCGCCCGCTCTATCTGTGCTTCTTCTTCTCTTCGAAGTTCCTGCCGATAAGCTTCTTCACTCTCCGGATAGACCTGCCAGCGGTTTTCAGGCGTTGTCTGCTGCCAGTCTTGATATGATAGAGTCCCTTCTATCCCAGACCGTTCTTTCTTTTTCTGGATCACTTTCCTCTCACCATTCCGCACACGACTACTCTTTCCACCTCGTCCAGCTTCATTCGCCTGATCCACTTCCGTGCTTTCCTCTCTATCCTCTCCCTGACCTCGATTTTTCTTCCTGCCACCATATACCTGCCATTTTCTGCGGGCTGCCAACATCTCCCTCAAAAAGCACGATTCCCCCGATGCCGCCGCTGATTGCATACAGCCATACATCCATTTCTCCCGTCACGTACCAATACACAATGCCAGCTGCCACCGCGCTTCCAAGTACCTTTATCCACCTGTTCTGCCATTGTCCCTTTTGTTTTCCACCTGCCCTTTCAGACTTTTCCCCCACTTCATCTGAATTCTCTACCGACTCCAGGTTCTTTTTCGTCGTTTTCTCCTGATACAACGCTTCCTGCCTATATTTCCAATCCTTCCTGGCTGGCGTTTGAGTGTCAAAAGCCATTTTCCCAGATCCAGATTCCAACGTATCCCTCCGATTTTGCTCCGCTTCAAGCCACTCCTGCCGATCCGCCCACACTCCCGCCGTCTCAGGATCCCCCTCATCCTCGTTTCGTTTTTCTGCCGAAAAGATCCGATCTTCCCCCGAAAGCTGGCGCAGCAGATCTGCCGTTCCGTAATTCTCCCGCAGACTAATCTGGTACAGATTATAAGCTAATACAACAGCCTCCCGATCCTGATGATCCGCACGTTCCAGAAGATACCCCAGCAGTTTTGAGAGCGCCTGCGGCGCCTCTTCCCGATGCCCCGGAACCAGACATAATTCCACAGTAAAATGATCGGGTTCCAGATACAGATATTCCGGATCCAGCAAAAGCTGTTCCTCTTTTAACAGGTACTCTTCCACCCGCTTCAGAACCGCCAACACACCAAGCAGAATCGACCGGAGTTCTTGTCCCGACAAGGTCCGCTTTTCCAACACCCGTCTAAGTGGCTGTCTCGACGTTATCTCATAATAATATTCTCTCGCCTCCTCCGTCTGGCGGACCCGGAACTTCAAAAGCCCTTCGATGGCATTCGCCGACAGCATCTGTACCGCATAGCCCGTTTCTTCCTCCGGCGCTTCGATTATCATATAATTATGATTCATTTCCCGGCTGTACCGAATCTCCATCCCGTATCCTCCATCACTCTGCATTTTCCAACACTGTCAGCAAACGGATCGCCCGCTCCGGCTCCTGTCCGCGCAGGGATATCTCCGTCTCTGTACTGCTCTTTACCCTTCCGTCCAAGTCTCCCCATCTTCCCGGATCGTCCAAAAACTGCATCTCCGCACCGGAAGAATCCATGCAGGCGCTGTCCAGCTCTGCTGCTTATCTCCCCCACAGTCATTCCATCTCCCCGCAACGTTTTTTCCTCCCGATACAGGCACCATTCCATCGCCTCCTGCAGGACAAAACGCCCCGTAATCCTGCCATGCACCTCAAACACTCCATTTAACAGTGCCGCGATAAAAAAGAATGCAACCGCCATCACAAACGAGGCTTCCACCGTATAACTGGCAGAAACCTCCCGCTTCATCCAAGAGATGCTATCAGCATCCAAATCCACACCAGAAGCACACACGGCAGAAATGGCAACTTCTTTTTCCGCATTTTCTCCCATAGACCATTCCCCTTTCCGCCAAGCAGTGCCGTAAGCATCCAGACACCTCCTGCCAGACTGCTCACAAATACAGCTCCCATCAAAAGTTCAAGCGTCCGCCATCCCCCAGATAGCACCCAGTGATCAGAAAAAAGCAGCCATCTCCCAGTTCGACCGCACCTTTCGTCTGCCGCTCCATCCAGAACAAAAAATTCCCCGGCAGCATTCCCAAAAGCCATACCGTTATCTGCAACACACTTTTTTTCCAATCCCATCCATCTTTTATAACCGACAGCACACACCGTATCATCGTAAGCGCCATTCCTGCCGTTCCAAATCCATATAGCCAGCTTACGCGTATCCGTTTTCTATGAAAATCCTGCCAGGAAAAGACCATCAGAAAAAGTGAAAAAACAACCGCACAGAGGAAACATACTGCACTTTCCAAATCCATCCGCGTAAATCCCATGAAACTTATCTCTGCACTGTTTTCCATCACTCCGCCCTCTCACCCCTCCTTGATTCTTTCCGCCATCCGCACCTATCCACTTCCACAGTATGAACACACCCCCATATATTCCACCTCTGATCGCCGCACCTTCTGCACATAATATGCCAATGACGAACAGTCCTGCTTTCCATGGTAAACCTCGCCGGACGGAAGAATATACACCAGACCTCCCGCCGACACCGTCTTTCCACAGTATCTGCAAGCCTTATAATCGGCATCCCCCCAGCTGTTTCTAAGCACCCCCCAGAAATTACATCTGCATACGCAGCCGCGGTGATCTGATTCGATATATAATGGCACGAAGGTGAGAGATGGTAGCGCGTACTGTCCCGCCCCACATAGACCCATTTTTCCTCCGGTTCTGAAGCGTTTTTCTCTGAGAAATACCCACCTTCCGCCCCAATCCATCCCCGCTTCCGGCTCCGGGAAGTAAGCGTCACATGGTCAAGCGCAAATACCGAGAACGGCAGCCGCACCTGATAGGAGGCGCGCAGGTCAATCCATTCTCCATCTTCCGATACGCGGCTGGCACCACACTGGATATTGGACACTTTGTTCCCGCCCGCTGTCTGAATCTTCTCCTTTAAATATCCCTGCAGGATAAGCCCGGACGGAAGTTCTGACCAGCCCCCCGGTTCCCTTTTCTTCTGCCTCTGCCGCTTTTCCCGCCTCCATTTCTGCCGGATGCACCGTATGGGATGTCCGATACACCTGCCATCCCAGTTCCCGCCCCGTCACTTCCAGCACCGTCTGCACCTTTCTCTGAGTATCCAGTATTTCCATCGGAACTGACAGGAGAATCACCGTAAACATAAACAATGTCAGACTAAGCGCCGCCTCAATCGTCAGGCTCGCACACAGGGAAGCAGAGGACAATGCCCTTTTCCAGGGTCGTTTTGTTACTTGGGCTCTATGCCGCCGAAGGACGGGTATCCCGACCGCACAGATACTTTCATTTATTCGTTTTGTTAGGTTAGTTGTCATCATCTTTTTTAACTGGCTTTCTTTATGTACTTGGAGAGGCACATTCACTTGCATCATCTCCTGAAAAAGGACACTGTCCTCCACTCCCCTGTAATTGTGTTTAATATTCCTTCTGGGACGTTCTACGAAGCGGTATCAACGTTCCCTGTGCCGCATAGGACACACTTACCCCATACTGGCACTGATCCATCCGAAATCCCGGCTCTTTTCTGAAATGCGGTTCTGAATCATATCCATCATCCGGTAACAGAAACGGCTCTTTCCCTGTATCAGAAAAAAGAGTTTCAGCCAGTCCTGGTAGTCCAGCCCTCTGTCGTCTGTCCCGTTTTTCAATGAAGGATCCGTCCCCGTTTCCAGAAAGATGGACGCGCCCCTTTTCCGTCAGAGCAGAAAGCGAAATCTGCCACTCCCCCGGCTGTTTGAAAAAAGGAATTTTTCCGCCAGCCAGCAGAACCTTCACATCTGCCACCGACTCTGCAAACGCCCAGACTGTCATGATAAAGAAGGATGCCGCCGCCGTGATCGGTGTGATTCCCGCCAGCCCCGTGATTGCCAGCGCCAATGCTTCCGCCTCCGACCGTTTTTCAGAATCCGCATATAAAGCTGCCAGATTCACCGCCTCGCGCACAGCCAGAAGTTCATTGACGGTGCGTTTTAAATTTTCCCGCTCCGACGCATTTCCCTGTAAGAGATATTCCTGCTCATAATGGACACTTCCCGTCTTTTCCTGCCCGAACCGGGTAAAAAAATGCGCCGCATACGCATCTAAAAGAGCCCGTTCAAGCCCCGCCGTCCAGACATCCCCAGCTGTCCCCCGCTTTCCACTCTCTCCGCCTGCATACAATGCCGACGGAAATGCCGCGGTCGAAATCCAGTTTTCTGAAATCACAGTTCCCGCCGGCACACAAAGACTCAGCAGATCCGTCCCCGACAGGCGGCTGACTGCTTCCAGCACATTCACTTTTTTTCTTGTCTCGGACTGCCGGAACCCGGAAACGTCCATCCTTCTGAAAACCCGCTGTAATCGTCAGAACCGGCGCCCACAGCGCTTCCTCGTCCAGCTCATCGTCCTCGTCGTCAGGCTCCCAATCATCAATATAATCCTGTATCTCCTTTCCTTTCCGGACTGCTTCTGCAACCACCTCTTCATTTCCGTGAGCCGTCTCTTCTGTCTTTTTTTACCTCCTGGCGGCGCGCTCCATCCGCATCCAAATACGAACGATACCCCCTGCATCTCCTCCTGTACCATGCCCCAGGAGCTTTCTTCCAGATCCGGCTGGGCTTCCTGCGCCCCCTGCTCCGATCCCTGCAATTCTTTCGCAAGCCGGTCCGCCTGCTTTTTCATACGCCGCAACCAGCCCCGGAATCTGCTTTAATTCTTTCTCTAAGCTTTCCGCCGATTGAAAGAACGAGCTTCCATCCGCCTGGCGGACCGCTGCCTCCATCTCCTCCAGATGTTTCTCCTGTTTTTGCAGGCAGGCTCCGATCGCCTCGATCGACTCTTCTAGACGCAGCACTTTTCTGCCATTTTCCTGATATCCTTCCGCAATCCCATGAACCGCCCTTGCTTCCGTCATCCGTTTTTTCCATCTCAGGCAGTTCAGACTCCTCACTTTCCAGCGTCCAGACACCCACTTTCATATAATCGGTAACTTCCTTCGCAAAGAAATCCCCCCGTTATGCCCGGTGATCGCATCCATCGCTTCGATCTGTACCTTGCCACCGCTGACCGGATAAAAGGACGCTGCCGCCAGATATGTTTCCATCTGCGGCTCCATCTCCGCCGCCAGGCGCTCTTTATCCGCACATTCCAGCACAAAAATCCGGTATTTATCCCAAATCTCCCGGTGATAACAGCTCATCAGCGAATCCAGTGAGGAATTCGAGCGCCATCTGCATATACCAGCCGCTTCCGGCTGCCCTGGCGGACTCAAACAGCCCGCCCATCAGCGCACAGATACAGGTCAGAATCAAACTCAGGAAAACTGTGTCTCCCCGCAAACTTCCTTTTCTGTTTCAATGTGCCGTTCTGCCCGGATCAATATACCTCCTTCGACTTGCTGTTGATCTGTTTAAAGATATTTGTAAGAAGCGTATTAATCTGCTTTTTAAAGACAATGACCAGACCGATCAGCACCACAATAAAATCCAGTACCTGCCCGGCAGTAGCTTGAAAATAATTGTCTCATCTTTCACATCACTCCGATGTGTAAATTA
>ENA-OQES01001076-OQES01001076.1-human-gut-metagenome-genome-assembly--contig:-NODE-1076-length-10757-cov-3.646190_pt1 | contig 10757 bp, 16 predicted proteins | sample MGYA00242798_ERZ504641 | MGnify/ENA primary metagenome ERZ504641 (study PRJEB26092, sample SAMD00036327) | human gut metagenome | host: Homo sapiens | study: EMG produced TPA metagenomics assembly of... | reverse complement strand
TATCGGTTTCTTTATTTCGATAATCATACTTGGAATATCCCAGTTCTTCATCCAGTTCCTGATCAAGGGCACCTTCCAAAATGATAGACATCATATCCCGCATAATGGAATTAACATCTGTTCCATCCTTTTACTTTTACATTGTTTTCTTTCAGGTAGTTTCCCATGAGTTCTCTAAGTGCTGCCTTTTTGTGGTGAATCCATTTTTTCTTGCCATAAAATAAACCTCCAAACTGAGTAATTCTATCTTACATCAGTTTGGAGGTTTACACAAACTTTGGGATACTCCCCACAAAACTGTGTACAGCTCCTTTTTATGTTATTTAGTAACTGTTTGCACCCTTCACAGTTACATTAGTTTTTTCATTTTTGCGATTTTCCTGCGTGGCGGCGACCATTTTTCTGGATTGTTGATGTCGCCGGATCGCTTCATCCAATCTTCGGTAACGTCCTTCTTTCCTCTCCTTCAGTTCAATATCGTGAATCAGGCGTTCCATGATTGCCTGAAAACGTTCTTCTTTTGTCGGTTGTTCAGATCTTCTTTTCTGCTTTTCTTCTTTTTTTGCAAAGGACTGCTCTGTCAAAAAATCTTCCGTGGAGTTACAATCTTTACCTGAATCTGTTCTTCCTGAAATCCCGGCTCTGTTTCTGTTGTTTTGTAATACCCTCTCCCGATATCCTATGTTCTTCCACTTGCGGAATTTCATCCTTCCCATGAAGTTTCTCTTTTATTGTCTTTAACTGCAAACCCTCTTTTTTCAGTTCCTTGATTTTCTGAAATATTTCCAGATCTTTATCGGTGTAGTATCGATGTCCCATCTCATTTCGTTTGATGGACAAGCCCAGTTCCTCTTCCCAGTAGCGCAGTACATGAGGTTCTACCTGAACCAGTTTTGCCGTCTCAGAAATCAGGTATCTGGTTTCTTTCATAATACAAGTACCTCCTGCACTCATTATAGAGCATACAGGAGGTACTTTACAAGAAAATCTCTTCGCCTTTTTTAGTCCTTTTTCGCGTTAACAAACCGAGTGTACTCCGGCATCCATACCAGATTTACTGTACCGATCGGGCCGTTTCGCTGTTTGGCGATGATAATTTCCGCCATGTTTTTGTTTTCAGTATCTTTATTATAATAATCATCACGATAAATGAACATAACCACGTCCGCATCCTGCTCGATCGCTCCTGATTCTCGGAGGTCTGAAAGCATCGGACGTTTATCATCTCGTTTTTCCACCGCGCGGCTCAGCTGTGACAGCGCAACCACCGGAACATTTAACTCTCTGGCTACCCCTTTCAGTGCCCGGGAAATATCAGAAATCTCCTGCTGACGGGAATCACCGCCGCGTCCACTACCGGACATCAACTGTAAGTAGTCAATGATAATAATATCCAGTCCCTGTTCCAATTTGAATTTTCTGCATTTGGACCGAAGCTCAGAAATGGAAATACCTGGTGTATCATCAATGATCAGACGGGAATTTCCAATCACACCGGCTCCCTCGATCAATTTCGCCCAGTCTTCATCTTCCAGACTTCCGGTACGGATCTTTTGAGAATCCACCTTAGACTCCAGTGAGAACAGACGGTTCACCAGCTGTTCCTTACTCATCTCCAGCGAAAAGATGGCTACTGATTTGTCTTTTCGAAAAGCCATATACTGTGCCATATTCAGAACAAATGCCGTCTTACCCATGGAAGGACGAGCCGCTACCAGGATAAAATCCGAAGGTTGCAGACCGGATGTCTTATAATCCAGATCCACAAAGCCCGTTGGAATTCCCGTTACAGTTCCCTTCGTCTGTGAAGCTTTCTCGATGGTCTCCAGGGCGTTTAACACCACCTGGCGAATCGGAACATAATCTCCACCCGTTCTGGTCTGAAGAAGCTGAAACAGCTGCTTTTCTGTATCTTCCATGATTTCTTCCACCGGTTCTTTATCCAGATAACAGGTATTGGCAATATCTTCGTTCATCTTGATCAGTCGGCGCAACATTGCTTTTTCTTTGACGATTTTTGCATAATGTCCTACGTTAACCGAAGTAGGTACCGCCGTCAGAAGATCTTTTGCAAATTCCATACTGCTGATCTCCGGCGGAACATCCTTTTCTTTCAGTTTCTCCGGAAGTGTGACAAAGTCTACCGGTTTTCCTTCGTTATATAATTCCACCATGGAATCGAAAACAATTCCCATCTGCTGTCGATAGAACTCATCTCCGGTCAGGATCTCGGATGCAATCATAATCGCCTCACGGTTCATCATCATACAACCGATGACAGAGCGCTCCGCATCATCGCTGTGGGGCAGAATTCGTTTAATCAGTTCTTCTTCCACGGAAGAATTCCTCCTATGCTTCTTTTACCACAACCTTCAGTTCACCTGTTACCTTCGGGTGTAACTTGATTGGCACCATAGTTGTACCCAGCTCTTTGATCGGAGCTGAAAGCTGCAGTTTCTTTTTGTCCAGTTCATATCCAAGCTGTGCCTTTGCCGCCTCCGCAATCTCTTTTGCAGAGATGGATCCGAAAGTTCTTCCACCTTCTCCAACTTTAATGCCTACGGTTACCTGTTTGTCTTTCAGTTCTTCCGCGAATGCTTTTGCAGCATCCAGATTTTCCTGTGCTACTTTGTCTTCATGAGCTTTCTGAAGTTTCAGATCATTCATACTTTTTTCCGGTTGCTTCCACACCAAGCTTTTTTGGGAAGCAGAAGATTTCTTGCGTATCCGTCACTTACATTAACAACCTGTCCGTTTTTTTTCCAAGAGCTTTTACATCTTCAAGCAAAATAACTTTCATCTTTATATATCTCCTTCATCTAGCATTTTCTGTAAAGTCTGTTTCAGTACATCTTTCGCCTCTGTAATAGAGTAATGCTCCAACTGCGCTCCCGCGATATTCAGGTGCCCGCCACCGCCAAGGCGTTCCATCACAATCTGTACATTTATTTCGTCGATGGATCTTGCACTGATATAAATCGTATTGCGATAATCTGTCAGCACAAAAGATGCCTTTAGCCCCAATGATATTCAGCAACTCATTTGCCGCCTGTGCACCAACCACTGTAGGGCTGTCAAGTCCTTCACTTGGACACACCGAAATTGCAAAGTGTTCCCGAAACAGTTCTGCGTTTCGGATAGCTTCTCCTTTAGCCCGATAATCCTCAACATGTTCACGAAACATCTTTCTTACCCTTGTCACATCCGCACCACATCTCCGCAGAAAAGCTGCAGCCTCAAACGTGCGGACACCGGTTTTTGTAAGAAAATTATTGGTATCGATCATTATTCCCGCATACAGACTGTCAGCCTCAATATTCCGGATCCGAATACCGTCCGCAAAATATTGCAGAATCTCTGCAACCATCTCGCAGGCCGATGATGCATAGGGTTCAATATAAGATAATACCGCATTCTGAATAATATCTTTACTCTGTCTGTGATGATCCAGTACCACGATTGTCTTGGTCATATACAGAAGTTCTTCACATTCTGTATAACCTGGTCGGTTCGTATCCACTACAACCACTACCGTATTATCATCCACAATCTCTTTTGCTTCATGACTTGTGACAAACATCCGGGAATCATAATCCTGGCTGTGCAAGAACCCGTCCATCAGCGGACGGATCGATGAAGTCGGATTATTGATTACAATATAAGCTTTTTTCCTCCAGAGTTCTTGCAGCCCGGTAGATACCGATGGCAGCTCCGAAAGAATCCACATCTGTAATCTTGTGTCCCATGACCACGATCTTGTCCTTACTGCTCATAAATTCTTTCAGAGCATGGGCTTTCACTCTGGCTTTCACTCTGGTAGTCTTTTCCATCATCTGAGATTTACCGCCAAAATACGTGATATTATTGCCATCTTTGATGACAACCTGGTCACCACCACGACCAAGAGCCAGTTCCATGGCGATCCGGGCCGATTCGGAAGTATGCGCATACGAATCCGCATTGATACCGATACCGATACTGATAGTTACCGCCATCTCATTTCCGATATTTACAGATTTTACTTCTTCCAGAATATTAAATTTTTTCTCTTTTAACTGTTCCAATGACTTACGGCGCATGACCAGAAAATATTTATCTTTTTCCAGTTTCTTCACCACGCCGTCTATCGAAGCAAAATACTTGTTGATCTTACGATCAATCAGCGCGATCAACAAAGAGCTTCTGACCTCTTCAACGCTTTCCAGCGCTTCCTCATAATTATCCAGATACAAAAGTCCGGTCACAAGCTGTTCTTCCTGATTCTTCCGCATATACTTTTTAAGTTCTGTTTCATCAAAAAGATAGGCTGCAATCAAATAATTCTTCTCTTTATCTGCATCTATAATCTGAGAACCATCCAACAGTTCATCGATTTCTACTCTTCGCATGTTCAGCCGAAAATCATGATCCTGATATGCGACTTCGAAATCTCTTACTTCCTCCGGCAACGGAAGTTTGTTCATTGTCACCTCCGGAAAAAATATTTCCGATAAAGCGACGGTACTTCTGATCTTTCCCCGTCAGATAAAGGAACTCATCATTCATCCAGAGGATCTTTCCTTCTGCATCCAGCAAGGCATAGGGAAGTGCAAAGTTTTTCATTAGACTTTTCTGCACCTGACCATATTGGGTAGCAAAAGAAATCAGTTCGTTGAGGAGCACCGGTCTTCTGTGAAAATATAGCAGAATCCCGAGCAACAGATACACTGCCGTAAATACTGTACCGATTCCTCCCGCCTTCCAGCTGACGCTGTATAACAACACATCCATTGCCACCAGAAGTATCGTCAGAATAAAAGGCCAGCGCATATATGTTGCCAGCTTACCCTTTAACTTAATTCCATCTTTCATACTCTGTACCTATTATCGATTTTCCCTCCGCATATTCTATCCCCACAGAGTAAAAATCTCCTTTTCCAAGTACACCTTTGCTTTCTTTAAACAAAGGTATGATTTTCCGGCACTCTGTCAAAAATGACAAACCACCAAATTACTCTCCTATTATATCATTTCCCGCGCAAAGAAAAAAGTCTTTTCTTTTTAAACAAGAAAACCGCCATCGGTTTCCCGATGACGGTACAACAAACTTTTTGAATTAGTCTGTTACATATGGCATAATAGCGATATGTCTTGCTTTTTTGGATTTCTACAGTCAGAGCTCTCTGATGTTTTGCACAGTTTCCTGTGATTCTTCTAGGAAGGATTTTTCCTCTCTCGGAAACATATTTTCTTAATTTATTTACATCTTTGTAGCTGATTTCATTATTTTCTTTACCACAGAATACACAAACATTTTTTTCTTCTGCGTCCGCCTCTTCTCTTCATTGGAGAATCCGGTCTTTCACTTTTATTGTAAGCCATGAATATTACCTCCTTATCGAAATCTAACGATTCGCACCCGAACCTGGGTTCAATGCGTATTAGTTAAATGGCAGATCCTCATCAATTCCATCCGGAATATTCATAAAACCGTCTGCAGATCCGCTTCCACCTGCTGTCGGAGCGGATGGTGCTGCCTGACCGCCAAAATTACCGCCACGGTAATTGTCGCTGGCTGCCTTACTCTCTGCAAACTCCTGGTCTTCAACTACTACATCCGTGGTATAGACCTTCTGGCCGTCCCGGTTTGTGTAGCTTCCGGTCTGAATTCTTCCACTGACTACAACCTTCAATCCCTGACGGAAATACTTCTCAGCAAATTCTGCTGATCTTCCAAAGGCTACACAGCCAATAAAATCAGCCGTTGCCTCACCGTCTCTCTTGAATCTTCTGTCAACAGCCAGTGTATATCTTGCGATTGCCATTGAATTGTCACCTGCTGAATATCTTACCTCAGGATCTCTTGTTAAACGACCCATTAAAATAACTTTGTTCATATTATTACCTCTCTTGTAAATAACTCTACTTTCACGGGAAACTACAAACCTTTAATGGGCTTGGCACTTAAGAAAAATTAAGCTTCTTTCTTAACAACTAAATATCTCATTACATTGTCCATGATACGAACGTGTCTTTCAACTTCTGCAGGACAGGTTGCATCTGCTTCGAACTGAATGAAATAGTAGAAGCCTTCTCTCATTTTCTGAACTTCGTAAGCTAATCTTTTCTTACCCCATTCTTCAACTTCTGTAACTGTTCCACCGTAACGTGCTACATAACCTTTAGCTTTCTCTACTACGGCTTCACGAGCTTCATCCTCGATTTTTGCATTCACAACCAATGCTAATTCATATTTGCTCATGCTGTTTTACCTCCTTTTGGACTTTTGGCTTCCGGTTTCAGTACCGGAAACAAGGATAAATTATATATCACAAGACGATATTCTACCATGAATCAAAAACAATTTCAAGTATTTTCTTCACTCTTTTTCTGTAAATTTCTTGTGTTTTTTTCCACCAGTTTCCGTGCAATCATGATTTGATGACCGCACCCGGTGCATTTCAGACGGAAGTCAGCACCCACACGGAGAATTTCCCATTCGCTGCTTCCACAGGGATGCTGTTTTTTTAATTTTACAATATCCCCCACTTCATACTGATATGTCATATTTTTATTTCCCCTTTACTTTAATCTGTGAAAAAATCTGACCAATTGGTTTCTGGATCAGAAGATCTGCATTTCGATCCTGTGGTGTGGCACCTTTATTGATCAGTACCAGTGCTCTTCCCCTGAAATAATCCAGCAGACCGGCGGCCGGATATACTGCGAGAGATGTGCCGCCCACGATCATCACTTCTGCCTCTGCAATGGTACGGATGGCATCCGATACTACCTCATTATCCAGTCCTTCTTCATATAAAACCACATCCGGCTTGATCACACCGCCGCACTCGCATTTTGGAACACCCGCAGAATGCAGCATGTACGATGCATCAAAAAATTTATGACATTTCATACAGTAATTTCTGTGTACCGATCCGTGAAGTTCCATCACATGTTTACTTCCTGCTGCCTGATGAAGTCCGTCGATGTTCTGTGTCACCACACCGGTAAGCTTTCCCGCCGCCTCCAGTTCCGACAGTTTTTTATGCGCCGCATTCGGCTTTGCATCCAGTGCCAGCATCTTATCCCGGTAAAAGCGGTAAAATTCTTCAGGATGCCGCATCAAAAAACGTATGACTTAAAATGGTCTCCGGCGGATAATCATATTTCTGATTATACAGACCGTCCACACTCCGAAAATCCGGAATTCCACTTTCTGTAGAAACTCCGGCCCCACCAAAAAATACGATCCGGTCATGTTGATCAATAAGTTCCTGTAACTTTTTTCACATCCTGTCCCATGATACATCCTCCTTATCCACATATTTCACAGGTTTCTTCCACCCATTCACATTCTTTCACTTCTGCATATCTGATTTTATTTATATGTTCCGACCCAGCGCGCCTGTACAACAAATCGCACCGATTCATCGGAAGTACAGGTAGACAATGTCACCACATAATCATCTTTTCCAAGTCCCAGTGCCTTCATATCCACCTTCGACTGTTTTGCCATCTTCTTCACATAAGCCTCAAACTGTTCATCATGTGCACTGAACAATGTATATACATCACTGCCCACCTTTGCATACTGCATGGAAAAAGTCTCATACCTGTATTTTCCGTTCGGCGTACAGATCCACAGGTATTTGCTGTCTTTGTATTTTTCACTTTCGTACATTTGTTTTAGTTTTCCGAACATTGAACCGTTTTTCATATTATGACCATAAATGATGGTATTGCAATCAGAAAAATTCAGATGCATTGGTAGAATCAATAATACAGACCCCGCAAATTATAAGTCTTTTTCAATTGTCCGGTGCAGATAATATTCATTATCTTCTCCCTGGGCAATTGGATAACTGATAGATGGAATTGCCTCCAGCTCCAGCCATCCCACTACATCATCATTGATTGCTTTTAATGCGTCAAAATCCACTTCCGGCGGATTGACGGTAAGTTCTTCCTCCGGGATCAGATTTCCTTCCTCATCTTTCTTCTCTTCCACCACTTCCAACGGTTCACTGCTCTGCACCGTTGTTGCTTCTGCCACAGCATGATATTCATCCACTCCATTTTTTATACCCCAGATAGATATTTACCAGCTGATACATAGAGAAGCAGAATACACACAGTGCAACCAGAAACAGCAGTTTCCAGAAGATTCCCCACCGTTTTTTCTTTTCTTAGCTGTCATCTCTCACTAACTCCTTCTTTCTGTCTTCCATTCTGTTGTACCGTTTCCTGATTCATACTTTTATACAGGCATGGTTCGAAACTCATCCCTGAAAATGAATCGTGATCGGACAGATCTCGCAGTCGATACCGACACGCATCGCCGGTCCCCAGACACCAACCCCGGAAGTTACGATACTGTGCAGGTTCCCATTTTTTCAGATAACCACAGGCATTTTCCCACATCAGTTTGACAGTCAGATTTCCCGGGAACATCTGGCCATCATGGGTATGTCCACATAACTGCATATCTGCACCCGATGTCTCAAGTTCTTTCAGTTGTTTCGGCTGATGTTCCAGAACAATGATCGGTTTAGCCTTATCCAGACCACTCAGAATCACTTCCGGCTCTATGCGATTTTTAGTTCCGTCACCCGGCTTTTGCGCATCTTTTCTTCCCACCAGATAAAAGCATCATCGATCAGCATCACTTCGTCATCCAGAATCCGGATCTTTGCTTTTTTTGCAAATTCTTCAAATCGTGGATCACGCATCTCTTTAGCCTGAGACGCCACAGAAAATCCACCAAGTAATCGCTCTGTCACATCATGATTGCCAAACACACCAAACGAACCATATCTGCTCTTAATTCCCGCCAGTGTCTTTGCGATCCTGTCCGGGTTCTGCACGGCTTCATATTCATTATCAAAAATATCCCCGGCAAATACCACCAGATCCGCATTCTGATCATTAATCTTTTTCACCATCCGCTGCATCTGCCCGTTTCCCACACTATAACCAAGATGCAGATCCGCAACCAGTACCACTTTCAGATCCCTGTTGTCTCCACAGTTTTTCCGGATCGTCACTTCATATGGTTTGACTTTTACGATATTAGAATGCACGATACCATAAGCACTGATTCCTCCAATCAATGCAGTCAGAAGAATTCCCACGAATACATATCCAACTTTACTAAAAAAGAAATCATGTATTTTCCCCGGTATTTTCTTCAGTACCAGCCGCAGGATATCTGCAACTGCAATAAATATCAGAATGTATGCAAAAGTTCCCAGCCAGTAATTACTGATACGCTTTACCAGTACCTGCAATTCTGAAGAAGGAAGAAGGAATGCAAATAACAGTGAGAGTGCCAACAGGGAATAAATTACAATATATGGCACTGCAAACTTTCTGGAGTGAAAACGTTCGGAACACGCTGTCAACCACTTGTGCACCCGATGAAGGATATAAAGGTTTAAGGATATATAAACCGGTATAATAATCAGTAAAATCATATTGTCTCCTCTATGTCATGCCGCTCCTTTTACAGATCCAGTTTCATATCTCCGTCCTTGATAAAATTATGTTTTCTCATAAACTGTGTAAATACCACTGTAAGAACTGCCGGCAGCATAAACTGTATCACAACAATCTTCAGCAATACTACAACCGGATGTTCCGTCTGTGCCATCACCTGCCAGGTCATGATCTGACCAACAAAGCCTGCAGATCCCATCCCTGAACCTGTCGCATTGTTCGTCATATGAAACAACATTGTGGAAACCGGGCCAAGCACAGCGCTCGACAGAATCACCGGAAGCCAGATCAGTGGTTTTTTAACGATATTCGGCACCTGCAGCATGGAAGTTCCCACACCCTGTGCGATCAGACCGCCCACACCGTTTTCCCGGAAACTCGCCACTGCAAATCCTATCATATTACAGCAACATCCCACAGTAGCAGCTCCTGCTGCCAGCCCGGACAGATTCAGGATTACACCTAATGCTGCTGAGCTGATCGGCAATGTCAGGATCATGCCCATCAGAACGGATACCACAATTCCCATCAAAAATGGCTGTTGCTCCGTTCCCCAGTTGATCAGACCACCGAGCCACGTCATAAAAGAAGAAATGGAAGGACCCACCAGAACACCCACGGCAGAGCCCGTACCAATAGAAAGCAACGGAACCAAAATAATGTCCAGCCTTGTTTTTCCTGCAATCAGATGACCGATTTCAATACCTACATACGCGGCAATAAAGGCGCCGAGGGGTTCTCCCGGTCCCTGGAGTGCCAGATTACCATCCACCAATAATGTTCCGGCCAGTACCTTCGAAGCATAGCCACCGATCATGCCACTGGTAGCTGCTGACAGTACAACCATTGGAGATTCCTGAAACTTATACGCTACACCCACACCGATCCCGGCACAGGTTAACCCGGCTGCCATTTTCCCCACCGCATAGATCAGTGTCCCGATGGATCCTCCTGCAAGCATCCCGATCTGCTGGATGATCGTTCCGATGATCAGTGTTGCAAAAAGTCCCAGTGCCATTCCACTGAGTCCCTCCACAAAAATCCCGGTTCAGACATTTCTTAATCAGATTCATACATAGCCCCTTTCCTGCTCATCACTTTATTCCTGTTCTTTCCAAAGTGTAACACGGTTACTTCCATTCTTCCAGTACTATTTGACAAATCCACAGCATAAGCATATAATATAATTGATGACGCGGGATGGAGCAGTCTGGAAGCTCGTCGGGCTCATAACCCGAAGGTCGCAGGTTCAAATCCTGCTCCCGCAATTTTTTGATACT
>ENA-OQES01001075-OQES01001075.1-human-gut-metagenome-genome-assembly--contig:-NODE-1075-length-10765-cov-2.070690_pt1 | contig 10765 bp, 14 predicted proteins | sample MGYA00242798_ERZ504641 | MGnify/ENA primary metagenome ERZ504641 (study PRJEB26092, sample SAMD00036327) | human gut metagenome | host: Homo sapiens | study: EMG produced TPA metagenomics assembly of... | reverse complement strand
AAAATACCAAGCGGTATAATCTGGTGTCTCCACTGACTGACCTTCTCCATACCAACCTTCGATTTGAATTTCAGTTACAACGTCTGTTTCGCCTAATTCATACTTTCCTTCTAAGCACCATAGCCCGTCTTCTGAGAAATGAAGCGTTACTTCCATATCATTTCCATAAATATTATAAAGATCCTGCAATGTTAATGTACTTATATTCATTCCACTTAACTGCGGTGCCTCCATTCCCCACAGCAGACCCTCGATTGGCAAATGCGCCATTTTCCAAGTTCTCCGTTGTTCTCACCAATCTGAACATAAGAAAGTTCTTCCTGAGAACCATATTGATATCCTGTATACTCACTATAACAGTCTGAAGTAATCTCATGTGTAATTTCTGATATATGCAATACATGCATTGTCTCAAACATCATATCTCTCGACTCGGTTTTCCGAATCAAACTTATAAGTTAATGTATTCCATTCTGATCCAAGTACAACGGTTTCATTCTCATCCTTTGCCAATACACTGTTTACGGTAAAAGCAACCGTTGCTTTTTCTACCTTAAATCCACAGCTTTCCATCCACTGGCTAAGTGCTGCTATTCGCTGCTGCTGTTCCTCTTTCATCCAACCATCCACTACTGTATTCCCGTAAAAATTTTCCGCTCTGTTCTGGAAATACTGATTTAAAACTGCCTCATCCTCTGCATCTAACTGAAGCTGAGCTTTTATCTGTGTGCTATTTTCATACGTATTAGAAGCGAATGCACTCATCTGAACAGCTAGCATACTGATAATCATAACTAATACTCCAAATAAACCTCTTTCTGAAATTTTTCTCATAGGCGCTCCTTTCTGGTCGTTAAAACCATGATATGTTCATTTCACCATCACTTTTCTTGATTTCATTATAATGTAGTCAATATATTTTGTCAATAGTTTTGTATTGTTCGTACATTTTTTTCGTAAATTATCTTATTTTTCTAACAATTTTGTTGCTTTCTATTTTATTTGTTGCGCTTAACGCTGTACTGCTCATACTGTACCTCCTTAACCTTTTTGAAAATTTTTCAATAATAACAGAAATTAAAAAATGACGAATCCACTCATTGAATCAATGAATGAATTCGTCCTAACGTAGACTCGATCAATCAGACCTCTTTTCGTCCGCAAAAAATGCTTCTTTTTGCGCTCGATCATCTCGTCTGTTTTTTCCAGATAAGTCTTGATATCCTTGACATTTTCGCATCTTTCGATCCTGCCGTTTGGATATACTGCCTTTGTGATGGCCCCTGCACCAAGTGCTACGATGGTCTGCATTTCTTCCATGATCAAGATGTTGTAGATTCCCTCTTTTCCTGGCTTTGCATAACCGACATTCTCCATATTTCCAGTCATATTTTTCCTGTCGGTACAGATAATATGGCTTCATACCCATCTTTTCTGCCATATCCTGTGTTAGTTCCATCGTGCTCTCGGAATTTAAGCTCTTTCTTCCTGCATAGTCTTCCTTTTGTGTATTTAATCTTGCTGCTCGCTTGATTGCCAGTGAATGCACGGTTAAGTTGTCTGGCCCAAGTGCTTTGATCTCCTCAAGCGTATGCATGACGTCCTCTTTTGTCTCATCTGGCAGTCCGACAATGATATCCATGTTAATATTATCAAAGGCCTTCTTCTCTTGCAAGCAAAAATGGCATCCTTTACCTGCAAAAACTGTATGTCTTCGGCCAAATCAGTTCTAGTGTCTCGTCTTTCATTGTCTGTGGGTTGATACTTATACGTGTGACAGGATGACGTTTTATTGTCTTAAGTTTTTCAACGTGTGATGCTGTCTGGGCGTCCTGCCTCAACTGTCCACTCCTGAAGGAAAGACAAATTAAAGGAGTTCTCAATCTTTGAGAGAAGGCGTTCTAACTGATCTGGCTCTAATGTGGTCGGCGTACCTCCACCGATATATATTGTGTTTAGCTTCTTATCTTTAAAAGCCTCTGCAACATAGTCAATCTCTTTTTCAATTGAATCAAGATATGCATCCACACGATCACCAAATCGGCTCACTGGATATGATGTGAATGAGCAGTACGCACATGTTGTCGGACAAAATGCAATTCCGACATACAAACTATATCCATCCTCATAGTCCAGACAATCAAGCAGCTTAATTTCTCTCTTTGCAATATCAAGACTAAGCATAGTCTTTTCCTCACCGCAAAGCATCTGATTTTTCATGTAGTCTATGCATTCCTCATCAGAAGCACCTTCCATCAGCATGGTTCTTGCAATCTTTGTCGGTCGGATACCTGTCAGTGTTCCCCATGGAAGCTCCTTTTTTGTAAGCTTAGAGAGTAGACAATACAGCATACATTTTGCCTTTGTTTTAGTGTCCTTTCGATCTGACAATTCACATTCACATGCATCCTCAAGCAATGTGCCATCCTGCATAAGCTCCATTGTCATCTTCTTTTTAGTGTTATCCTCGTTTGCTAAACATTGTGTTTCTGCACAATCACTCATACACACACGAAGAAACAAATCACCCTCTGCACACGCATATTCCTTTGTTTCAATTCTTTTAATTGCCCGTCCCGGATAAAATGCCATGAACAGGCTTCGAATATCGTTATCTAATGCATCGCATTCCAAATAAAAATAAATCATATCGTTTCCTTTGCTTTCCTTTTGACTTTTTATCGCATTCCTGCTGCCGGATTGTGTGTTTTTTCATAACCTATCGAGGTCGCCTGTCCATGACCCGGATATACATCTGTCTCATCTGGCAGTACAAATAGCTTTTTCCCAAGAGAACGAATCAGTGAAAAATCATACTTCCGCCAGGAAAAGTCTGTTCTTCCATAGCTCTCGAAAAAACAACGTATCTCCCGCAAAACAGCACATGTTCCTTTTCTATATAATAGCACACACCACCTGATGTATGACCTGGTGTTTCAATCACGGTAATCTTCATTCCGGCAATCTCAATTTTTTCGATTGTCAACAACAAGCTCATCTGCCTTCATAGTAAATGCCCTCAGCCCACATCGCAGAAAGATTTTTCTCGGCATCTGCTAAAAGCTCCTCTTCATGAATGCCGGCGTATACAGGAATCTGATAATATTCCTTCACTTTCTTTGCTGCCATGATGTGGTCAAAATGACCGTGTGTCAAAAGTATTGCCTCTGGCTTTATTTCATAACGGCTGCACACGCGAATGATTTTATCTGCCTGTTCACCTGGATCCACCAAAAAGCCGCGTTTGCTTTCTTCATCCCATGCCAAATAGCAATTTGTCCCCATTTGACCTACCATAATTGTCTCTATTCTCATGAAAATACCTGACCTTTCTTCTTAATTTATAATTGATGCCTACGAATTGCTCCGTTGCGATGCAACTCTCGCAATTCTAAAACAGGCAGGGCCAATACCCTGCCTGCAATCTTTGCATAACATCATTGTTTTATCCATTAGAACGTTCAATATCAATTACGCTGTTAACTGCCATCAGGCGATTGATAAGCTGCTGCAGAGCATCTACACCGCCAACTTCAAATGACATGTTGATAGTTGCCGTTCCCTGCTTACTTGTCTTAGAACTCATGGAAGCAATGTCAATCTCTCGCTCTGTAAAAATCTTAGAGATATCTGCAAAAATACCAATACGATTGTTACAGAAGATCTTGATCTCTGCCATAAACTTCTCATTAGAATGGAAGCTTTCCTGCTGCCACTCAACATCGACAAGACGTGACTTTTCAGACTCTGGAAGCGCTATGACATTTACACAGTCTGTACGGTGAATAGAAATACCGCGTCCTCTTGTAATAAAGCCAACAATCTCATCACCTGGAACTGGCGAACAGCATCTTGAAAAACCGAACATTAACATCAACAACACCATTGACTAAAACGCCGTTTGTACTGCGAATCTTGACTGGCTTATTCTTATTATTTTCAATTACAGACGCCAAAAACCTGCTCATCTGTCGGTGCTTTCTTCTTAGATTCCTGATAAAGATCAATCAGCTTGTTTACAATCTGGCCTTCCTTAAGTCCGCCGTGTCCTACTGCTGCCAAAATAGAATCCCAATCACGGAAGCCATATTTTGTGATAACCTTCTTTGTAAACTCCGGCTTTGTAAGATCACTGATCTCAAACCCCTTGCCCTTGGCACAGCTGGCAACAAGCTCTTTTCCTCTGGTGATATTTCCAGCTCGTCCTTCCTGCTTGAACCACTGATTAATCTTATTTTTCAGCCTGTGTACTCTTTGCGATATTTAACCAGTCACGGCTAGGTCCTTTGACATTCTGAGAAGTGAAAATCTCTATTCGATCACCATTTTGAATCTTATAATCAAGAGGAACCATCTTGCCATTAACTGCCGCCTGCTTCATGCGGTTTCCTACTGCTGAGTGAATGCTGTAAGCAAAGTCAATCGGTGTAGATCCAGCCGGAAGATTCTTTACATCACCCTGCGGTGTAAAGCAGTATACATTATCCGAGAATAAATCAAGATCATTTTTTACCATGCTGATAAATTCTTTATTATCGGAAACATCCTTCTGCCATTCAAGAATCTGACGAAGCCAAGAAAGCTTTGCCTCTTCATCACGCACTGTAGTGTCTCCCGAACCGCGCTCCTTGTATTTCCAGTGTGCTGCGATACCATACTCAGCAGTGCGATGCATCTCAAAGGTACGAATCTGAATCTCAAACGGCTGACCATTCTTTGCAATCAGAGTCGTATGAAGTGACTGATACATATTTGGCTTTGGCATTGCAATGTAATCCTTAAAACGAACCGTAATAGGATGATACATTTCATGAATAACACCAAGTGCGGCATAACAGTCCTTTACTGTATCAACAATAATACGAACTGCAAAAATATCATAGATCTGATCAAGTGTTTTATCCTGATTTACCATTTTTTTCATAGATGCTAAACAGATGTTTAACACGACCTGAAATCTCAGCCTTAATTTCAGCCTCCTCAAGCTTGACCGCAACCTCAGATTTGATTTTCATCTATAAAAACCGCTCGCGCGCATCCTGCGTGCTGTAAATCTTTTCTGTCAGTTCCTTATAGACATCAGGGTGCAGATACATAAGAGACAAATCGTCAAGCTCTGTCTTGATTTTCAGAAATACCAAGACGTGATGCAAGCGGCGAATAGATCTCAAGTGTTTCTCTTGCCTTTTGTTTCTGCGTCTCTGGCTTCCAGAACTGACCTGTACGCATATTGTGCAGACGGTCTGCAAGCTTTACCATGATAACACGGATATCCTTTGCCATAGCAAGAAACATCTTTCTAAGATTTTCTGCCTGGATCTCAATTTTATCCATGTCCCAGTTGATCTGCGTCAGCTTTGTTACGCCATCTACCAAAAATGCGATTTCTTCTCCGAAAAGCCCGATCAATTCTTTTAGAGTCATCGGGGTGTCCTCTAAGACATCATGAAGAAGTCCTGCCGCAATACTTTCCTTATCAAGTTCCAGCTCTGCTAATATAATTGCTACGCAAAGCGGATGGATGATATACGGCTCTCCGGAGCGTCTGCGCTGATCTCCGTGCGAATTTAGTGCAACCTCATAAGCCTTGCGGATCAGTGACAGATCATCCGATGGATGATACTTTCTGACACTATCCTCCAATTCTTTATATAATTCATCCGGCGATGTAAAATTAGCCGGTGCCTTAACCGAAGGTTTTGGCGGGATTAATCCTTCTTCTTCTGGATTCATATCAGACACCTCTTTTCCTCATTTCAACTCAACATATTTACTCGTTGTTTCAATCCACAGTCGGTAATTTCACAGAGTCTGACATGTCAGCACAAAGCCGACTGTGGCTTGCCTCATGTCAGTAGGGGGATACCGATTTCTCTCCGCCCACCACTGCCGTTAATTTTCCAATAGCAATTCATCTCGCCACCTATAGAGGTGGGAGAATCCTTGCTATTATTGTTGAATTACTCAGCCTTCGGACCTGCAGCTACTAAAGCCTTACCAGTCTCGTTGCCCTCATATTTCTTGAAGTTCTTTACGAAACGGCTAGCAAGATCCTTTGCCTTTGCCTCCCACTCAGAAGCATCAGCGTAGGTATCGCGAGGATCAAGGATCTTCGGATCTACACCTGGAAGCTCAGTCGGAACCTCGAAGTCGAACATCGGGATCTTCTTGGTAGGTGCAGTTGTGATGGAACCATCTAAGATTGCATCGATGATACCACGAGTATCCTTAATGGAGATACGCTTTCCAGTACCATTCCATCCGGTATTTACCAGATATGCCTTTGCACCGCTCTTCTCCATCTTCTTAACCAGCTCTTCTGCGTACTTGGTCGGATGCAGCTCAAGGAATGCCTGTCCGAAGCAAGCGGAGAAGGTTGGAGTCGGCTCAGTGATACCACGCTCGGTACCTGCTAACTTAGCTGTGAAACCAGACAGGAAGTAGTACTTAGTCTGCTCTGGAGTCAGAATAGATACTGGCGGCAGTACGCCGAAAGCATCTGCAGACAGGAAGATTACGTTCTTTGCAGCCGGAGCAGCAGAGATCGGACGAACAATCTTCTCAATGTGAGTGATCGGATAAGATACACGAGTATTCTCGGTTACGCTCTTATCTGTGAAATCGATCTTGCCATTCTCATCAACAGTAACGTTCTCAAGAAGAGCGTTTCTCTTGATTGCATTGTAGATATCCGGCTCAGAATCCTTATCAAGGTTGATAACCTTTGCATAGCATCCACCCTCGAAGTTGAATACGCCGTTGTCATCCCAGCCGTGCTCGTCATCACCAATCAGAAGACGCTTCGGGTCAGTAGACAGAGTGGTCTTACCTGTTCCAGACAGACCAAAGAAGATAGCGGTGTTCTCACCGTTCATATCGGTGTTAGCGGAGCAGTGCATGGAAGCCATACCCTTTAATGGAAGGAAGTAGTTCATCATAGAGAACATACCCTTCTTCATCTCGCCGCCGTACCAAGTATTGATGATAACCTGCTCATGGCTGGTGATGTTGAATACTACTGCAGTCTCAGAGTTAAGACCTAATTCCTTGTAGTTCTCAACCTTAGCCTTAGATGCGTTGTAAACAACGAAATCTGGCTTGAAGTTCTCCAGCTCCTCAGCTGTTGGGCGGATAAACATGTTAGTTACAAAGTGAGCCTGCCAAGCAACCTCTACGATGAAACGAACTGCCATTCTGGTGTCCTTGTTTGCACCACAGAATGCATCTACAACATACAGCTTCTTGTTAGAAAGTTCTTCCTGAGCGATCTTCTTTACTGCTGCCCATGCTTCTTCGCTTGCCGGATGATTATCGTTCTTATACTCGTCAGAGGTCCACCATACTGTGTCCTTAGAGTTCTCATCCATAACGATGTATTTATCTTTAGGAGAACGTCCGGTGTAGATACCAGTTCTGACATTAACAGCACCCAGCTCTGTAACCTGTCCCTTCTCATAGCCTTCCAGTTCCGGCTTTGTCTCCTCTGCAAACAGATCTTCATAAGAAGGATTGTATACAACTTCTGTAGTTCCAGTAATACCATACTGGCTTAAATCCACTTTTGCCATTTTACATTAACCTCTCTTTTCTTAAATATCTGTATATAATTGGTGGCTTTGGGGCAAACCAAAAATGCATCCCAATCTATCTATATTATTCCAGAATTTTCACTAAAAGTCAATTGCTTTTTTTAACCAATTGGGGCACATCTTTTTTAGCCAGTTTTTTGAGGCTTTTTTGTTAAAAAAGTTAACATTGTGTTTAAACGCCATATACAAGCTGTCCAAGCCAGATGATAAATGGGATTGTTGCAGCAAATAAAATCGTAGACAGAAGCGTTGCCCTCGCACAAAGAGCTGGTTCCATATCGTGCTGAATTGCATATACGCTTGTCAGATTTGCTACCGGACACGCCACATAAATCAACACTGCCATTCTTAAATTCGGATCTAACGGAAGAAGTGCCATCACTACTAACATTATAAGCGGGCAAATCAAATTTCGGATTAATGAGATCACATACGCTCTTTTTTCTGTCACAATCTGAAGAAGATTTCCATCCGCAAGCATAACGCCGACGATGATCAGCGCCATAGGTGTTGTGATTCCTCCGATATTGGAGCAAACTGTCTGAAGCGGTCTTGGAAAATGCAAATGAAAAATCAACATCAAAATGAGTGCAAGTGTACTTATATTAAGCGGTGTTAAGAAAATCTTTGGATGAAATTTCTGCCTTGTAAAAAGAGAAATCTGAAGCGTGAAAAATAACAAATTAAATGCAATAATTCCTGCTGCACCATAAAGTGTTCCCCACTCTCCCATTAACGCAATACATAGAGGCATTCCAATAAAGGTGCAATTAGGATATGTGCACAGTCCCGTATAGGCTGCACGCTTTTTTTACCGGCACCTGTTTTATTTTTGCATACAGCATACACCCAGCTGATGTAAGTGCCATACAGGAAAAAAGGAAGCGCCACAGCAATGGCAACATTTACTATATCTTGTCCACTTGCCTCCATGCTGCTTGCTGACAGCACTGTAAATGGAAGAATGAGTGATGAAACAAGTTTTGAAAGATAGCGCTGCTGCTCTTTTGTGATCAGATTTTTCTTTCCAGCCACGTAGCCAACGATTACATAGCCAAAGATTATAAGAATCTGCTCAAACACAATTTGCATTGACATAAAATAGTCCCCCTTGTTTTTTGCAAATCCATTATACCGAAAGGATTCCCACAGCGCAACAAAAAAACTCCCACCATTCATTTCGGATGATGAGAGTCTTTTTTTCTATCAATTTTAAAAAATCTTTTGCAGGCAATTATGCTGCATGTGTTCCGTTTGACGTGCCTGATGTCTTTGCGCACTCTGCTTCAAATTCACGCAGCTTTCTTGCTGCCTGTGGTGTAAGTGTCGTTGGTACCTGGATCTCGACAACCGCATACTGATCGCCGAAGACTTTGGAATCCTTCATTGATACAATACCTTTGCCTCTTAAACGGATCTTGCTGCCTGACTGAGTACCTGGTTTTATCTTGCAGATAACATCACCATGAATAGTCTGAATGCGAGCCTCGCCGCCAAATACAGCTGTTGTAAATGGAATCTGCACTGTCGTGTATACATCCATTCCTTCACGGCGAAATCCTAGCTTATCCTGTACAGTTACTTTAAGTAACAGATCGCCTGTACGTCCGTTTCTTCCGACATTACCTTTTCCTTTAAGACGAATTGTCTTTCCTGTATCTATACCTGCCGGAATCTTAATTTCAAGTGTCTGAACCTTTCCATCAGAACCCTGCAGACGAACTCTCTTGTTTGCACCAAAGGCTGCTTCATCAAAGCTAACCGTAACTTCTGCTTTGACATCAAGGGAATTTGCTTCATCTGCACCAGTTCCAAAGCCTGAACCATAATCAGATCCAAAGTCTGAATAACTACTGTAGCCATCTGCGCCCTGACCAAAATCCAGAACCAAAGCCACTAGACGAATAGCTTCTTCTGCCTGAACTTCCAGTACCGCCAAAATCCACCCTTAAAATTGACCGCCGCCGAACAAATTTTTTGAATATATCATCCATGTCGGCTTCATTTCCATTAAAATTAGATACTCCTGATAACCGCCGTTTTGGCCGGCATTCTTAAATCCGCCAAACCACCAAAGCCGCCTGCTCCACCGGAATAGCTACCTGAGTAACCATTTGCGCCCTGACCAAAGCCTTCCTCAAATGCGGCATGGCCATACTGGTCATAAAGCTTACGCTTCTTCTCGTCACCGAGTACATCGTAAGCCTCATTTACCTCTTTAAAATGCTCTGCCGCTGATGCATCTCCTACGTTACTATCTGGATGATACTTCTTGGCTAATTTTCTATATGCTTTCTTTATTGCAGATGCGTCTGCACTGCGGCTGACGCCTAATACTTCATAGTAATCTCTTTTCATCACAGTTCTCACTCCTTTTTATGAAACGCTCCAAATAAAGAGCTTCGTGCTTAACTGTTTCCAAATGGCAGAACGATATTGTTGTTCTGCTCTACATGTACTATAACACTTATTATTCTATCTGTCAATAAAATTCATAATTTATTTTGTGAAAGTTTTGCTATACCTACAGTTCACGCATCTATATTACGAAAGCCCTTCGGTGTAAATATTGGCTTATCAGTGAACTATAATATCACTTCTTCCCCGCGATAATTCCATACATCTCTGGTCTTCTGTCGCGGAATAGTCCCCACTCGAGGCGCTTTTGTGCTAGCTCTTCCAAATCAAATTCGCTATAAAGAATTTCTTCCTGATCGCGTGATGCTTCGCTTATAAGCTCTCCTGTTTCGTCTGCAATAAATGATGAACCATAAAAATTTAATGCAGATGTCTGGCCACCATTTCCTTCGCATGGCTCTACTGTTTCTGTTCCAATTCGGTTTGCTGCTATGACTGGCATCAGATTTGCTGCCGCATGACCCTGCATGACGCGTCTCCAGTGCGGCATGCTGTCGCACTCTAGGATTGGTTCGGAGCCGATGGCTGTCGGGTAGAGCAAAATTTCTGCACCTAAAAGTGCCATGCTGCGTGCTGTCTCTGGAAACCACTGATCCCAGCAGATGCCAATTCCGATTGTTCCATAGCGTGTTTTAAATGCCTTGAAGCCTGTATCGCCCGGTGTGAAATGAAAATTTTTCCTGATAATAATGATCATCCGGGATGTGCGGTTTTTCGATATACGCCAAGCAGTGTTCCGTCTGCGTCTATACATGCTA
>ENA-OQES01001074-OQES01001074.1-human-gut-metagenome-genome-assembly--contig:-NODE-1074-length-10774-cov-3.353996_pt1 | contig 10774 bp, 12 predicted proteins | sample MGYA00242798_ERZ504641 | MGnify/ENA primary metagenome ERZ504641 (study PRJEB26092, sample SAMD00036327) | human gut metagenome | host: Homo sapiens | study: EMG produced TPA metagenomics assembly of... | reverse complement strand
AGTATCTCATCGATCTCTTCTGCATATTTTCTGTAAGAATATTCTTCTGCCTGATGTGCGCCATAACGGACAACATAGTCCAAATGCCCAGATCTATCGAAGGAATTTACTTTTTTTCAGGTTTTCAATTGCCACCTGAAATGCTTCATGATAAGCCTCCATCATCACTTCGTCCTTCGAAAAAATCCACGATAATACGGATCCTGTCCATGGATAAGGTGTATTGAACCGATCACAAAATCAAACGGATAGTTTTTCTGTCAGTTCTTTATAATATTCTCCCAGGTGTGGCTGAAGTCCGATCTCTACACCAATCCGGACTTCCAGTTTCTTCTGATATTCTGATTTTTAATTGCGTCAGTCTGCTGAAATATTCATCCAGGTCGAACATAAATGCACCCGCCGGAAAATCCGGTGTTTCCGGAAAGTCTTTATCAAGATGATCCGTGATGCAGACTGCCTGCATTCCTTTATTCACCGCTGCATCAAGCATGGAATGTACAGATGCATCACTATCTTCTGAAAATCTTGTATGCATATGCGCATCACATGCTATCATAATATTGTGCCGCCTCCTAATACATACTCACCATCATAGAGAACAACCGCCTGTCCCGGTGTCACTGCACGGATTGGTTCATCAAATGTGCAGGTGATTTCATCTTCCCCTGTCTTTTCCACTGTGCACCAGGCTCCTTTATGATTGTAACGGATCTTTGCAAACACCCGGATGGGTTCTGTGATATCTTCTACACTCATGAAATTCAATTCATTCGCACGCAGCGTATGCGTTAAAGATTCTTCGTATGTTCCAATCACAACTTCATCTGTTTCCGGACGAATCTCAAGTACAAATGCCGGATATCCCAGCGCAAGTCCAAGCCCTTTACGCTGCCCTACCGTATAATGAATGATTCCTTTGTGTTTTCCAAGAATCTTTCCGTCCGGTGTTACAAAATTCCCCTGACGGATCGGAGTATCTGCATTTTCTTCAATAAAGGTTGCATAATCTCCATCCGGAACAAAACAGATATCCTGACTATCTGGCTTGTTAGCAACCTGCAGTCCAATTTCTTCTGCCATCTCACGGATCTTATCCTTTGAATAATTTCCAACCGGCATCAGCGTATGCGCCAGTTGCTCCTGGGTCAGGTTATAAAGTGCATAAGTCTGGTCTTTCGCAAGCGTCGCAGATCTTCGGATTGCGTATCTTCCATTCGGAAGTTTATCAATCCTCGCATAATGTCCTGTTGCGATATAGTCTGCTCCGATGGAAAGACTTCTCTGCAAAAGTGCTTCCCATTTCACATAACGATTGCAGGCAATACACGGGTTAGGTGTTCTTCCGTTCAGGTATTCTTCCGTAAAGTAATCAATTACATTTTTCTGGAATTCCTGTTTAAAATTCATCACATAATACGGAATACCAATAGACGATGCAACACGTCTTGCATCGTCTACCGCACTGAGCCCGCAACAGCCGCCGTTTTCTTCTTGAACTCCATTTTCCTCATCCTGCCAAATCTGCATTGTCACACCGATCACATCATAGCCTTGTTCTTTTAAAAGCCAGGCTGCCACAGAGGAGTCAACTCCTCCGGACATACCTACAACAACTTTGCCTTTGCTCATTAATATTCCTCTTCCTCTGCTTCTTCACCTTCGTGAATATCTGACTTTGGTTTCTTCAGGCCTTCAATCTTAATCCCATGTTTCTCTGCATAATCCCAGAGTGCTGCATGGATTGCCTCTTCTGCAAGCAGAGAGCAGTGAACTTTTACCGGTGGAAGTCCGTCAAGAGCTTCCATAACGGCTTTGTTTGTTACTTCCATTGCTTCCTGAATGCTTTTCCCTTTAACCATCTCTGTTGCCATACTGGAAGTTGCAACAGCTGCTCCACATCCGAATGTTTTGAATTTCACATCGCGGATGATCTGGTTGTCATCAATGTCAAGATAGATTCTCATGATATCTCCACATTTTGCATTTCCAACTGTTCCTACACCGCTGGCGTTCTCAATCTCTCCTACATTTCTTGGATGCTGAAAATGATCCATTACCTTTTCTGTATACATTATATAATTCCTCCATTTTGTTTATCTTTTATTCAAAAATTAGTTTGTATTTTTCTTTTAAGTCATTCTGGCTTATGCATTCTTCTGCTGCTTTTTTATAAAATCTTCGTAGAGTGGAGACATACTGCGCAGATGTGCAACAATCTCTTTAAGCTGATCTACTGTATAGTCGATATCTTCTTTTGTTATATCAGCTCCAAGTGTCATACGAAGGGAACCATGTGCGATCTCATGCGGCAGTCCGATTGCAAGAAGGACATGGGATGGATCCAGAGAGCCTGATGTACAAGCTGAACCACTGGATGCACAGATTCCTTTCATATCCAGCATGATCAGGAGGGATTCACCCTCTACAAACTGGAAGCTGAAGTTAATGTTATTCGGAAGACGTTTCACACGGTCTCCGTTCAGTCTGCAATATGGAATCTCTTTCTCAATTCTGGAGATTGCATAATCGCGGAGTTCTGTCTCCTGTTTCATTCTCTGATCCATAGAAACCATTGCAAGTTCAACTGCTTTTCCAAGTCCAACGATTCCAGGTACATTCTCTGTTCCTGCACGGCGCTTTCTCTCCTGTGCTCCACCATGGACGAAGGAGCGGATCTTCACACCTTTTCTGATATAAAGGAAACCGATTCCCTTTGGTCCGTTCAGTTTATGTCCACTGGAACTGAGCATATCAATATTCATCTCATCTACATTGATCGGTACCTGACCAAACGCCTGGACAGCATCTGTATGGAAAAGTACTCCATGTTTATGTGCAATCTCTCCAATTTCTTTGATTGGCTGAATACTTCCGATCTCATTGTTTGCAAACATTACGCTGACCAGAATTGTATCCGGACGGATCGCTGCTTCAACAGCTTCCGGACTGACAATACCATTCTCATCTACATCCAGATAAGTCACTTCATATCCTCTCTTCTGGAGATATTCTCCTGTATGAAGGATTGCATGATGTTCAATCTTTGTTGTAATGATATGTTTTCCCTTTGATTCATAAGCCTCAGCTGTAGCTTTCAGCGCCCAGTTATCAGATTCAGAACCACCAGCTGTGAAATAAATCTCCTCTGTCTTCGCACCAAGTGCTTTTGCTATGATTTCTCTCTGTTTTGTGATCACTTCTTTATTCGCAGCCGCAAAACCATAAACACTGGATGGGTTGCCAAAATGCTCTGTAAAATATGGGAGCATCGCATCCACAACTTCCGGTGCTGTCTTTGTTGTTGCTGCATTATCAAGATAAATTAATTTTCCCATTACCTGTTACCTCACTTTTATTTTATCTACTTTGTTTTCTTACTGTTCACAAATAATTGTAGACAATGATTCTTTTCAGTTTTTAACACTTTGTATAATCCAAATGATTGTCTGTATGTCCAAGACATTTACTTTCTGTCACCAGTTGGTTCAGCCAGATTTCATCTACTGTCTGGTTAATACTATCATTGATTCGTTTCCACACATACTTTGTCACACAGCTGTCCGCACCTTTGCATTCTCCTTCCGGATCAAGTCCGGCGCATTCTACTGGTTCAAGATTTCCTTCCAGTGCACGAAGCACATCTCCTACAGAAATATCTTTTGCTTCCTTTGCTAAGACATATCCACCATTTGCACCTCGGATACTCTTGACAAGTCCTGCTTTTTTCAGCTTCGACATCAATTGTTCCAGATATCGTTCTGAAATATCCTGACGTCTTGCAATACTTGTGATGGAAACCGGAGAATCTTCACTGTATTGGGCCAGATCGATCAAGGCACGCAATCCGTATTTCCCCTTTGTTGACAGTTTCACATCTTCACCTTCTTTTTTTTCCTTTTCCTAGTATTATGCTAGGGTTTCCTTTTGTAGGATATCACCAGTCTTACGTTCTGTCAAGGATGTTTCTTGAATATGTTGTTTAAAAATAAGTTCATTTCTGGTTACTGTCCGCGTTGCACGTGGCAGCAATCATTTTGACATGAGGGTATTATGTTTAGGAAAAAAACATTCTTTGATTAAAGGAACACTGATTCTCACATCTGCCGGTCTTGTAAGCCGCGTTCTCGGATTCTTTTTCCGTATTTTCTTAAGCCATACCTTTGGAGAAGAACAGGTCGGACTTTATCAGTTAATTTTCCCTTTCTACGCACTCTGCCTGTCTTTGAGTACTTCAGGTCTTGAAACTGCCATTTCCAGAAGTGTCTCTCGCTTTCACTCCCTTGGCCGAACGCAGGACGGAAAGTTGATTTTCCAGACAGGTCTGATTCTTTCTGTTCTGATTTCTCTGATTTGCACCTTTTCTGGTACAGAAGAATTCCGTTTTTCTTTCAAATCGTTTTCTTGGAGATCCAAGATGTGCAACACTATTATATCTGATCGTTCTTGCACTTCCGGCGGCTTCTGTCCACAGTTGTATCTGTGGTTATCACTATGGTCTGCAAAGAACCTCTGTCCCGGCTATTTCACAGTTAATCGAACAATTTGTTCGAATTTCTTCTGTTTTGTTTTATATTTTATTTTATACACAGTGGAGTTCACCCTGAGATTCCATTGGCTGTATCAGGTATTAATTTTCGGAGAACTTGCAGCAGCAGGCTACTCGCATTTTTTCACTGAAGAAGAAGGTTTTGATGCTGATTCTCCATATATTCTTTCTATCTCAAAATCTTGTTCTGAATTGCTACGCCTCTCTGTTCCATTGACAGTTAATCGCACAGCAATTACATTCTTGCAGGGAATTGAAGCAGCTTCAATCCCTGTCTGCCTTGAGCTTGCATCTCACAGTGCTTCTGAAGCTCTCAGTATTTATGGGGTACTGACCGGAATGGCATTACCATGTATCCTTTTTCCCTGTGCACTCACTAACTCAGTTAGCCTGCTTTTAATTCCAGCGGTCGCACAAAAGCAAGCTGAAAGCTCTTCAAAAGAGACATTTCTCCTTATAAAAAATGGCTGCCGGAGGATGTTTCTCCCTTGGTCTTCTGTGTTCTGTCTTCTTTCTTCTTACCGGGTCTTTTCTCGGAATTTCTTATTTCACAGTACTTTAGCCGGCAATTTCATCATAACGCTTGCCTGGATCTGTCCTTTCCTGTACACAAGTTCCGCTCTTCTCAGTGCGATCAACGGACTGGGACTTACAACCCTGACGCTGATGATCAATCTTCTTGGATTATCCATCCGCATTCTTAGTGTATATTTCGGAATCCCGCACTATGGAATCACAGGATACCTATGGGGACTTTTCATCAGTCAATCAACTGTCTGCCTCGTTGCATTACTCACACTTTCCCACGAAATCAAAAAGAATATTTACAATCTTTTGAATCAGCCACGGATTAAGACAGGACTCTGAAAAAATCCCAATTAAAAACAAACCGCATACAAAGAACGTTTTTTGTCTGTTCCACTGATTCTGTGGATAGTTCCAACAAAAGCGCAAAAGCACAAGAACTGCCGGAACATAAAAAAGGAACTGTGGAAATAGTCCTGCCACACAAAGAATACTTCCCTTCATTCCTAATTCTGCTACTGCCTCTGACAATAAAATTCCTCCTGACATCCCCGTCCACAGAAGAAAAAACGCTGCCACAATTTTTCTGATCCGGATTCCCATCGCCAAAAACAGAATCAGGAAAAAGACTCCCCGTACCCGAATCAAATACCAAATGTACTGTTGAAAAGATATCGTCTCATTCTTTAATCTCATAAGATAAACTTCTGTAAAAGTTCCGATCAGACTTAGCTGTTCTCCCCATATATAATTGACAATCAAGATTCCTGTCAAAAAGCCTGTAAAAAACAGAGCCAGAAAGTAATGTCCTGTGCGAAATGCCTTCACCAGTATTCCTCCCACCCTATAAAATGTTCTGCGGATATATTTTTATCCTCAATCTTCCACACCATTATATGAGTGTCTGGTTTTTCTCATGCGGCAGTGATGCTACTTATTGTCGGCATTCAATCATTTTCCATACTTTACAGCATAAGCCATCAAAGAAGAAACTGTCTTCGCATCTTCAATCTCACCTGAAAAGATCTTTTCCTTCAATTCTTCTATTGTATAAGCGCCAAGTTCAATAAATTCATCCTCATCTAAATGCTGTTTTGACGGTATCAGATCATGTGCCACATAAACTTCAATCCGTTCGTTACAAAATGCTACTGTTGTCCGTAAGGTGATCAGCCACTCCAGTTTCTCGCTGCGATACCCTGTCTCTTCCTCTAATTCACGGGAAGCACACTCTATACCAGGTTCTCCCACTTCATCAAGTGCTCCTGCCGGAATCTCCAATGTATATCGATCCAGCGCATTTCTATACTGTCTCACCATCAAAATCTTACCATCTGCTGTAACCGGAACTACCGCTGCTGCTCCTTTATGACCTATAAAATCCCATACTACGGTATGATCCCCGTCCACTTCTATCGTGTCCTGATAAAAATCAAGAATCTTTCCTTTAAATTTCAATTCTCTGTTAATTCTTTTAATCTTCTCGCTCATTCCGTTCTCCCTTCTTTTACCTTACATCACCGTATGCATTCTATATCAAAGACTTTGTTACTGTTCACACGATGTGCGACCAGCAACGCATCTCGCCATTTTAAATCGCCTTTGGCGATGGGGCGAGATGCATTCAAGTCAAAACACGCATCCTCCGTGTCAATCAGCGTAGTGATTGACACGGGAGTGAACAGTAACAAGAATTTTACGCTTACCTGTAATAGCTTTCTCAGTAAACTAAAAGCCCCTGTCTTTCGACAAGGGCCAACTTTCATCTTCTGTTATGATTCTCTTATTTTGCGTAATCTGTTGCTCGTGACTCACGAATAACATTTACTTTAATCTGTCCAGGATATTCTAATTCAAACTCAATCTGTTTTGCAATATCCCTTGCTAAAAGCACCATATCATCGTCAGATACCTGCTCCGGAACTACCATAACACGAATCTCTCTACCTGCCTGAATGGCAAAAGACTTATCTACACCTTTAAACTGGTTGGTAATATCTTCTAACTGTTTCAATCTGTTTGTATATGTCTCGATGGTTTCTCTTCTTGCTCCCGGTCTTGCAGCTGAAATAGTATCCGCTGCCTGAACAACACAAGCAATCAGACTCTGCGGCTCCACATCACCATGATGTGCCTCCACAGCATTAATAATGGTTGCTGATTCTTTGTATTTTCTACAAAGATCTGAACCAATCTGAATATGTGATCCTTCTACATCATGATCAATTGATTTACCAATATCATGAAGAAGTCCTGCACGTTTTGCAAGTCTGACATCCAGTCCGATTTCTCCTGCAATGAGACCTGATAACTGAGCTACTTCGATTGAATGCTTCAATGCATTCTGTCCATAGCTTGTTCTGAACTTCATACGTCCAAGAAGACGGATCAACTCCGGATGAATTCCTGTAACTCCAACGTCAAGAGCCGCAGCTTCTCCTTCCTCGCGGATCATTGTATCCACTTCTTTCTGAGCTTTTTCAACCATCTCCTCAATTCTTGCCGGATGAATACGTCCATCCACAATCAGACGCTCAAGTGCAATTCTTGCAACTTCTCGGCGGATTGGGTCAAACCCTGATAATACAACCGCTTCCGGAGTATCATCAATAATCAGTTCCACACCGGTTAATGTTTCCAGTGTTCTGATATTTCTTCCTTCTCTACCGATAATTCTTCCTTTCATCTCATCACTTGGAAGCTGAACTACAGAAATTGTAGTCTCTGCAACATGATCTGCTGCACATCTCTGAATTGCATTCACAACATACTCTTTTGCTTTCTTGTCAGCCTCTTCCTTTGCCTGAGTTTCCAGTTCTCTGACCATCTTGGCTGTGTCATGCTTGACGTCATCTTCAACAGTTTTTAACAGATATTCTTTTGCCTGTTCGGAGGTAAGTCCTGAGATTCGTTCCAGTTCCTGCACACGTTTCTGGCTAAGTTCTTCTACTTTGGCTTCACGCTGGCGAAGATGTTCTTCCTTCGCTGTCAGTTTGTTCTCACGATGTTCCAGTACATCTGACCGTTTGTCGACCGATTCTTCCTTCGCGAGTACACGCTTCTCATAACGCTGTAACTCCGCTCTTCTTTCTTTCGTCTCTTTCTCAAGTTCATTCTTTGTCCTGATGGACTCTTCCTTTACTTCCAAAAGAGATTCCTTCTTCGTCGTCTCTGCAGTCTTTACAGCATCGTCAATGATTTCTCTTGCTTTTGCTTCTGCATTCCCAATCTTGCTTTCCGCATTCTTTCTCAGATTGGAAACTGTAACAAAGTGAGTAATGATTCCGACTATCAACGCGAGGGCCACGGCAACGCCTATAAATAAACCTAGACTTATCTGCACAGGAGCACCTCCTTATTCGATTTTCATTGTACATATTACTCAAATACAACACTTAAATTTTATACTGTTTCAACAACAATGTCAAGCATTGTAATTATTATTTTGTATCACATGACACAACCCGGGTTACTGTTCACACAATGTGCGACCAGCAACGCATCTCGCCATTTTAAATCGCCTTTGGCGATGGGGCGAGATGCATTCAAGTCAAAACACACATCCTCCGTGTCAATCAGCGGAGTGATTGACACGGGAGTGTACAGTTACTCTGTTTATCATAATCTGATATAACATGGCGGATCACCTCATAACGAAATCCTTTTCGCGCAAGATATCCTAATATCTTTTGATATTCCTGCTCTTCCATTCTTTCCGGATCAACCTTCTTTTTTCGCAGTATCCTTCGGATTGCCTCTTCCTCAGAATCTTCACTATAGCACTGTTCAAAAGCCAGACAGATCAAATCATCAGAAACTCCCTTCTGCGACAGCAGTGCCTTGATTTCCCGTTTGCTTTTAGTATCTTTGCGGCTCATAACAAAATTTTCCGCATATCTTGCATCATCCAGATATCCAAAAGATCTCACATATTCAATTGCTCCGCTGATTGCATTCTCCGGATATTGTCCCGCCTTCAGTTTTTCCCTTAATGCAGACTCAGTACGATCCATATCCTCCAGCAAATGCATTGCTCTCTTCTTTGCGCGTTTCAACAGTACCTCATTCTGAATCTTTTCATAATTTTCCTGCGCGAGATCTTCTCCCTGCTTTATACCAAAACGCTTCAACTCACCTTTATAAAGCACAAATGCAAATGTTCCATCCAGATATACTTTAAACTTCGTCTTTGTCTGCTCTTCTATCCCAGTAACAATCATTCTTTCTTTTCTGCCTCATCAACCACTTTAGAAGCCGGTGTCAGCTTCAGATCACTTGATGCCCCTGTCTTCTTCTCAGCATCTGGAAGCTCATTCTCTGCTTCTTCTGATCCGGATAATGCATAATGTGCTCTCACCTTCTGATCCAGTGTCTCCATCACTTCCGGATGTGATTCCAGATATGCCTTTGCATTCTCTCTTCCCTGGCCAATCTTCTCTCCCTCATATGCATACCACGCACCGCTCTTCTTCACAAGATCAATATTGGTTGCGAGATCAAGAATATCTCCTGCACGGGAAATACCTTTTCCAAACATAATATCAAATTCCGCTTCTTTGAACGGCGGAGCAATCTTATTCTTCACAATACGGATTCTTGTACGGTTTCCTACCATCTCTCCACTTTGCTTTAAAGTCTCGATTCTTCTGACATCCATACGCACAGATGCATAGAATTTCAGCGCACGTCCTCCTGTCGTTGTCTCTGGATTTCCAAACATTACTCCAACTTTCTCACGCAGCTGGTTAATAAAGATCACAATACAGTTTGACTTGCTGATAACCGGTGTCAGCTTTCTCAATGCCTGTGACATCAATCTTGCCTGCAGACCAACATGACTGTCTCCCATATCCCCTTCGATCTCCTGTTTTGGAACAAGTGCAGCTACAGAGTCAATGACAATAATATCAATGGCCCCTGAACGTACCATTGTCTCTGCAATCTCAAGGGCCTGATCTCCACTGTCAGGCTGTGAAATATAGAGTTCATCAATATCTACTCCGATATTCTTTGCGTATACAGGATCCAGTGCATGCTCTGCATCGATAAATCCGGCAATTCCGCCTCTCTTCTGAACCTCAGAAAATCATATGAAGTGCGACAGTTGTCTTACCACTTGATTCAGGACCATAAACCTCGATCACACGTCCCTTTGGCACACCGCCAAGTCCAAGTGCCAGATCAAGGCTCAGACATCCGGTAGGAACTGTCTCTACAGCTACATGCGCCCCTGATTCTCCCAGCCGCATCACAGCACCCTTACCAAAATCTTTCTCCAGCTTTGCGATCGCCGCATCCAGTGCTTTCTTCTTCTCTTCGTTATTCGCCAGCTTTGTAACGCTCTCTTTGCCTGCCATAATTTTCTCCTTCTCTATCTCTCTTAGTGTATAAAAACCTATTCTCTCATTTTTCGAACAGTTGTTCGTCTATGAATAGATTTATTATACTTCTTTCAAAATGTCAACAATAATTCTTCCCCTTGAATTTTGTTGCAATAATACGATATACCATGGAATTCTCTTCCTGAAACAGAAGAATTGAAGTTCATGTGAATCAGTGCCGGCTTAAAGATCTGCCGGCCAGACAACTAAAGAATAGCATAAGGAAAGGCAGAATGCAAGTACCACAGCACTTACATTCCGCCTTTTATACTACACTGCTTTCCAATGTTTCACTTCTTCTTTGTAAAAGATAATTCCT
>ENA-OQES01001073-OQES01001073.1-human-gut-metagenome-genome-assembly--contig:-NODE-1073-length-10777-cov-2.891737_pt1 | contig 10777 bp, 15 predicted proteins | sample MGYA00242798_ERZ504641 | MGnify/ENA primary metagenome ERZ504641 (study PRJEB26092, sample SAMD00036327) | human gut metagenome | host: Homo sapiens | study: EMG produced TPA metagenomics assembly of... | reverse complement strand
TTTTAAAAATAATCCATTACATTTACATTATTCAGTATTGCAATATAAAACTCTCAGCCACTTTCAAGAAACGTTCATGACCTTTTTCATTCAAATGTGCAGTATCTGTATTATTCTTGCTGTTCTGAAAATATATTTTCCCTAAAATGATCATTACTTGCATAAATTCCTCCTTTTCGGGCGCTGTCAAAAATTAGGAATACTATAATTTCCACAAACCTCAATCATAGCATCCACCACTTTCTCAGCATCACTTCCTGCAAAATTTTTACAGTTCCATCGGGTAAAGAAAAAAAGTCTTAGCTGTGGGATACTTTCAATAAGCCCTTCACATAGCATTGCCAGCCTCTCTTTAAATACATCAATACCGCCAATTGAATCCAATTTAAAACCATCATTGTGCCCACCCACAACAATAACATAATCCAAATCATCCGGCATTTCCTTATATCTTACATACATCGCTTCCCCCCAACGCGGGCTACTATAAGCAATGCTGCTGCCGTTCTTGCCATAATTTAAATATTCCATACCATGTTTCTCGGCAAATTTATAATGCCAGGTATTCTTAACAGGTTCCTTATGATTCTTCACATAACTATCTCCAATAATTCCCAAACGTTTTCCTTTCAATTCATCAGTCCTGACGGTAACTCCTTTAATAATTTGTTCCAACTGCTTATATACCTGTTGTCCCAAATACTCTGCCGAATGAGCCGTGAAATGAAGTCTGTCATTTAACAATTCCGCGCCTGACATATCTATCAGGTGCATGTTCGGATCTTCAGCAGCCAATTGCTTCATCGCATTCTCCACTTCTCTGCTGAAATATTTATTACTTCGGGCAACAGTACCAAAAAATTAAAAGGCAAACGAGAATAATCCTTTCCGGTTTTTTCTGTCAGATGCATACGCACATAAGCCACCATTGTCTTCAAGTTACGGTAATAATCTTTACTTTTAGCATAATCACTTTCCCCCTGATGCCAAAGAAATGCATCTATCTGATAGCCATCCTTCAGGCGGGAAAGAGTCTTGTCTATACACATGTCTATCTCTTGAATGAAAGAAAGCAACAAGGAGTTTCCTCCATCAGAAGTTGGCTTAGCCTGTGCCAGCCATTCAGGCGCCGCAGACCAAAAACGTCCCTTGGAAGCATTATAATCAGGTGCTATGGAAGTTCCGCCAACAGCCCATTTCACCACATAAAATTTCTCCTGCAACAACTGCTCCAACCAATAATATGTCACTGCATCAAAAGCCCACATATTATTTTTTCCGCTACGTTTGGCACGAGGCCAGAAAGGAATAAATTCTCCCTTTCCGTCATTCTGAGCTATCTGACAATAACGGTAGGCACCTTCGGCATACGTCAGTGTGTCCGTAGCCAATGCTTTAATATATGCCGGCAAATCTTCATTAGGAGTTCGTCCATCGGTATTAGACTGTCCGGCAGTTATAATCACATGTACAGGATTGGAAGCCATCGTATTCAAGCCAACAGCTGCAAAAATCAAAATCAAAATTAAGTTTTTCATAAGTATCATTTCATGTTTTTAATGGACACAAAAATAATCCTAATTCTAATATAACGACATGGATTATCGTCCATTATCATAGATTTTTGAACTCATTATGGTTCATACAGAATGAGAATTGCGGCTAAACCATAAAAAAATGAGCCACAGGAACAATGGCTCCCAATGACTCTTTCTTTTTCAGCTCATATTTATAATTTAATTATCTCCATACATACGCGCACGCATTTCTTTAATATGATCAGAAGTGATGTATTCATCGTATTCCATCATCTTGTCAATGATACCATTCGGGGTCAATTCAATAATACGGTTCGCCACCGTTTCAATAAATTCGTGGTCGTGGGAAGAGAACAGCACATTTCCCTTATAAGTCTTCAGATTATTATTGAAAGCCTGAATTGATTCCAAGTCCAAATGGTTGGTTGGAGTATCCAAAATCAGACAGTTCGCATTACGCAACTGCATACGGGCAATCATACAACGCATCTTCTCACCTCCGGAAAGCACATTCACTTTCTTCAATACTTCCTCTCCGGAAAACAACATACGCCCCAAGAAACCTTTCATATAGACTTCGTTACCTTCGCCAAACTGGCTCAGCCAATCTACCAAATTCAAATCACTTTCAAAGAAATCCGTATTATCCAAAGGCAAATAAGCCGTAGTAATAGTAACGCCCCACGCGAATTTACCAGCCTGCGGAGTACGATTTCCATTGATTATTTCAAAAAAAGCAGTCATGGCACGCGGATCACGGCTCAAAAAGACAATCTTATCTCCTTTTTCTACATTAAAATTCACATCATTGAACAATACCATACCGTCTTCAGTTTCCGCACGCAAGCCGGATACTTCCAAAATCTGATTGCCCGGTTCACGATCCGGAGTAAAGATGATACCGGGATATTTACGGGACGACGGCTTAATTTCATCTACATTCAGTTTTTTCCAACATCTTCTTTCGGCTGGTTGTCTGCTTGCTCTTAGCCACATTGGCACTAAAACGACGGATAAATTCTTCCAACTCTTTCTTCTTCTCTTCAGCTTTAGCCTTCTGGTTCTGCTGCTGGCGAAGTGCCAACTGACTTGATTCATACCAGAAGCTATAGTTACCGGCAAACATATTCACTTTACCGAAATCAATATCTACAGTATGAGTACAAACAGAGTCCGAAAAAGTGACGGTCATGACTTACCACCAACACTGTGTGCTCGAAATTAGAAAGATATTCCTCCAACCAAGTCACCGTATCCATATCCAAATCATTGGTAGGTTCATCCAACAACAAGTTATCAGGATTACCGTAAAGTGCCTGCGCCAACATGACACGCACCTTTTCCTTACCACTCAGTTCCCCCATCAACATATAGTGCTTGTCTTCCTTTATGCCCAATCCGCTCAACAAAGAAGCAGCATCACTCTCGGCATTCCAACCATCCAGTTCGGCAAACTTCTCTTCCAATTCAGAAACTTTCAAGCCATCTTCATCTGTAAAATCAGTTTTCGCATACAGTTCTTCACGCTGTTTCATAATGTTCCACAACACAGTATGTCCCATCATAACCGTATCCATGACTGTATATTCATCCCACTTAAAGTGATCCTGGCTCAATACAGACAGACGTTCGCCCGGTCCTAATACCACTGAGCCCTTAGTCGGTTCCAGCTCACCTGAAATTGCTTTCAAGAAAGTAGATTTTGCCGGCGCCGTTCGCACCGATAACCCCGTAAATATTACCATTGGTGAACTTCATATTTACGTCATTATACAACACTCTTTTACCAAATTGAATGGCCAAGTTCGAAACTGTAATCATCCTAATATACCTTATTTATATAATTATTCTATTTTGGAATTGCAAAGGTAGGCATTTTAATTCAGAAAAGTATGCCAGTGTGGCAGAAATTCCGTACTTTTGCAAAATTATTACTCTAAGAAAACAACTAGGCACGAAATTTGTTAGCAGTAAATTAACCTAAAAGACCTGACTGTTATGAGTAAAAATAAGAAAAACAAAAAGTTTAATAAGAATATGAACCCAACAGAGAAGAACCAACCTCAAGACGAGGAAGTTTTGAAAAATCAGGAAGCGGCAGAAGCTGCCATTGATGAAGAAACTCAGAAAGAAGCAACAGAAGAACTGAACGCTGAAGAGAAGGTGAACAAGGAATTGGCGGAAGCTCAGAAAACAATAGAAGAGCAGCATGACAAATACCTGCGTCTTTCAGCCGAATTTGACAATTACCGTAAACGCACCATGAAAGAGAAGGCCGAATTGATTAAGAATGGTGGAGAAAAGGCCATTACTGCCATTCTTCCTATTTTGGATGACTTGGAGCGTGCAGTAAAGACTTCAGAAACTTCGGATGATGTAAAAGCAATGCGTGAAGGAATTGAGTTGATCTACAACAAATTCCTGAAAGTATTGAACCAGGAAGGACTTCAGAAAATAGAGACTGACGGTGAGAACTTTGATACCGATTATCACGAAGCAATTGCATTAGTTCCAGCTCCTTCCGAAGAGAAGAAAGGAAAAATATTGGACTGTGTACAAACCGGTTACAAGCTGAATGACAAAGTAATACGCCACGCCAAAGTAGTTGTGGCTCAATAAAACAGTATCATAAAACGACATGGCAAAAAGAGACTATTACGAAGTTCTGGAGGTGGACAAAACAGCCACCCTTGATGTTATAAAAAAAGCATACCGCAAAAAGCAATACAATATCATCCGGACAAGAATCCGGGAGATAAAGAAGCGGAAGGAAAAAATTCAAGGAAGCTGCCGAAGCTTATGATGTGTTGAGCAACCCGGATAAACGCGCCCGTTACGACCAATTCGGACATGCAGGAATGAGTGGAGCTGCCGGTGGCGGTTTTGAAGGATTCGGACAAGGTATGTCCATGGATGATATTTTCTCTATGTTCGGTGACATCTTCGGTGGACATGGAGGAGGTTTCGGAGGCTTTGGAGGTTTCGGTGGTGGCGGACGTTCCGCACAACGCAAGTTCCGTGGTTCAGACCTCCGTGTAAAAGTAAAACTGAACTTAAAAGAGATTTCTACGGGAGTAGAAAAGAAATTCAAACTGAAAAAGTACGTAACATGTGACCATTGCCATGGTTCAGGAGCCGAAGGAGAAGGAGGAACGGAAACGTGTCCCACTTGTCATGGAACAGGAAGTATCACCCGCACCCAACAAAGCATTTTTGGAATGGTGCAATCACAAAGCGTATGTCCACAATGTAACGGAGAAGGGAAAATAATTAAGAACAAATGTAAAGCTTGTGCAGGAGAAGGTATTGTATACGGAGAAGAAGTCGTGGAAGTGAAAATTCCTGCCGGTGTGGCTGAAGGAATGCAACTTTCTGTCAATGGGAAAGGAAATGCGGGCAAACATAACGGTGTTCCCGGTGATTTGCTTGTTGTCATAGAAGAAGAATCCCATCCAGACCTAATACGCGATGAAAATGATTTGATTTACAATCTGTTACTAAGCGTTCCGACTGCTGCTTTAGGAGGCACTGTAGAAATACCAACTATTGATAGCAAGTAAAAGTAAAAATTGAACCAGGCACCCAACCAGGTAAGGTCTTACGCCTAAGAGGTAAAGGATTGCCCAATGTCAATAGTTATGGTTACAGTAACGGTACAGGTGATTTATTAGTCAATGTAAGCGTATATATTCCAGAAACGTTGAATAAAGATGAAAAACAAGCACTAGAGAAAATGCAAGAATCGGATAACTTCAAACCGAATACAAGCATTAAAGAAAAAAGTATTCAAGAAGTTCAAAAACTTCATTCGATTAATTTTTATACTACAAAGTGTCACAGAAAGAATACCAGGTTTTATATCTGCCTGGCATTCTTTTGTGACACTTTGCGGTAAATAAAAACATTTGCCATGAATTACGAAGAAACATTGGATTATTTATATAATAGTGCCCCATTATTCCAACATATAGGAAAAGATGCATACAAGGCAGGATTAGAAAACACTTATCTTTTAGACAAGTATTTCAACCATCCCATCGCCAATTCCGAACCATTCATATAGCCGGGACCAATGGAAAAGGCTCTTGTTCACATACTTTAGCCGCCATTTTACAATCAGCCGGATACAAGACAGGACTTTACACTTCTCCACATCTGATAGATTTCCGTGAACGAATCCGCGTCAACGGAATTCCTGTATCCAAAGAATATGTCATAGACTTTGTAGAAAAAACACCGTGCCATTTTTTTGAACCTCTGCATCCTTCTTTCTTTGAACTGACTACCGCAATGGCTTTCCACTACTTTTTGCCCCAAAGCCAAGTAGATGTAGCCATTATAGAAGTCGGCCTGGGAGGACGAATAGATTGTACAAACATCATCCGTCCGGATCTATGTGTCATAACCAATATCAGTTTCGACCATATACAATTCTTAGGTAACACATTAGCCAAAATAGCCACAGAGAAGGCCGGAATCATCAAAGAAAAGACCCCGGTAGTTATCGGTGAAACCACACCCGAAACCAAACCTATATTTACAACCCGTGCTAAAGAAGTAAACGCTCCTATCTACTTTGCAGAAGAAGAACAGTTATTACACTCCTCCAGCATAAATGAAAAAGGTAAACGAATATATCAAACAACCGACTACCTCAATCTGGAAGGCGAACTGGAAGGGCTTTGCCAACTTAAAAACACCAATACACTTTTATCTGCCATCCGCCTATTAAAACAAGCAGGTTATCAACTTACCGAAAGCAATATACGCAAAGGATTCTCACAAGTATGTGAACTCACCGGCCTGATGGGAAGATGGCAAAAATTAGAAAGTGAACCGACTTTAATATGCGATACAGGACATAATGTAGGAGGTATTTCGTATATCATAGAACAATTAGAACATCAGAAATATGAACGATTACACATTGTAATAGGTATGGTAAACGACAAGGATATCAGTGGAGTATTGTCCATGCTTCCTAAAAATGCCACCTATTATTTTACCAAAGCCAACGTAAAGCGTGCTTTATCCGAAAAAGAATTACAAAGTTTAGCGATGCAATCCGGGCTGCACGGAGATACTTATCCTGATGTAGAAACAGCTGTAACAGCCGCTAAAGAAAAGGCTAACAAAAATGACTTTATTTTTGTTGGAGGAAGCAGCTTTATCGTTGCGGATTTATTAAAATTTCACGTTTAGTCCGTTCACTTTTATAGAAAAAGTTTGGGAATACCGAAGAAAATCTTTTTATTTGCATTAGTTTTATACATAAAATAAAAAGATTTTCAATAACATGATAAACACATCTACTTCCGATGAGAATTTATGCGGCCTGAAACGGGCCGATTTTCAGACAACAGTGAACGGGAAACAAACAGACCTCTTCATTCTGAAAAATGAAAACGGAGCTGAAATAGCTGTCACCAACTATGGTGGAGCAGTATTAGCTATTATGGTTCCGGACCAAAAACGGTAAATATGCCAATGTCATTCAAGGACATGATAGTATAACCCATGTTATCAATAGCCACGAACCTTTCCTCAGTACTCTTATCGGTCGTTACGGAAACCGTATAGCAGGAGGCAAAATTCATTTTAGAAGGGAAAGAATATTCACTGACTATCAACAATGGTCCCAACTCGCTGCATGGCGGTCCTACCGGATTTCATACCCGCATTTGGGATGCAGAACAGGAAACTTCCCCAAAGCTTGAAATTGCATTATTTATCTGCTGATGGCGAAGAAGGATTTCCGGGAAACTTTGGATATTCACGTAACGTACACTTTAAGTAATCAAAATGAATTCATCATTACTTACCACGCTACAACAGACAAAACAACATTGGTAAATCTTACTCACCACGGATTTTTTCAGCCTATCAGGCATTGCCAATCCTACGGCAACCGTTGATAACAACATCGTAACCATTAATGCTGATTTTTATACTCCGATAGATAATGTATCCATCCCTACAGGCGAAATTGCCAAAGTAGAAGGTACTCCTATGGATTTTCGTACTCCTCAAAGAGTAGACAGTAGAATCAATGACCCATTCGAACAGCTAGAATTCGGTGCCGGCTATGACCACTGCTATGTATTAAACAAACGTGAAGCAGGCACACTGAGTTTTGCAGCAAAATGTGTGGAGCCCGAAAGCGGTCGTAGCATGGAAGTATACACTACAGAGCCCGGTGTACAAGTTTATACTTCAAACTGGCACAATGGTTTCGAAGGTGCTCATGGAGCAACTTTCCCAGCAAGAAGTGCCATCTGCTTTGAAGCACAACATTTTCCTGATACGCCCAATAAAGGCCATTTCCCTTCTTGTGTTCTACATCCGGGGGAAACTTACAATCAAGTAACCATCTACAAATTCGGTGTAGAAAAATAATTTTATGAAATAACCTAATTAATAAACTTATAACTTTTTTCAAAACCATGAATCAACAAAAACAGAACGGTAATATCATCGCTATCATTACAATGTTCTTCCTTTCGCGATGATTTCCTTCGTTACTAATCTTGCTGCGCCTTTCGGCACAATATTGGGAAAAACCAATATGCAGGTGCCAATACCTTGGGTATGATGGGAAATATGATGAATTTCCTCGCATATCTGTTTATGGGGATTCCTTCAGGTAATATGCTTGTAAAAATCGGATATGAAAAAAACAGCCCTCATTGCCATGGCAGTAGGTTTCATCGGTTTGTTTATCCAATATATTTCCAGTTTGTTCGGTGCAGATATAGACGTATTCAATTTAGGAGAATATGCCATTAAAATGAATTTTATCATCTATCTGCTTGGTGCCTTCGTCTGTGGTTTTTGTGTATGTATGCTGAACACTGTAGTTAACCCGATGCTAAATCTTTTAGGTGGTGGTGGTAACAAAGGTAACCAATTAATCCAAGCCGGTGGTGCTCTAAACTCATTGTCAGGTACTTTGACTCCGCTTTTCGTAGGTGCCTTGATTGGTTCTGTTACCCCTCAAACAGCTATGTCAGATGTAGCTCCTCTGCTTTTCATCGCAATGGGTGTATTCGTATCAGCGTTTATCGCTCTTTCATTCATCGCCATTCCAGAGCCTCATCTAAGAAAAGCAGGTCATGAAAAAGAGAAATTCTCTCATAGCCCTTGGAATTTCCGCCATACTGTATTAGGTGTAATCGGTATCTTTGTGTATGTAGGTATTGAAATCGGTATTCCAGGCACATTAAATTTCTATCTTGCCGACCCAACGGAAAAATGGTGCGGGCCTGCTTGCCAACGGTGCCGCTATCGGTGGTGCTATTGCTGCCATCTATTGGTTGCTCATGTTAGTGGGACGTTCTGCAAGTAGTGTCATCAGCGGTAAAGTAGCTACACGTACACAATTGATTGTTGTTTCCGCAACAGCTATCTGTTTTATATTAATCGCAATCTTCACTCCAAAATGAAATCACTGTCTCTATGCCGGGATATAGTGTAGAAAATGGATTCGAAATGGCCTCTGTACCTGTCAGTGCCCTATTTTTCGGTACTTTGTGGTTTATGTACGTCCATTATGTGGGGAGGTATCTTCAACCTCGCTGTAGAAGGTTTAGGCAAATATACCGCACAAGCTTCAGGTATTTTTATGATGATGGTTGTCGGTGGCGGTATTTTTCCCATTATTGCAGCAATTCATTTCTGACGCTGTGGGATATATGGCCAGCTATTGGTTAATTATCGCTTTGCTTGCTTATCTGTTGTTCTATGGTTTGGTAGGATGCAAGAACGTAAACAAAGACATTCCTGTAGAATAATTATAAAAACATATAGTATTAACTTTAAACTATTAATATCATGGATATAGAATACGTAAGAAGTCGCTTCATCAAACATTTTGATGGCACAACAGGTTCAGTATATGCATCACCCGGACGTATTAACCTTATTGGAGAACATACCGACTATAACGGTGGTTTTGTCTTTCCCGGAGCAGTAGATAAAGGTATGATTGCTGAAATCAAACCTAATGGTACTGATAAGGTACGTGCTTATTCTATTGATCTAAAAGACTATGTAGAATTCGGCTTGAACGAAGAAGATGCCCCTAAAGCCAGTTGGGCAAGATATATTTTCGGCGTTTGCCGTGAAATGATCAAACGTGGTGTAGATGTGAAAGGTTTTGACACTGCTTTTTGCGGGTGACGTACCTTTGGGTGCAGGTATGTCTTCATCTGCTGCATTGGAAAGTACGTATGCTTTCGCTATCAACGAACTTTTCGGTGACAACAAAATAGATAAATTTGAATTAGCCAAGGTAGGTCAGGCAACAGAACATAATTATTGTGGTGTAAATTGCGGTATTATGGATCAATTTGCATCTGTATTCGGAAAAGAAGGTAGTTTGATCCGTTTGGACTGTCGTTCATTGGAATATCAATACTTCCCGTTCAAACCGGAAGGTTACCGATTAGTATTGGTTGACTCGGTAGTCAAACACGAATTGGCTTCTTCTGCTTATAATAAACGTCGCCAAAGCTGCGAAGCTGCTGTAGCCGCCATCCAGAAAAAACATCCTCATGTAGAATTTTTACGTGATTGTACAATGGAAATGTTGCAGGAAGCAAAAGCCGAGATCAGTGAAGAAGACTATATGCGTGCAGAATACGTCATTGAAGAAATCCAACGTGTACTTGATGTTTGCGATGCTTTGGAAAGAGGTGATTACGAAACCGTAGGACAGAAGATGTATGAAACTCACTATGGCATGAGTAAATTGTATGAAGTAAGCTGTGAAGAACTTGACTTCTTGAATGATGTTGCTTTCGACTGCGGTGTCACTGGTTCACGTGTCATGGGTGGAGGTTTCGGTGGATGTACAATCAACCTAGTTAAAAAGTGAACTATACGAAACATTCATCACCACTGCCAAAGAAAGATTCAAAGAGAAGTTCGGAAGAAGTCCCAAAGTTTACGATGTAGTCATCAGTGACGGTTCTCGCAAGCTGGTATAAAAAAGGATCTCAAATTCGCTAACATATGAAAAAACCGCTTTGGATTCAAAAGCGGTTTTTTTGCTTCTTTATGCTATAAAAGTGTAGGAAATACACTTTTATGTTGCACAACATACTCTTTTCATATCCAATGTATTAGTAATAGTGTTACTTTTACACCCAAAATCATATACTCTATTACTAATTAGTACTTTTATATCATGAAAAGCATGAAAAAAAGCCTTTCTGGGAACCGGTATCGCACTGACCTTG
>ENA-OQES01001072-OQES01001072.1-human-gut-metagenome-genome-assembly--contig:-NODE-1072-length-10783-cov-3.628285_pt1 | contig 10783 bp, 13 predicted proteins | sample MGYA00242798_ERZ504641 | MGnify/ENA primary metagenome ERZ504641 (study PRJEB26092, sample SAMD00036327) | human gut metagenome | host: Homo sapiens | study: EMG produced TPA metagenomics assembly of... | reverse complement strand
GGAAGCCCTTGCCCACGATCTCGCTGCTGTTCACAATCGTGATAAAGGCGTGGTCGTCCGACCGCGGACGTGCAGGCGGAGCTTCTGGGCCTGGCCGCGGGTCAGGACTGTGGTCAGCACCCATTTTTCATCGTGGGTGTAGGCACCCTCGGCCTGTTCCATCGTGGCGGAAACGGTGCAGGTCGTTCACGATAAAATCGCGCACCGGCTGCGGGTTGGAGGTGACCACCGTGCAGACCTTGCGCAGATTGATGCTTTCAATCGCGCTGTCCGCGACGGTGCTTTTCAAGATCATGCCCAGGATGCAGTACAGCCCTGTGGCAGGCCCGTAGAGATACGCGCCCACCAGCACAATACCAAGGTCACTGACCATCAGCGCGCGGCCAACGGGCATGCTTGTGTACTTGTTCAGGATCATCGCCACAATATCTGTTCCGCCCGTGGACGCGCCGATGTTGAACACGACGGCCGCACCGACGGCGGACAGGATTACCGCGAAGCAGAGCTCCAGAAACGCATCGCTCGTCAGCGGCGCGGAAAGGGGGCAGACCCGCTCACACAGACTGACGTAGAACGACAGCGCGAACGACGAGTAGATCGTCCACCCCATGGACCTGATGCCCAGAAAGACGAACCCCAGCACGACGAGCGCCGCGTTGATGAACCACATGAACGCGCCGACATTCCACCGCGGGAACAGCGTCGCCAGCACAATGGAGAGACCCGACGTGCCGCCGAACGCAAAGTGATTGGGCGTTTTGAAAACGGCGATGCCCACCGCCGTGGCGACCAGCCCCAGATTCAGCAGGAAGAAGAATTTCGCATCCTCCCACAGCTCGTGCGGGGTCAGGTGCTTTTTCAGCTGCGCCAGCATTGGAAATACCTCCCCTTAGAACGTCAGGTTGCCGAACTCGGAGAGCTTGAGCGCTTCATTGTGCTGCTCGGCCCAGTTGATGCTCCACGGGCTGCCAAAGAGCAGCAGCGGGTTGCCCTTCATATCCTCGATGGCGCGGGTGTCGCTGGTCACGTCCAGATGCTTGATGTCCAGTTCTTCCGGGTCGTTCAGCACCCAGCGCAGATGCTCGTATGGCAGGGTCTGCATACGGATGTCTACATTGTACTCGTTTTTTCAGGCGGTACTCCAAAACCTCCAGCTGCAAAACGCCGACGACGCCGACGATGACCTCCTCCATACCGGCGCCGAGGTCGCGGAAGATCTGGATCGCGCCCTCCTGAGCGATCTGCTCCATGCCCTTGACAAACTGCTTGCGCTTCATCGTATCGACCTGGGTCACGCGGGCGAAGTGCTCAGGGGCGAACGTCGGGATGCCCGCAAACTGCACATGCTTTTTGCCGGTGCAGAGTGTGTCGCCGATGGAGAAGATGCCCGGGTCGAACAGGCCGATAATATCGCCCGCGTAGGCTTCGCTGACGATGGCACGGTCATCGGCCATCAGGCTCGTGCCGGTGGCCAGCTTGATGTTCTTGCCCTCCTGCACGTGGAACGCCTCCATGCCGCGCTCAAACTTGCCGGAGCAGATGCGCAGGAACGCAATGCGGTCACGGTGGTTCTTGTTCATGTTGGCCTGGATCTTGAAGATAAAGCCGCTGAACTGCTCGCTGCACGGCTCGACCAACTCACCGCTCTGCGCATCCTTGCGGGGCAGCGGGGTGGGGGCTCAGGCGCAGGAACTCCTTCAGGAACGGCTCTACGCCGAAGTTCGTCAAAGCGGAGCCGAAGAACACGGGGACAGCTCGCCGTGCTGCACGGCGTCGAGGTCAAACTCCTCGGCAGCGCCGTCCAGCAGCTCGATGTCCTCGGCCAGCTTTTCATGGTTGGCAGCGCCGATCAGGTCGTCCAGGCGGGCGTCGCCCAGCTCGGCCTCGACCTCCTCGACCATCTTGACGCCGTTGGCGCGGCCATCGCTCTCAAAGGCCAGCACGCGCCCGGCATTGCGGTCATAGACGCCCTTGAAGTCCTTGCCGCAGCTGATGGGCCAGTTCATCGGGTAGGTCTTGATGCCGAGGATTTCTTCAATGTTCTCCATCAGCTCAAACGGGTCGCGGGCCTCGCGGTCCATCTTGTTGATGAAGGTGAAGATCGGGATGTGGCGCAGCGTGCAGACCTTGAACAGCTTGATGGTCTGGGCCTCAACGCCCTTGGCGGCGTCAATGACCATGACGGCGGAGTCCGCCGCCATCAGGGTGCGGTAGGTGTCCTCACTGAAGTCCTGGTGGCCGGGCGTGTCCAGAATGTTGATGCACTTGCCCTGATAGTTGAACTGCAGAACAGACGAGGTAACGGAAATACCGCGCTGCTTTTCAATGTCCATCCAGTCGGACACCGCATGCTTGGCGCTCTGCTTGCCCTTGACCGAACCCGCGGTCTGGATGGCCCCACCGTAGAGCAGGAGCTTTTCGGTGAGTGTGGTTTTACCGGCGTCCGGGTGCGAGATGATCGCAAATGTGCGCCGGGATTCGATTTCTTCGCGCAATGATGCCATGATTACTCCTTAACCTGTATTTGTATATAGAGTCCGGTAGGGCGCATCACTATGCGCCCGCGGCGCTGTGCCCTGCGGAAACGGGTAAGCGATATGGAATCCGCCCCTGCATCTTGGGGATGCTCATACTGATAACGTCACATCGGGGCACACTCCTCTATAATAATCCAATAGTATATAATACACGGTTTTGCGCGGAAATGCAACGGAAATTTTGCAGAGAAGCATCGTCGTTTTGTATTATGCAACCATATTATACAAAACGTATTGCATTTGCCATGTATAAAGCCGCGCGGAACGTCCACACTAACGGCATACACAACACCTTCACAAGTAAAGGACGGGGGAAGATGAACCACATCAAACAGTTTTTCAGGGAAAAAGGGCTGTATCTGTTCTGTCTGGCCATGGTGTTTGCAGCCACCGCGGCGGGCATTCTGGCGCTGCGCACGGTTGTCAGCAACGTGGCCGACCTGACGCGCACCCGCAAGGAAGCGCTGCAGAATGATTCCGCTTGGACACAGCCCGACACCGCCATCGACAAGCCCGCGCAGGACGTGCCCAAGCCGACGACCACACCCGCCGCGACGGAAAAGCCCTCGGCCACCCCTGCACCTGCTGCAGCGCAGGCCCCGAAGGCCACTGCTGCGCCGCCCGCACAGACCGTCACCAAGCCCGGTATCTGGGACGCGAAGCCGCTGGCGGCGTTCAGCGGCAATGAACTGGTCTACAGTGCAACCTTAGGCGACTGGCGCACCCACAACGGCGCGGACTACGCCGCCCCGGCAGGGGAGAGTGTGACCGCCGCCAAGGCGGGCAAGGTCGTCTCGGTGAGCGAGGACGCGCTGTGGGGCGGTGTGGTCGAGGTCGAGGACGCAAACGGCGTGACGTGGCGGTACTGCGGCGTCGCTGCCCCCGCCGTGAAGGCAGGGGACAGCGTGACAGCCGCCGCCGCGCTGGGCACCGCCGGCAGCATTCCCGCGGAGACCAGCGGTGACGCGCACATTCATTTGGAGTGCGTAAAGGACGGCGCGTATCTTGACCCGGAGGGCCTGATGTAAAGTGCCTTCCCCCGTGGGGGAAGGTGCCCGAGGCCCCGCCCGAGGGCGGATGAGGGGTGGCCTTCCGGTTGCGGCCCATGCACGGGTCGTGATGGTAAACTCTGCCCTCATCAGTCAGTGGTCTGGGCCACTGACAGCTTCCCCCGCGGGGGAAGCCATTTCAAAAAATGGCGTGTACCCACACCGGGCACACGCCTTTTGCTATTGCAATTTTACTGATACTCTTTCACATTCAGCATCCGGGTCGCGTTCAGCACGGCCAGGATCATGACGCCGACATCCGCAAAGACGCCCCACCACATGTTGGTGATGCCCAGCGCGGACAGGATCAGGCAGAGCGCCTTGACCGCCAGCGCAAAGACGATGTTCTGGTAGACAATGCGCATGCACTTGCGGGAGATGCGCATGGCCAGGCTGATTTTGGCCGGGTCGTCGTCCATCAGCACGATGTCGGCGGCCTCGATTGCGGCGTCACTGCCAAGCGCGCCCATCGCAATACCGATGTCGGCACGCATCAGGACCGGCGCGTCGTTGATGCCGTCGCCCACAAAGGCAAGCTCCTTCTTCTCGGGCTTCTGGGCCAGCAGCTTTTCGACCCACGCGACCTTGTCGGCGGGCAGCAGCCCCGCGTGCACCTCGTCGATGCCCAGATCCTTTGCGACCAGCTCAGCCACAGCGGGGGCGTCACCGGTCAGCATGACGGTGCGCACGCCCTGTGCCTGCAGGCCCTGCATGGCGGTCCCGGCGGTAGGCTTTTCCTCATCGGAAATCAGGATGGAGCCAAGGAACTGCCCGTCGCGGGCAACGTAGACAATCGTGCCTGCGCCCTCGGCGGCGGTGTAGTCAATATGCTCGCTCTCCATCAGGCGGGCGTTGCCGGCCAGCACGGTGCGGCCATCCACCTGCGTTTTCACGCCGTGACCCGCGATCTCCTGCGCGTCGGACGCACGCTTGGCGTCCAGACCCGGGCAGGCTTCGCGCAGGCTCTTGCTGATGGGATGGTTCGAGAAGCTCTCGGCCAGCGCCGCACTCTCGAGCAGGTCGGCCTCGGTCACGCCGTCGGCGGGGGCTGGTGTGCGTGACCTTGAAAACGCCCTTCGTCAGGGTGCCGGTCTTGTCAAACACGGCCACGCCGGTCTTGGACAGGGCCTCGAGATAGTTGCCGCCCTTGACGAGGATACCGCACTTGGACGCGCCGCCGATACCGCCGAAGAAGGTCAGCGGGATCGAGATGACCAGTGCGCAGGGGCAGCTGATGACCAGGAAGGTCAGCGCACGCATGATCCAGTCAAGCCAGTTGCCCAGCAGCAGCGGCGGCACAACCGCCAGCACCAGTGCGCCGATGCAGACAGCGGGGGTGTAGTAGCGGGCGAACTTCGTGATGAAGTTTTCAACCGGCGCTTTCTTCAGGCTGGAATTTTCCACCAGGTCAAGGATTTTTGCAACGGTGGACTCCCCATAAATCTTCGTGGTCCGGATGCGCAGCACACCGTCGGCGTTCACACAGCCGCTGATGACCTCATCCCCGGGGGCGCACGGTGCGCGGGCGGCTCTCGCCGGTCAGCGCTGCGGTATTCAAGGTGGACTCACCGGTTCAGGACCACGCCGTCCAGCGGGATCTTCTCACCGGGCTTGACGACGATGGTCGCGCCAACGGGCACATCATCGGGGTCAACGACGGAGACGCTGCCGTCCCCGACCTCCAAATTCGCGCTGTCGGGGCGGATGTCCATCAGCGCGGTTATGCTCGAACGGCTCTTGCCGACGGCGTAGGACTGGAACAGCTCGCCGATCTGGTAGAACAGCATAACGGCCACGCCCTCGGCGTACTCGCCGCAGCCGATGGCGCCGACCGTGGCGACGGCCATCAGGAAGTTCTCGTCAAAAAGCCTCGCCGTTCTTGATGCCCATGAACGCCTTGCGCAGGACATCATGGCCAATGACTAAGTAGGGCACAAGCCACAGCACAAGCTGAACGAACCAGGGCAGCTCCACAAAATGGAACAGCAGTGCCAGCAGCACCGTGAGCACCGCCGCAGCGATAATGCGCTTCAGCGTCTTTTTCTGTTTCTTTGTCATGAGGGTAGCCTCCGTTTGGGGTATAAAAAGCGCCCATCGGCAGGATGGGCTGCTTTATGGCAGAACTTACAGCTCGATCTCGAAATCGGGCTCGACCTTCTTGGCGGTCTTGACGGCATCCTTCAGCACGGCGTCGAACTTGTCGTCGTCGGCCTCCAGCAGCAGCTTCTGGCCCATGAAGCTGACGCTGGCATTCTTGACGCCGGGCAGTGCCTTGATGGCGGTCTCAATTTTGGCGGCGCAGTTCGCGCAGTCGACTTCGATCTTGAATTTCTTCTGCATGGTGGCAGTCTCCTTTATATATAGTAATTTTTTAATATGGGGGTAACGTAGTTTGAAGGCTTCTCCCCTGGGGAAGGCTTTCAACAATTTTATTCCTCCGTATGCTCCATGCCCAGGGCGATCATGCTGCGGACATGGTCATCGTCGAGGGAGTAGTACATGGCCTTGCCCTCGCGGCGGAACTTGACGAGCTTGCTGGTTTTCAGCAGCCGCAGCTGGTGGCTGACGGCACTCTGGGAGATGCCCACGACCTGGGCAATATCGTTGACGCAGAGTTCGCTCTCAAACAGCGCATACAAAATTTTGATGCGGGTGGAATCGCCAAAGACGCGGAACAGCTCGGCCAAATCATAAAGCACCTCGTCGTCGGGCAGGTCGTCCTGCAAACGGCGGATAGCGGCCTCGTCCAGCTGGGCGGACTCGGGGGAGCGTTCGGGCGATTTTTTCGCTCTCTGCCAATGTCATCATCCTTTCATATGTTTATTTGCTCATATGATACATCCGGAAATAGGTTTTGTCAAGCGAAAAACGCGAAAAAAATCCCCCGAATGCGAAAATTCTCGCATCCGGGGGAAAATTGCTTAGTCGGTAATGGGGTAAAGCCTGGCTCACCGGGCAAAATCACGGCGTTGTCTGCCAGCATTTTGCGGAATTCTTCTTCCGGGAAGTCGAACACGACTTCTTTGATCATGCTCGGTTCATGGACGAGGATCTTCCACGGTGCGCCGTCCGGCTGCTGCAAAAACAGGATGCCGGACACGCCGTCCAGGCTTTGGACGCCCTCGTCCGCCCAGAAGGCAGGGGAGGGGGTGACAAAATAGTGGTCGACCATTCGTCCGCCGGGGAAATCATGCTCAATGACCGCCGGGACCTCGCCCTCGGCCTGTTCGGCCTTGTATTGAAGATGCAGGTTGGAAAAGTCAGCAGCAGTCATAAGGTATTCCTTTCCGTTTCCTTGCCTCCCTCTGCGAGACAGACTCCCCCGACACGGGGGAGGTGGCGCTTGCGCCAGAAGGGGAGCGGTGGCCCCGCAGGGCCGGAGGGAGAGAACTTCGCCATTGCCCGAAATATTTCGGACTGCCGCAAGGTTCTCTCCCCACCCGCTGCGCGGGAGCCCCTCGCAGAGGGGGTCCAAGGAGAGCACTATTTATCAAACACGCAGGCTGGCGCTCTCCGGCTCGTTGCTGCCCTCGTCGAACTCGTAGTCGTTGCCGGGCAGGATGGCGTTCAGCAGGATACCGGCGATGGCGGCGATGGCCAGACCGGACAGGTTGATGTTAACGCCCGCAATCGCAAACGTGATGCCGCCCACCGAGTTGAAGCCCAGGGCGCAGACCAGAATGACCGCGGCAATGATCAGGTTGCGGGAGTTGGTGAAGTCGACCTTGTTCTCGACAACGTTGCGCACGCCGATGGCGGAGATCATGCCGTACAGCACAAAGCTGATGCCGCCGACGATGCCGGAGGGGATCGTGTTGATGATGGCCTCAAACTTCGGGCAGAAGCTCAGGATCATCGCAAACACAGCGGCAATGCGGATGACGAGGGGATCGTAAATCTTCGTCAGGGCCAGAACGCCGGTGTTCTCGCCGTAGGTGGTGTTGGCGGGGCCGCCCAGCAGACCGGCCATGGCGGTAGCCAGACCGTCGCCCAGCAGGGTCTTGTTCAGGCCCGGGTCACGGATGTAGTTCTTGCCGGTGGTGGCGGAGATAGCGGCGATGTCGCCGATATGCTCCATCATGGTTGCCAGCGCGATGGGCACGATGGTGAACACAGCGCTGATGAAGGTCTCGCTGCCGTCAATAGCGAACAGACCCATGGAATCCTTATGCAGGGGGATGCCGAACCAGGCCGCCGCACCGATGGTCTGGAAGTCAACAGCGCCGGTCACGAGCGCAACCGCGTAGGAGACCAGCACACCGATCAGGATGGGCAGGATCTTGACCATGCCCTTGCCCCAGATGTTACAGACGATGACGGTAGCCAGCGCCACAAAGGCCAGCAGCCAGTTGGACTGGCAGTTGGAAATAGCACTCGGGGCCAGGATCAGGCCGATGGCGATGATGATGGGGCCCGTGACAACAGGCGGGAAGAACTTCATCATCTTGCGGATGCCGAACGCGGTGATCAGGCCGCTGAACAGCACGTAGACCAGGCCGGACAGCGCCACAGCCGCGCAGGCGTAGGGCAGGTTCTCGGGGTTGGCACCGCCGTTCGTCACGATGGTGAAGCCGCCCAGATACGCAAAGCTGGAGCCCAGGAACGCGGGCACCTTGCCCTTGCACAGGAAGTGGAACAGCAGCGTGCCCAGACCTGCGCAGAGCAGTGTGGTGCTGACGCTCAGGCCGGTCAGCAGGGGCACCAGCACGGTTGCGCCGAACATTGCAAACATGTGCTGTGCGCCGAGGATCAACAGCTTGGGCGTGCCCAGCTGTTTGGCATCATAGATGCCTTTCGAGTAATCGATTTTTTCTGCCATGAATGAAATTCCTCCTCATAATGGCCGCAAAAAAGGGGTAGACCGCCGGTTCATCTTCAAACGCTACAGCCTCCCTTGCTTATCCTTAATAGTATAGCGGACTTGAGGGGAAAGTGCAAGATGCTGGGAAAAATTTGTCGCTTTGTTCGTGGGGACCGCCATGTAGGGGCCGCACGTGTGCGGCCCCTACTATCTTTTTACCTGAAAGTATGCTATATTATAAATAAAAACCCAATTTAGGAGAATGTTATATGCTGACCCCCGGCATCAAAGGACACGCGGCGCTGCGTGTCACCACCGAAAACACCGCGCTGGCCATGGGCAGCGGTGAGCTGCCCGTGCTGGCCACACCCGCCGTGGCGGCCCTGATCGAAAGGGCCTGCTGGCAGTCCGTTGCGGCAGAGCTGGAGCTTGACCAGGGCACCGTCGGCACGGCGTTGACGCTGGCCCACACAGCCCCCACGCCCGTGGGCATGGTCGTACGCTGCGACTGCGAGCTGACCGCCGTCGAGGACCGCCGCCTGCACTTCACCGCCCGCGTCTACGACGACGTGACCGAAATCGCCGCCGCGACCCATGAGCGGTATATTGTGGACAACGAGCGCTTCACCCGCAAGGCCAACAGCAAGCTGACGGCACAGTCCTAAAACCTTCCCCCGAGGGGCTGCGCCCGCAGGCGCGTGTCGGAGCGCAACCGCCGTAGGCGGCTCTTGGCGCGTAGACTGAAGGTGGCCCCGCAGGGCCGGATGAGGGGGTAAGCTCACCATAGCTGCCCTTTTATAAGGAATGCCGCCACGTAGGGGCCGGACATGTCCGGCCCTCAGCGAAAAAGGCAAAATCGCGTCTGTGGGAAGGCCGCGGGCCGGGCATGCCCGGCCCCTACCGTGCGGCCATTCGGCAAACGGGCTATACTGGCGCACCTGCCCCTCATCAGTCAGTGGTCGGGGGCCACTGACAGCTTTCCCCCCAAGGGGGGAAGCTGCCCTCAATAAATTGCCTCCTCCCGCCACTTTACCAGCTCTTTCACCGTCTCCTCACTCTCCACCCAGCCCTGTTCCGGGTCGGCGTGGGCGTCGGGGGCGTAGCGCTGCATCGTGCCGGGGCTGCGGCCCTGCAGATATTCCTGTGCCTGCTTCTGGCGGCTGGGTGCGGTGCGGCGCAGCAGCGTTTCTTTTTCGGCCTTGTTCATACAAATCACCTCTTTCGTCACTATTTTGCCCGGGACTGCCGCTGGTCAAACCCGGAAAATCGTGGTATAGTATTTTATATTGCCATTTTTAAGGAGCTATCATTCTATGGAAGTCAAAATCAATCAGGTCGTTCTGCATCTGCTGGACCCCGGCGCATCGGAGCCGGTTCTGTCGGACCGCGCCATGGACATGGACGCTGACCTGTACGAGTATTACACCGCCACACTTGAACGCGCGTTCGCCAGTGACGAGGTAAAGAACTGCCGGTTTCTGCCGGACTCCGCTTTTGCCGCGGAGATGGCGCAGAATCAGGATTTCATCGACCTGTCCCGCCGCATTGCGGGCGTCATCTTTGAGCAGATGCTTCAATATCAGGCCATCCCGGCGGGCGATCTGGCCGTCGTGGACTTTACCGCCGACGGCGTGCCGTTCTACGGCGTGCTCAAGCTCAACTACCGTCCCGGCTACACCCACCACACCGAGCTGATGGGCAATGGCCGGTTCAGCAGCATGGTGCCGCAGCGCACGCTGCTGCCCGGCACGCCCAAGGCCGACGAAGCCGCGCTCATTGACCGCGCCAACGGCACGGTGCGTTTGATCGAGAAGAAGTTCACGCTGGACGACAGGAAGGACTTTTACCTGTCCACCCGCGTGTTCGGCTGCACGGAGGCTTTGCAGGAGAAAGCCAAGCTCAAGGCCGTCTGCGAGACCGCCGTGGCCGCCGTGAAGGAGGCCTACCCCGAGCCGGAGGCGCTGGACGATGTGCCCCCGTTTGACGGCGGCACCGAGACTGCCGTCGAGCTGCTGGTGCGCAACCAGGCCGTGGACAACCAGATCTCCGTCGAGGACGTGCGCGAGCGCATCCGGGAGAATTTTCCCCTGGCCGCCCCCAGGTTTGAGGAGGCGCTGGCCGAGACCGGCGTGCAGGAGAATGACCGCGTGACCGTGACCCCCGCGCGCATCAAAAAACTGGAAAGCCGCAGCTTCAAGACCGAGTCCGGCATTGAGATCAGGATTCCCGCCGAGCTGTGCAGCTCGGACGACGCCGTGGAGTTTATCCATTCGGCAACCGGCGGGCTGAGCTTATTGATCAAGGACGTATTGGTGTAAACATACGGCACTTTGCGGGCGGATTCTATAGGCGCCTGCACTCTGCCGCTCAGGATATGGGTATAGAGAGAGCAAACT
>ENA-OQES01001071-OQES01001071.1-human-gut-metagenome-genome-assembly--contig:-NODE-1071-length-10786-cov-3.966695_pt1 | contig 10786 bp, 12 predicted proteins | sample MGYA00242798_ERZ504641 | MGnify/ENA primary metagenome ERZ504641 (study PRJEB26092, sample SAMD00036327) | human gut metagenome | host: Homo sapiens | study: EMG produced TPA metagenomics assembly of... | reverse complement strand
TGCCACGGGTCTTTTCCTTCAAAAATAGTTTTGCCGTCATAGATGATCTTTCCGGAAGTCGGATTATACAGCTGTAATACCGTGCGTCCGAAAGTCGTCTTACCACAACCGGACTCTCCTACCAGACCAAGGGTTTCTCCTCTTTTAATCTCAATGGAGATATCTTCCACAGCCTTGTACACCCGGTCCCTTCACACCTTTGATCGGGAAATATTTTTTCAGGTGTTCAACCTGAACGATGGGTATCAATTTTTCTCACTCATGGCTGCCTGCCTCCGCTTTTTTCATTAATTTTTCTCTGCTGCTTTCTGTGCTTTCATCTGTTCCTGTACACACAGCCAGCATGCGGCACGATGATTATCCCCAAGTTCCACATACGGCGGCATCTTCTGCAGACAGATCTTCATGGCGCTTTCGCAACGCGGTGCAAACGGACATCCTTCCGGCGGATTCAGCATATCAACCGGTGTTCCTTCGATTGGGATCAGACGCTCGTAGCTTTCCGCATCCACGCGCGGCATGGAACGAAGAAGTCCTCTGGTATACGGATGACCCGGCGCATAGAAGATATCATCTACCGGACCCTGCTCTACCATCTTACCTGCATACATAACCGATACTTTATCGCAGATTTCTGCCACAACACCCAGGTTATGGGTGATAAAGATGATTCCCATCTGGTTGGTCTTCTGAAGTTTCTTCATCAGTTCCAGAATCTGTGCCTGAATGGTTACGTCAAGGGCAGTTGTCGGTTCATCTGCGATCAGAAGTTTCGGATGGCAGATCAGACCCATCGCGATCATGACACGCTGACGCATACCACCGGAAAGTTCGTGAGGATACTGTTTCATACGTTTTTCCACGTTATTGATTCCTACTTCCTCAAGCATCTCCATCGCACGTTTCTGTGCTTCTTCTTTACTGATATTTTTATCATGGGCTTTCAGTGCCTCCACCAGCTGATTACCGATGGTGTATACCGGATTCAGACAGGTCATCGGGTTCTGGAAGATCATGGCTACTTCATTTCCACGGAAGTTTACCATCTCCGCCGGTGTCTTCGCCAGGACATCCTGGCCCTCGAAGGTGATAGAACCACCGATTACTTTTCCTGGATTCTGTAACAGACCGATGATCGAATATGCTTCCACACTCTTTCCGGATCCGGACTCTCCTACAACGCCCATAACTTCATTATAATTCACATCGTAACTGATGCCGTTTACTGCTTTTACTTCTCCTGCCGGAGTGAAGAAAGAGACCTGGAGATCTCTGACTTCCAACAGCTTGTCAGCTTTTTTATTTTGTTCCATTGTGTCTCTCCCTTTCTTATTTTTTCAGCTTCGGATCTAATGCATCACGAAGACCGTCACCAAACAGATTCAGGGACAGGATCATAACACTCAGGATCACTGCCGGGATGAACAGTCGGTACGGATAGGTTTTCAGTCCGCTCAGTGCTTCGGAACACATGGATCCCAGACTGGTCAGCGGTGCAGATACACCGACACCCAGGAAGGATAAGAAAGATTCCAGGAAGATTGCTGACGGAATCTGCAGGAACGTTGTGGTAACAATCTGTCCGATACAGTTCGGAAGCAGATGCTTACTGATGATACGTCCGCCCTTTGCACCCAGTGCTCTCGCTGCTGTTACATATTCCTGCTGTTTTAACTGCAGGATCTGTCCACGGATGATACGGCTCATAGTTACCCAGTACAGAAGACCAAAAGCGATAAACATGGAGATCAGGTTCGGTCCAAGGAGTGTTACCAGTTTCTGGAACACGCCGTCTCCGGAGTTCTGGAACTGTTCCAGTGCCGGTTTTAAGGTTGCGGATAACAGCAGGATGATCAGCATCTCCGGGATGGAGTAGATAATCTCTACGATTCGCTGCATCACGTTGTCCACCATACCACCGCAGTAACCGGATATGGAACCGTACAGTGCACCGATGATCAGTACCAGGATTGCTGCACAGATACCTACGATAATGGATACACGGGCACCGACCATGACACGAACCATGATGTCACGTCCCTGATCATCCGTACCAAATACATGAGGGAATACTTTCTCCCCTGCTGCTTTTCGCTCCAGCTCTTTATCGGAATATCCGAAAGCACTGTGTTTTACGCCCAGGGCTTTGGCAGCTTCCTCTTCTGTCACTGCCTCTTCGTCAGCCGCCTGCTGCGATACATTTGCTTTCGCACGGATCTTTGCTTCATCCACGCGGCTTAAAGTTTCACCTTTGGCTTCCGCTTCTTTACGGGCCTGTTCCACCGCTTCGTCCGGTGTCAGGTTTCCTGCACCGTTATGTTCTTCCATGTATGCATTGATCTTATCCTGATCCTCCAGGCTGTAATGCCATGGATGTAAAGATTCGGAACCACGGATCTGCTGTTTGTAAGTATAAGGAACGACAGACGGTCCCACGAAAGCAAAAACAGAAAGCAGGATGATGATCACCATTGCCACCATCGCAACCGTGTTTTTACGAAGACGTCTCCATGCATCCTTCCAGTAAGATACGCTTCTGCGGTCCTGAATAAAGTTTTCTTTTTCCTCTGATGTTGCCGGATCAAATGCATCTGCCGGCAGATCGTTCCACTGCAGAATATCCTCGATATTTGGCTGAAGTGAGCCCGGTTTGTTAAATCTTTTCTTATCAGACATAACCTTAATTTCCTCCCTTCACCAGATTAATTCGCGGATCTACCAGTTTGTAACACAGGTCTACCACCAGGTTCATGACGATGATAAATGCTGCCAGGAAAATGGTAGTTCCCATGATCAGCGGATAATCTCGGTTCTGGATCGCCTGTACAAAATAACGTCCCAGTCCCGGAATAGAAAAATTACAGTCTCTACGACAAGACCACCACACAGGGTAAATGCGATCTGCGGTCCCAGGTAAGTAATAACCGGAATCAACGCATTACGAAGTGCATGTTTGAAAATGATCTTGCTGTTTTTCAGTCCCTTTGCTCTGGCTGTCTTGATGTATTCCTGATTAATAGAATCCAACATGGCAGTTCTTGTCTGTCTGGACAGATAACACATCGGATAGAAGCCTAACGCTGCACAGGGCAGTACATAACTTGCCGGTGTTCCGTCAAAAAGTGCCGGAATACTTTCACTCCTTCGATACCGCCACAGAGTGTATGTAACAGTAAGGTTGCCACTACAAATCCCGGCATGGAGATACCGATGGTACACAACACACGCAGAAAGCTGTCCACCCAGGTTCCTCTCTTAAAAGCTGCGAGACATCCCAGCGGAACACCCACGATCACCGCCCACAGCAGAGCAAGGCTGCCGACTTTTGCGGAAACCGGAAACATCTCTTTGATGATTTCGATAACCGGACGGTTTTTCTGCATCTTAATGGAAGTGCCGAAATCTCCCTGTGCAAGGTTTTTCAGATATTTACCAAGCTGAATATACTTTGGCTGATCCAGTCCGTATTTTGCATTCAGTGCCTGGATGGTTGCCTCGGATGGCGTCTTTTCTGATAACCACGGATTACCGGGAATTGCATTCATCAGAAAGAAAGTAATACAGGCAACAAGCAACAGCGTAACAAATGCCATACAGACTCTTCGAACTGTGTATTTTGTCATTTTCTACACCTTTCCTCTCTTTTTCATCTCTCCTGTCGATTGTGGATTGTCGACAATATACGATATTATAGCCACTTTAACGTGGTAATGTCAAGAAAAATGAGCGAATTTGTTTTTATTTTTTCGCACACATGTGCGCATATCGCGGACACGCCTTAAATTTTGTCCCCGGAAGGGGGATTTCCATTTTTTTGTTCTTTTTTATCGTTCAATTCTATAACTGCTATTCTATGCCTGTTCTTTTCTTTTTATAACTTTATTTTCCGGTTGACCTTTCTTCATTCGCTGTTTACAATGAAGTTACTTATTTCTATTTCAGGAGGAACATCGCATGAATTCTCATATGGATTTTATCAAAGAACAGCTGTATGCACTGACTGGTATTCCAAGCCCTTCCGGCTTCACAAAGAAAGTGACCGATTATCTTTTATCTGAACTGACAGCTCTCGGATTCGCTCCGGAACGTTCCAGAAAAGGAAATGTTTTTGTCACTCTGGGAGGCTCCGGCTCTCCGCTTGTACTGGCTGCCCATGTAGATACCCTGGGTGCTATGGTGCGCTCCATCAAAGAGAACGGACGCCTTCGCCCGACAACCCTTGGCGGTCATCAGTGGTCCACCGCAGATGGGGAGAATTGTACGATTCACACCCGTGACGGCAGAGTCTATACCGGCGTTGTCCTGAACACAGAACCATCTGCACATGTAGCTGATCAAAAAGTGGAACAGATTGAAGAGCATATGGAGATCCTCCTGGATGAAAATACAGATTCCAGGGAAAGCACCCTTGCCCTTGGGATCCAGACCGGAGATATCATCGCCATGGATCCGCGCACAGTAATTACAGAAAGTGGTTATATCAAAAGCCGTTTTCTCGATGATAAACTCTCCGCAGCAATATTGCTCGGACTGGCTCACGCGGTAAAAGAAGACGAACTGAACCTGAACAGGAAAGTTTCTTTATTATTTACAGTTTATGAAGAAGTGGGGCACGGCGGAAGCTTTGTATCAGAGGATACCGAGGAAATGATCTCCGTTGATATGGGTTGTGTCGGCGCTGACCTTGGCTGTACCGAACGTATGGTATCTATCTGTGCCAAAGATTCCGGAGGACCTTACAATTATGATCTGGTAACTGCTCTTTCTGCGGTTGCAAAAGAACAGCACCTCGGTTATGCCATTGATGTCTATCCGCATTACGGATCTGATGTGGAGGCAACTCTCCGTGCCGGTTATGATATCCGCCACGGCCTGATCGGTCCGGGTGTCTATGCGTCTCATAACTATGAACGTTCTCATATGGATGGCGTGCGGAATACGTTTGAACTGCTGAAGACATATGTAACACAGTAATTGCAGGAATCTATATTCATATAACGGTTTTTCAGACTCCGTGCAGGCACGGACTTTGACTCGTTGCCCGCGTAAATCAAAATCGGTTCACTGAACCAGTTATTGATATGTAATGCAATTAAAAAAGCGCGATCACAGTTTTTTCAACTGTATCGCGCCTTTGCTTGTACCCTATATTAGCACACTTCCCTGTTCTGTCTATCGTTATCGTGCACATGGTTTTTGTGCACCGTTCACATTGACTGTTATGCACAGCTCACATACCGTACTTTTCATGCCAATCCACAATCCGGCCGCTTCTCGTTACTCCAGCAGATTTCGCAGATTCCGGATCAGATATGCCAGCTCCCACTGCGTCCGGTTTCTCGTCTCACCGAGATTCTTTCCGGTAATTTCACTGATCCTTTTCAGATGGTAGGTGACAGTGTTCCGGTGAAGGAAGCATTTTGCTGCCACTTCCTGAATATTGCCGTTTTCTTCGAGGTGGATTTCAGAATCTTCAGGTACTCACTTCCTGTCTCCTGATCGATCTGTTCCAGTTTCTTGTACTGCATATCAACAATTGATCCAGTGAACCAATTTTGATTATTCTTCTGTTACTTCCTATTCTGTCACATTTTCCCCGGCATGCTCTGCCTGTGCTGCTTCTTTCTTTTTCAGTTCTTCCTTCTTCAACTCGCCCATTTTATCATAATTTTCCAGGAAATAATGACGTTCTCCATACTGTTTGTAGCCAACAACCGTATCCAGATTGACATTTTCCACGCTCTTGAAAATATTGCTCTCGATAAACGGATTGGTCTTTTTCAATGTCTGGATCAGCTGTTTGATCTCCATACGTTTGGACTTGGTCTCTTCGTTGTTACAGGTGGTGCAGGTGTCAGTAAATTTACATGCACACTGGATAAAATGCAGGTCATTATAGTCTCTCCATGCCTTGATGCTGTCCTCCCGGATCAGATACATCGGGCGGATCAGCTCCATCCCGCCGAAATTGGTGCTGTGCAGCTTCGGCATCATGGTCTGTACCTGAGCCCCATACAACATACCCATCAGGATCGTCTCGATCACGTCGTCATAATGGTGACCGAGGGCAATCTTATTACAGCCAAGTTCCTGGGCATAGTGATACAGATGTCCCCTTCTCATTCTCGCGCACAGATAGCACGGGGACTGATCCACATGAAAAACAGCCTCGAAAATATCGGACTCGTAGATCGTGATCGGCACATTCAGTTTTCTTGCATTTTCTTCGATCACTTTCCGGTTCTCCGGGCTGTATCCCGGATCCATCACCAGAAATTTTACATCAAAAGAAAACTTGTTGTGCAGTTTCAGCTCCTGAAACAGTTTTGCCATCAGCATGGAATCTTTTCCACCGGAGATACAGACTGCAATACAGTCTCCTTCTTTAACCAGTTCATACTGATTGATGGCTTTTGTAAATTTGCACCAGATGGATTTGCGGAACTTTTTACGGATGCTTTTTTCCACATCGGCACTAATGTCTTTTTCCTGATCTTCCCGCATCAGATCCATCAGCCAGGCGATATAACCGCCTTTTAAGCTGACGGCATCCAGACCCTTTTCCCTTAGTTCCGGAACCACTTCCTGACTGTATTTTCCTCTGCTGCAGCAGATCACCAGTTTTTTGCTTTTATCCACCAGCGGGTTCTCCGCAATCTCTTCCACTTTCAGCGCAACCGCTCCCGGAATCGCACCGTGAGCAATCTCATTATCATCACGGATATCAATGATCTGATAGCTGTTTTTGTTCAGTTGTTTTACTTCCTGTATTGTCATTTCCATTCTTTTTTCTCCCTGTCCTCTTCATGACTTTCCTTATATATAGAACAAAGAATGTGCCTTTGCACATTCTCGCGCCTGGGGCGGTCGCTTGCGACATCTACCTTATACGCCGTAGTGCGCATCCTCGCGGAGCTTTTCTTACTTTACAGGAAAGCAATTTCCTGTAAAGTAAGAAAAAGATTCCGGGAACTGAAAGTCCCGAAATCCTTTTTTTCTCATTTGAAACCCACAATTCTGTGGATTATAGTAGCATGTGATTTCCTACATTGTCAATAGGTTGAGCATCAGCCCTTGATACCGGACTGAGCAACACCTTCGATGAACTGTTTCTGGAAGATGAAGAACATCACTACCAGCGGCAGTACGGCGAGAACCGCACCTGCCATCTGCATCGGATACTCTGTGGTGTACTGTCCCTGTAAGGTGGACAGTGCAGGTCCCAGTGTCATCTTATTCATAGAAGTGTTGACGATCAGAGGCCACATGAAGTCATTCCATGCAAACTTGATGGTAAAGATGGACATTGCCACGATACCCGGTTTGATCAGCGGCAGCATGATCTGTGCGAAGATACGGAAACGTCCGCATCCGTCCACGATGGCTGCTTCTTCCAGTTCTTTCGGCAGAGACATGAAGAACTGTCTCAGCAGGAAAGTACCGAACGCGCTAAACAGGTTTGGCAGAAACAGTGCCGGGATCGTATCCAGCAGTCCCAGTTTCTGAACGATCTGATACTGTGGCAGAAGGAAGATCTGTCCAGGTACCATCAGTACAGATAACACCAGAATAAAGATTGCATTCTTGAACGGGAACTCGATACGTCCGAACGCATAACCTGCCATGGAGCAGAATACAATCTGTACCAGTGTGGTAACCACGGTGGTAATGATCGTATTCATATAAACAGTTGCAAACGGAATTGCAGAAGTTACAATGGTATGATATGCCGTTGTAACGAATTTTTCCGGGAAAATTGTCGGCGGAATCTTCATCGCCTCACCGGATGTTTTAAATGATGTCAGGATCATCCATGCAAATGGAAATACAACCACGATCACTCCGACCAGGAGGATCAGATGGACGATCAGGTGATTTAGCTTAAATTTACCTTTCATGTTCTCACTCCTCCTTAGTCGTAGTTCACCCATTTCTTCTGTCCGATCATCTGGATCACGGTCACGATCATAATCGCTGCGAAGATCAGAATAGAAATAGCTGCTGCATATCCTTTATAACCATAGTCGAACGCTGTCCGGTAAAACAGTGCCACAACGGTCTGTGTTGCCTCGAATGCCGGACTTGCTTTGCCGATCATCATGTAAACAGTATCAAAAACCTGGAAACCACTGATGATGGATGTAATCATAACGAAGAAGACTGTCGGTGTCAGCATCGGTACCGTGATTTTGAAAAACTGAGTAATTTCGCTTGCACCGTCGATAGCGGCTGCTTCGTAATACACACTGTTGATTCCCTGCATACCTGCCAGTAAGATAATCATGTTATAACCAACCGTCATCCAGAGACCTACGATCATAATCATAAACAATGCTGTCTTGGAATCAGTCAGCCAGTTATGACCGGTTCCTCCCATGGCTTTGATAGCGCTGTTCAGGATACCCATCTGTTCATTGTAGATCCATTTCCAGACCATGGCCACAGCTGCAGACATGGTAACCGAAGGAAGGAAATACAGGGTACGGTAAATGGATTTTCCTTTGATCTTTGCATTCAGTAAAGCCGCAAGGAAAGTGGATAACGCCAGCCCTACCGGTACGGTTACGATAACGTATTTCAGGGTATTGCCGAAGGTTCTCCATACTTCTTTGTCACCGATCATTTCTTTGTAGTTCGCAAGACCTACAAAAGTAGACATATTAAATTTGTTTACATCATTAAAACTGAACCAGACATTCTGGATAAACGGCCAGATATAAAACACCAGCAGACCCAGGGTAACGGGTGCAATCAGGATATATGCGGCAATCCAGTCTTTTTTCTCTCTTTTCGACGCTTTTTTCTTCAGCGTCTTTACTTTTGCTTTCACGTCAGCCATTCTTTCACCTACTTTATTACTTTGCTAACAGAGCGTCTGCTTCTTCTTTCAGGCCGGAGCAGGCATCTGCCAGTGACATTTCGCCCGTATAAGCTTTTGTTAACCAGGTAGATTCCATATCATACAGTTCTGCTGCTTTGCCGCATACCGGCAGTGGATAAGCTTCAGCGGAGTGGTTTGTATATGCTGCCAGGTTGTACTGCTCATTTGCTTTTGCAAAATACTGCTGTGCATCTTCTCTTGCGGAGATTACTACACCAGTTTCGCCCTGGATCTTCTGAGCTTCAGAGCTTCCCATCCAGATTGCAAATTTCTCAGCTTCTTCTTTCTGTTTGGATCCTTCATATACTGCGAATCCCAGACCGTTGATACAGTTGTCTTCTACACCATTGAAGGTAGGAACTTCTACACAGTCGATTTTGTCTTTGATGGTATCGTTGGAAGCGTATTCCGGAACCATGTAAGAACCAGCCAGTGTCATAGCGATCTGCTCGCCTTCGAACATGGCATCGGAACCTGTCTCAGACAGAGTAGAGGCACTTGGTGACAGACCGGCATCGATCATGTCGATCCAGCACTGGATACCTTCCTGTGTTTTTGCATCACCGTATCCTGTTTCGGTAGCGTCATCGTTCAGGATCCAGCCGCCGTTTGCGTATACAGTCTGATAATACCATGTCTGGAAGTCAACCGGGCAGGCGAACGGATATACACCATCCGGCAGTTTGTCTTTCAGTTCAGTTGCCAGAGCAACCAGATCATCGTATGTCATATCATCGGTCGGATATTCCACACCAGCCTGATCGAACAGGTCTTTGTTGTACCACAGAGCGTTGGTATCGAAGTCTTTCGGTACTGCGTAGTTTTTACCGTCACGAACATAGTTGTTTACCAGAGTCTCAGCGAAGTTATCTTTGATGTCGGAAGATGCGATTGCATCAGACAGATCATCCAGGATACCACCTTCCACGTAAGAATCCAGATGCAGAACATTCAGCCAGAATACGTCAGGAGCTGTTCCGCCGCCTGCAGATGCTTCCAGTTTTGTCCAGTATTCTCCACCTTTGTATGGTGTCAGCTGGATGCTGATGGATACGTTATCATTTTCTGCATGGCATCTCTCTGATTTTCATCCCAGATACCCAGTGTCAGTTCTACTTTGTCACCGGATTTGGAACTTCCCTTGCTGTCGCTGCTGGAAGAATCACTGCTGCTTCCGCATCCGGCCATCATACCTGCTACCATGACAGCAGACATACCCAGTGCTGCAATTTTTTTTCCATATTTTTCCATGACTTTTCTCTCCTTTTCCCTTTGTTGGAATATTCATTGTCGGGTTACTCTATTATGAAAATGAGTAACTGTTCCGTGCTTACGTTGTACTAGCCAAAAGGGTTACCCACTTACATACGTATTTGTTTTAACTATTTATTCTGCATCATTATAACATCTTTTTTTCGAAAATGCCATAATTTTCTCAGCCTGATACGGGAAAATGCGGGTATGCACAGCCTTCCTGTACACATGCCCGCTTTGGCTCCCTCTCGTTGTCTTTTCGTATTGAATCGTTTTATTTATGGAAGATCTGGTATATTTGTTTTCCTGAAATCCACCCGTACACCGGTTCCGTCGGAGAACGTTGTCTCCTGTACCATATAATCTCCATTTACCATCTCATGATGCAGCATCTCGCATTTTGCCACCTGTTTATGTAATTCTGTCACTGCCTTGCTACGTTCGATTTCTTCTTTTCGACTCAGTGTTACGTTATCGTCAAAAGCTCCGTCGATATTCGGATAAGCCGCGTCACGGATCAGATAGGGTGCGCCGCCATTTAACAGAGCGTACAGCATGTAATTTTCCGCTTCACTTACTTTGATCCCATCATCCATGGCTGAATCACACAGTCATGATATACCAGATTATATAACGGTACCGGAACTCCTT
>ENA-OQES01001070-OQES01001070.1-human-gut-metagenome-genome-assembly--contig:-NODE-1070-length-10794-cov-3.170245_pt1 | contig 10794 bp, 14 predicted proteins | sample MGYA00242798_ERZ504641 | MGnify/ENA primary metagenome ERZ504641 (study PRJEB26092, sample SAMD00036327) | human gut metagenome | host: Homo sapiens | study: EMG produced TPA metagenomics assembly of... | reverse complement strand
ATTGCTTGCAAAATTCCATGATATTAATACCCTTAGAACCCAAAGCAGGTCCAACGGGAGGTGATGGATTTGCAGCGCCTCCTTTAATCTGTAATTTGATTAGTCCAGCAACTTCTTTAGCCATTTTGTTTCTAAATTTTTATATATTAATTATAGCGAAAGTCCAATGCACGTAACAGAATGCATTATTCTTTCTCGACATCCATAAAGCCAAGTTCCAGCGGAGTTTTACGTCCGAAGATCTTAACCATAACCTTCAACTTCCGTTTTTCGGTATTCACCTCTTCAATGAGACCACTGAAGCCACTGAACGGTCCAACGGTAACTTTCACTGTTTCTCCTACGGTATAAGGTACATTAAGTTCCTCACCACCTTCCTGAAGTTCATCCACCGTACCAAGTATACGATTCACTTCCGATTGTCTCAAAGGAACCGGATTTTCGGAACCTCCCAAGAAACCGATTACATTCGGGGTGTTTCTCAAATGATGAGCAACCTCACCGACCAAAGCGGCCTCGACTAAAACGTATCCGGGAAGATAACTTCTTTCTTTCACAATTTTCTTACCATTGCGAACCTGATACACTTTCTCGGTAGGAATCAACACCTGAGACACATACTCGCTAAGATCACTGTTCTTAATGTCAGCATCAAGATACTCCTTAACCTTGCTTTCTTTTCCACTAACAGCACGTAATACGTACCACTTTTTTTCAATCTCAGACATTTTATTCAATTAATTAGTGCGGATAGATAATATCCTCCATTACAAACTGGAAGGCTGAATCCATAAGAAAAAACAACTAGCGCAATGAGTAGGGAAGCATATAAAACAACCACTGCGCTACTAGAAAGTTCTTTACGAGTAGGCCATGATACTTTATGGACTAATTCGTCATAAGATTCTTTACAATAATTTGCTACTTTCTGAAACATATTCTTTCAAGTTTAGCACGGGAGGAGAGGCTCGAACTCCCGACACCCGGTTTTGGAGACCGGTGCTCTACCAACTGAGCTACTCCCGTAAAAATTCAGTTCCCGGTGTCTTACGACCGAGAACTGATCATATTAATTATCTAGTGATTAGTCAAGAAGTTCTGTAATCTGACCTGCACCTACAGTACGTCCACCTTCACGGATAGCAAAACGCAAACCTACATTCAATGCAACCGGGTAGATCAACTCAACTGTAATAGTTACGTTATCACCAGGCATTACCATTTCAGTTCCTTCCGGCAAAGTGATTTCACCTGTACAGTCCATAGTACGCAAGTAGAACTGAGGACGATACTTGTTATGGAACGGAGTATGACGACCACCTTCTTCTTTCTTCAAGATATAAACCTCAGCTTTGAACTTAGAGTGAGCCTTAACCTGACCCGGCTTACACAAAATCATACCACGTTTGATTTCGTTTTTGTCGATACCACGCAACAACAAACCAACATTATCACCAGCTTCACCTTGATCCAATAATTTACGGAACATTTCAACGCCAGTAACAACTGATTTCTTATCTTCACCCAAACCAAGAATTTCAACTTCGTCACCTACATGGATAATACCAGCTTCGATACGACCTGTAGCAACAGTACCACGACCAGTGATAGAGAACACGTCTTCAACAGGCATCAAGAAAGGTTTATCAATATCACGCGGAGGCAATGGAATCCAAGTATCAACTGCATCCATCAACTCCATTACTTTATCTTCCCATTGAGGAACACCATTCAAAGCACCTAATGCAGAACCACGAATAATAGGAGTATTATCACCATCGAAATCATAGAATGAAAGCAATTCACGCATTTCCATTTCTACCAATTCCAACATTTCTTCATCATCAACCATATCACACTTGTTCAAGAAAACAACCAAACGAGGTACGTTTACCTGACGAGCCAACAGGATGTGTTCACGAGTCTGAGGCATCGGACCATCAGTTGCAGCACAAACAATAATTGCGCCATCCATCTGAGCAGCACCTGTAACCATGTTTTTTCACATAGTCGGCGTGACCCGGACAGTCAACGTGAGCATAGTGACGATTTGCAGTTTGATATTCTACGTGAGAAGTATTGATAGTAATACCTCTTTCTTTTTCTTCAGGAGCGTTGTCGATAGAATCGAAAGAACGCAATTCTGAAAGACCTTTTTTTAGCCAACACAGTAGTGATAGCAGCAGTCAAAGTGGTTTTACCGTGGTCAACGTGACCGATAGTACCAATGTTAACGTGCGGTTTCGAACGTTCAAATTTCTCTTTAGCCATAGCTTTACTTGTTATTTATTTGATTAATAATCAGCAATTACGTTATCAAAGAGCTGTTAACGAGACTTGAACTCGTGACCTCTTCCTTACCAAGGAAGTGCTCTACCACTGAGCTATAACAGCAAGGAAAAAAAAGAGCGGAAGACGGGGCTCAAACCCGCGACCCTCAGCTTGGAAGGCTAATGCTCTATCAACTGAGCTACTTCCGCAAAAAACCAAAGACCTTTCAAGTCTTAAGAATGTGGGCAAAGATGGATTCGAACCACCGAAGTCGAAAGACAGCAGATTTACAGTCTGCCCCATTTGGCCACTCTGGTATTTGCCCAACTTACTTTCAAAGAACAACAGCTTCTCAGCATCTTTTCTTGAGCCTCTTGTCGGATTCGAACCAACGACCCCGAGATTACAAATCACGTGCTCTGGCCAACTGAGCTAAAGAGGCTTGTCATATCTAACTTCGCAACCATTCCGCCTTGAATGGTTAAGCGGCTGCAAAGTTAGATATTTATTTTAAATCTCAAAAACTTTCGGTGTTTTTTTTATTTACCGCGTAGTTTTTCTTTATATTTTGTCAATTGCTTAGAAAGCGCATCTACGCATACATCAACCGACTCTTCAAATGTATCACTCACCTTTTCTGCAAAAAATTCACCATTAGGCACCAGCACTTTTATACTAGCCTCCTTATTCATCGCAGTTTCAGGCTTTACAACTTTTAATGACACCTCCACTTTATTTATATCGTCACAATACTTTTCTAACTTAGCAGTTTTCTTCTGAATAAAATCCTGAAGTTTTTCTGTTGCATCGAAATGAATGGCTTGAATTCTAACTTCCATAAATACCTCCTTTTTTACGCTCTTGGATGAGCTTGTTCATAAACTTTTTTAAGTTCCTCAAAAGTCGTATGCGTATAAATTTCCGTTGTAGTCAGACTACTATGACCCAGTAATTCCTTCACTGCGCCCAACTCTGCCTCATTATTCAACATAGCAGTTGCAAAAGTATGCCTCAACACATGCGGACTTCTTTTTTTTCAACGACACCACTTTTTGACAGGTTCCGTTTCACTAAAAGATACACCTTTCCAGGATACATCCGTTTTCCGTTTTTTAGGACGAAAAACGCCTCTGCCTTTCCAGGCAACACTTCATTTCTTATTTTCAGATAAACAGACATCGCCCTTCGCAATTCTTCTCCAAAAGGAATTAAACGCTGTTTATTTCTCTTTCCCGTTACTTTTATCAGAAACGCAGAAAAATCGACATCCACATCATTCAGCCCTATCAACTCGGAAAGCCGCATGCCTGTAGCATAAAACATTTCCAACACCATTCTATCCCGACAACCTGTAAAATCCTCCTTAAAAGGAACATCATCCAAGAGTCGGTCCATTTCACGTTCTTTTAGAAATACAGGAAGAGGTTTCTTATTTTTCGGTCCAATGATTTTCAACATCGGATCCTCCTCTATCACACCTTTCTTTAGAAGGAAACGATAAAACGACCGGAGTGAACTCAGTTTTCGGTTTACAGAAGCAGATGTATATCCATTCTCCATCAGGTTCATCACCCAACCACGAACCAAATCAGCATCTACCGTTGTAAAATCGACTTTCTCGTCTTTCCCCTTGAAGTATTCTTCGAACTTGGTCAAATCTATTCCATAACTAACCTATTGTTTTTTCCAGAATAGTTTTTTTCCAAATCGAAGATAATCCAAAAAATGAGTCTGTCATCATAAGAAACGTCGCTTATCAATTCAGCAACGAATATATGAAAAAGGAATTCAATTATTCAAAGAATGTGCGAGTTTTTAATTATTCTTCTACTTGCTGAAGTTTCTGAACATAGATAGCACGTTCTCTTTTCAGTCTGTTCAATACAGACGGCTTGTCGAACTGCTGTCTAGCTCTTAGTTCTTTTACAACACCTGTTTTCTCAAATTTTCTTTTGAACTTCTTCAGCGCTTTTTTCAATGTTTTCGCCTTCTTTTACTGGTACTACAATCATTGTTTTTAATTATTAAATATGTTGTTATTAATATTTTCCGATAGTCAAATTGCGGCGCAAAATTACACATACTTTCTTTATTTACAAAACTTTCCGCAATTATTTATTTAAAATAATCTAGAAATCGTATCTTTGCTTTCTAGTACAAACCATTATAAACCTATTAAAATGAAATCGGAAATTATAAATAGAATAGCTAGTCTGCGCAATTTCATGCGTAAACACAAGCTTTCAGCCTTTATTATTCCCAGTACGGATCCCCATTCGGGAGAGTATATCCCCAAACATTGGGAAGCACGTAAATGGATATCAGGTTTCACAGGTTCGGCAGGTACGGTTGTCGTAACACTGGATAAAGCCGGACTTTGGACAGATTCACGCTATTTTCTTCAAGCGGCCGAACAATTAGAAAACACAGGTATTACTTTATTCAAGGAACGATTACCGGAAACTCCTTCCATTGTAGAGTGGTTGGGCTGTGTATTGAATGCAGAAGACAATGTGGGTATAGACGGTTGGGTGAACAGCTATCAAGAAACAAGCAACTTACAGAAAGAATTAGTAAAAAAAACAGATACACTTAACCCTTGCTCCCGATCCATTCAATGAATTATGGACAGATCGGCCTGCATTGCCCGATAACAAAGTGTTTATACATGAATTGAAATATGCCGGTCTCAGTTGCAAGGATAAAATCACTCAAATACGAGAAGCAATCCGTCGTAACAGTTGCACAGGCATTTTAATTTCCGCACTGGATGAAGTGGCATGGACCCTAAACTTACGGGGAAGTGACGTACACTGCAATCCGGTATTTGTAAGTTACCTTCTCATCACGGAATATAGTTCTACCTTATATATAATAGAGAATAAACTGTCAGATGAAGTAAAAGACTATCTAACAGAAAACGAAATTAAAGTAAGGCCTTATTCAACAATTGAAAAAGATTTAAAAGATTTTACCGGCAAACTCCTGTTGTCAGCTAATATCAATGCCGCTGTCCATGCAGCAGCCTGCGCCCATTCCTTAATAAAAATAGCTCCTCGCCTGTACATTTTTTTAAAAGCGATAAAGAATGAGACAGAAATAGAAGGCTTCCATCGCGCAATGAAACGCGACGGAGTAGCCATGGTTAAATTTCTCCGCTGGCTGAAAGCTGCTGTTTCTACTGGAAATGAAACCGAAATAAGTATAGATAAGAAATTATACGAATTCCGCGCCGGACAACCCCACTTCAATGGTATCAGTTTTGACACCATTGCCGGATATAAAGCTCATGGCGCTATTGTTCACTATGAAGCAACCCCCGAAACCGATATTCCCTTAAAACCTGAAGGCATGCTGCTGCTGGACAGTGGAGCACAATATTTGGACGGAACAACTGATATTACTCGTACTATCGTTTTAGGAGCACTCACGAAAGAAGAAAAAACCAGATTACACATTAGTCTTAAAAGGATTTATCCAACTCTCAATGGCTCAATTTCCACATGGAACTTGCGGAACACAACTAGATGCGCTGGCTCGCCTCCCTATGTGGAAAGCCGGAATCAATTACCTGCATGGAACAGGCCACGGTGTAGGTTGTTTTCTGAATGTACACGAAGGTCCTCACCAATTCCGCATGAACCACATGCCGGCCTTACTTGTTCCAGGCATGACAGTAACCAACGAGCCCGGTATATATAAAACCGGACGCCATGGAGTACGTACGGAAAATACCATGTTAATTGTTCCGTCACAAGAAACAGAATTCGGCACTTACTATAAATTCGAGCCACTTACCCTCTGCCCTATTGACAAAGAAGCCATCCTGACAGATATGCTGAGCGATGAAGAAATAACATGGTTCAACCAATATCATGAAAAAGTTTACAATTGTTTGAATCCGGAATTGAACAACGAGGAACGCGAGTGGTTAAAAGAAGTAACATCTCCTTTAAAACGGTAGAAATTAATTATGGCACTTATAAAATCAGTGAGAGGATTCACTCCAAAAATCGGCGAGAACTGTTATTTAGCCGATAATGCCACTATTATTGGCGATGTTGTAATTGGAAAAGATTGCAGCATTTGGTTTAACGCCGTATTACGCGGCGATGTTAATGCTATCCGCATAGGTAACCGCGTAAATATCCAGGACGGCAGTGTAGTACATACATTATATCAAAAATCAGTTGTCGAAATCGGGAATGATGTTTCTGTAGGACATAATGTAACCATACATGGTGCGACTATAAAAGACGGCGCTCTAATTGGAATGGGCTCTACCATACTAGACCATGCGGTCGTAGGTGAAGGAGCTATTGTAGCTGCCGGAGCGCTGGTACTCAGTAACACCGTCATCGAACCTGGAAGCCTATGGGCAGGAGTTCCAGCCAAATTTATCAAAAAGATTCCCGAGGCACAAAGCAAAGAACTCAATCAGAAAATAGCCAATGGATATTTAATGTATGCTTCCTGGTTTAAGGAGGAAGAAAAATAATTCTACATATAAAGAAAAGTTAGTATTCATTTAAAATGAGTGATTATGAAAAAAATTATTATTGCCGCATGCATGGCACTTTTAGGTTGTGGTTCTGTTTTTGCACAACAAGGGAAACAAGCTATTGGTGGAAATCTAAGTTATGGAACTGAAATAGAGAGCGTTGGTATTGGTCTGAAATATCAATATAATATTACTGATCAAATCAGAATAGAGCCGTCTATGAATTACTTCTTTAAAAATGATGGACTTAGCATGTTTGACATCAACGCAAATATCCACTACCTTTTTCCCATAGCAAGCAATATTAGTCTATATCCATTAGCAGGATTTACATACACTAACTGGCATTTGGATTTAGGGAAAGCAGGCGATTACGATGTCAGTGGAAGTGATGGTAAAAATTTGGAGTTAATTTAGGGGCAGGTATGGAGTTTGACTTAGACAAAAGCTGGAGTTTAAACTTTGATATTAAATACCAATTAATCAGCGACCTAGACCAAGCCGTATTCAATCTTGGCGTAGCCTATAATTTCTAGTTAATAGCCAAAGAAGGATAAAGTTGATTTTTAAATGCACCTTTATCCTTCTTCACCTTACTAAAAACATACCTGCTCTACCTATTTTTACACTAATCTACAATATGGCATACCATGAATAACATACGACAACTCACAAAAGATGAATACCCAAAAGCCATCGAACTATCTTGGCAAGTTTTCACCATCACCGGCAAAGAAGATTTCAACAATGAGGGATTGGAATTTTTGCAAAAGCTTTATTTATAACAAAAAATTGTATAAACGAAATCATATTTTATGGTAGTTTTGACAATGAAGCTCTAACAGGCATTTTAGGTATAAAAGTAATGGCAAACATATCTCCCTATTTTTTATCAAGCCAGAATATCACAGGCACGGGATTTAGGAAAAAAAAGCTTTTTCCACTACGCCTCCACCCTCCATCCTTCCATTGAAACAACGGTTAATTCTTCTACTTATGCTATTCCTTTCTACCGGAGTCTGGGATTTGCTGTCGTAGGAGAAAATCAAAATTACCATGGGCTCTGCAGTACCCCCATGAGACGCTATCATGCTGTATTTGTACAAAAGAACAAGTACACACTACGTACTTGGCAAACAGAAGACGCTCATTCATTAGTTCAAGAACTGAATAACAAAAAGATTTGGGACAATTGCCGCAACGTATTCCCCCAACCCTTACAGGCTAGAGCATGCGGAAACCTTTATTGACCTCATCCAGAAAAAAGAAGGCATTCATGATTTTTGTATTGAAGTTAATGGAAAAGCCGTAGGCAATATCGGATTTACACCAGGCACAGATGTGGAATGCTTCAATGCCGAAGTAGGGTACGTTATCGGAGAAAAATATTGGAACCAAGGTATTGTAACCGACGCATTACAAGAAGCCATCTACCATTACTTCACTTATACGAATACAATACGTATATTCGCACTTGTCTTTGAACACAACCTTCCTTCCATGCGAGTATTAGAAAAGGCCGGCTTCAACAAAGTCGGAATAATGACAAAATCCATTTTCAAGAACGGTCATTTCACCAATGCACATCTTTTCGAGTTGCTTAAAAATCGTTTAGTATCCGGAAAATGCCAAAAGAACTTACAATAAATGTTATATTACACATATTCATCCTTTGTCCGAAAGACATAAACCCACTCCTTTCACAGTCTTTATCTGTATCCGTTCATCATCAGCAAACAATTTTCTAAGTCGAGTAACAAAAACATCGAGACTACGTGATGCAAAAAATCATCCTCCGTATCCCATAGTCTTGAAAGAATAATATCCCGCCTCACTAGTTCATTTTCTTTTACAAAGCATCTGAAGCAATTTCGCTTCGCGTTCCGTCATTGTCTTTTGTACACACGACGAATGCTTTAATACTGCATGAACAGCATCAAATGTATAATTTTCACCAATCCGATAAATCTCACTTTCATTAGCGGCTCCCATTCCCCGCTTCAATTTTCAACAAAGCACCAATATGCGCATCCAGTTCTTCCGCCGAAAAAAGGTTTCTTAATATAATTATTCAGCCCCCAATTCATAACCTTTCACCACATCTTTAGGCGAAACCCTGCCCGAGGTAAAAACAATGGGAATAAATCCATCCGTTTCCCGAATACGACGTACCATTTCATAACCATCCATAACAGGCATCTCAATGTCTGAAATAATGATATCAAGATGTTGCTCCTTCCATATCTTCAACCCTTCTTCGCCATTAGAAGCGGTCATCACCTCGTATCCACCTATCATATCCTCCAATCCACCACGAATAATATAACAAAGATTGGCATCATCTTCCACCAACAACAGTTTTATCATATCATCTTCCTCCTTGAAAAAATATTTATTTCTTCTCCCCACTCGGCGAAAAAAAGCAAAAAATTCACTATACTCCCCTTCAATGCTTTCTACACACACTTTTCCACCATGCGCTTCAGCCACGCGGAAAACATAATTCAAACCCAATCCGAAGCCTGACGCACCGCCTTTACGGCTGCGGTCGGCAGCCGAAGCACGCTCGTACTTCTCGAAAATACGACTCTGGTCCTTCAACGGAATACCTATGCCGTTATCTCTTACCTTTATCAAATAAAAGTTATAGTCCTGACGCAAGGATGAAATCTGTATGTCCACCTCTTCACCTGAATATTTTATAGAATTATCTACCAAATTACCGATAGCTTCTTTCAAGAATTCTTCATCAGCATATACCCATTCCGATTCCAAATGAAGAGAGAAATGTACTGGTTTATCTGCCTTAGCAGTATATTTCTCAATAAGATCCTCTAACATCGGACGGAGTTGTATCTCCTTTTTCCAAAGCCTCAATTGAGCATTTTCCAATTTTGACAGCGTCAGCACTTTGTTAGTCAGTGACAATAAATGTTCACTCTCGTCCTCCAATATCTGAAAATGCTTCTCGCGTTTATCCGGAAAAATATCCAACTTTCCTGATTTCAACATTCGGGTCCCCATCAAAATACAGGCAAGAGGAGTCTTCATCTCATGAATCATGGCGTATGAGAAATCCTCACGCATCCTAGCTATTTTATTCTGATGAGCAATAATACGAATCTGATAAACAAGACAATAGACGATCATTGCCATCATCAAGACAGTAGCAATGAGGAGCAAGGTCATCTGCTGGAAAATAACCCAATAAGGATTAACATAAAGCCTGAAGATTCTCCGTACATTTATAATTGATAGGTTGTAATCCGGTTTTCAACAAGCCATAATCCCCTACCTGTATGGAACGGGAACTTCTAAGAATATTCCCCAGCGAATCTGTCACACAAGTTATTACTTCTGCATCCAATCCTTCGGCAGCAAAGGCCTGTCCGATAAATAGAATCTAAACTTGACAAAGAAACAGACAATTTATAATCCCTCTTGACAATTTCTTGCATGGAAACCTGCATATTGGACATCAACCATTGGTTCACAATTTTTATCACCTCTGCCATCCTCGAAAAAAATCATAATCTTCATCCAGATTTATTCTAACCATAATGGAAGTATCTTTGTCCTTATACTTCTTTTGCAAAGAATCTTGATATACTTCCATGCGATAAAACACCTCACGCATCGTTGCATCTCTAAATACTTCATTGCTTCTGAACTGTATACTTTCCTTAGTTAGCTTATAGGTATTTACAAGCCAAACGTACTGCAAACAGATGATTGCCAACAGTCCGATACAAGCTACCCAACGAATATGTTTGATTGTCATACACTTATATCCTATCCATACTTTGTTAACTTTCTGTTAATATATTGTAGTCCTTTATGTTTTACTTAATTATCTGATTTAATTTTATTTTCACCATTTTAAAATGATAGGATAATTATAAATAATAGAACATACAATTTACATACAAATGGTGTATCTAAAATGAAAATAGGAATAAATATTTGCATTATAAAAGTGGATGTTTAGTAAATGCTCCTAAAAAATTAAGATAACATATAAA
>ENA-OQES01001069-OQES01001069.1-human-gut-metagenome-genome-assembly--contig:-NODE-1069-length-10825-cov-2.465788_pt1 | contig 10825 bp, 11 predicted proteins | sample MGYA00242798_ERZ504641 | MGnify/ENA primary metagenome ERZ504641 (study PRJEB26092, sample SAMD00036327) | human gut metagenome | host: Homo sapiens | study: EMG produced TPA metagenomics assembly of... | reverse complement strand
GAAGCCCGGAGCGATGGCGTTCACCCGGATGCCGACTTTGCTGAAATGGACGGCCAGCCACTGGGTGAAGTTGGTCACAGCGGCCTTGGAGCCGGAGTAGGCCGGTATCTTGGTCAGGGGCAGGTAAGCGTTCATGCTGGAGATGTTGAGGATGTTGCAGCCCGGGCGGCCCACCATCTGGCGGGCGAAGGCCTGGGTGGGCAGCAGGGTGCCGATGAAGTTCAGGTCGAACACCATCTCTACGCCGCTCTCGTCGAGGTCGAAGAAGGTCACGGTATCCTCCTCGAGGTCGGCCATCTCAAAATACTCTTTGTCGTGTTGGCGCGGGCGTTGTTGCCGCCGGCACCGTTCACCAGAATATCGCAGGGGCCAAGCTCTGCCATCACGTCCTCAGCCACCTGCAGGCAGTTGGCCCTTGTTCATGACGTTGCAGGTGTAGCCCCTGGCGATGCCGCCCTCGGCCTCGATCTCGTCGGCCAGAGCCTTGAGCTTCTCCATATTGCGGCCCAGCAGGGCGACTTTTGCGCCTGCCCGGGCCAGAGCCTTGGCGAAAATGGAGCACAGGGTGCCGCTTGCGCCCGTGACGACGGCCACCTTGCCGGTCAGGTCAGTGTTCAGTACATTCTGTTCCATGTTCTTCCTCTTTACCGGCTCAGCTGCGGTACTCGGCGGGCAGCTGGTCCATGCTCTGCCACTTGGTCATGGCCTCTTCCAGCTTCATGCCGTTGGCCACAGCGTCGCGGCGGCAGGCGTTGACCGCCTGGATCTCCTTCATCTTCTCGCCGGTCAGGGTGTAGCCCTTCATGGCGATAAGGGTAGCGGCCCAGGCCACCATCGGGATGATGCAGAACAGCACAATGACCACCCAGTTCATACCGGGGGGATGTAGGAGTCGTACTGGGTGGGCAGGCTCTCGAGGCCGATGAAGCTCACAGCGATGCCGACGACGGTAGCGGACAGGCTGGACACCAGCTTGTCCACCAGGCTGAACAGAGTACCCATGATGCCGGGGAATGTAGTTGCCGCTGCGGTAAGTCTCGTAGTCGGAGCAGTCGGCGACCATGGGGATGGGCATATCGGCGGTGGCGTAGTATGCGCCGTAGCCGATGCCGAAGAATGCGATGAAGAGGATGGTGTAGAGGTTGATGGACAGGCCGTTGTGCCCCCCATGATGGACAGGGTGAAGGCGTCGCTGCGGCCCCAGAACAGCAGCAGCACCAGCACGCCGATGTAGCAGATGAATGCCACGCTGACATACTTCGTCAGGCTGGCCTTCTGGCCCTCCTTCTGGCTGGTGCGGACGGTGAGCAGGAAGAAGGGTACGCTGAAGACGTAGCCCAGCACCATCATGGGCAGGTACAGGCCGTCATAGTTGCCCATCATGCAGCCGTACAGCATACACAGGACGGTGGTGTTGGTGGCGATGGAGAGAGCCAGCTTGCAGCCGGCACCAGCCACCATCAGACGCTGCATGGGGTTATTGTTCTTGATGATCTGGACGTACTCGTGCAGCTTGACCTTCTCGCTGGCCTCGCCGCCGATGCCGAAGTACTTGGGCTGGTCCTTCTCCCAGATGCCGATGATGGCCAGAATGGTGAGGAGGATGGAGATGACGATGCCCACAGGAGCCAGGGTGCGGAAGAAACCGGCAGAGGCGTAGCCGCCCTCATAGTTTTTGGCGAGGATGGGGGCGAAGAACTGCATCGCACCCATGCCCAGCAGAGAGCCGACGGTGTTGAAGATGGTGAACAGGGGGCGCTGCTTGGGGTCGTTGGTCAGAACCGTCTGACCAGAACGGGTGCAGCTGGTCTGGAAGGTGTAGCCGATGACCCAGACTGCGTACAGAGCCACGAAAGCCGCATAGCGCAGGCCCATCGAGCTGGCGGGGATGAGCGGGGTCAGGCAGTACAGCACGAGGATGCTGGCTGCCATGATGAGGTTGCCGATGACCATGAAGGGCCGGAACTTGCCGAACTTGCCGTTGGTGCGGTCCATCAGGGCGCCGATGATGGGGTCGGTGATGGCGTCGAACAGGCGCATACCGGTGACCATGACCGAAGCGAAGATCATGGACAGGGCCAGCACCTTGCTGCCGAAGGTGGCGATGTAGGAAAGCACCAGCACATAGTACACGTTCGTTGCGCCGTTGTTCAGCGGGAACAGCACCAGCTGGTAGGTCTTGGCGCGGTTCAGGCCCGGCGCCTTTGCGGTTTGTTCACCCATTTGCGGTGTCTCCTTTTTTCTTACAAAAAACGGCAGCCTGCCCGCCGTTCTGGGGGACAGGCTGCCATTTGTTCTTAACAGTTGCGGAAATCTGCGCCGGAATTACTTCTGGTCAGCTGCGGGAGCGGTATCGACCATGCTCTTCTTAGCCTTGAGGGCCTTGCTCAGCTGCCATGCGCACAGGATGGTCAGGACGGCCAGCACTGCGATGAGCGCATAGATGGCGGTCTGCCACCACGGGGTGATGGTCTTCAGGGTATCGGTGGAAGCCCAGCCGTTCATGGCGTTGGAGTTGACCACGGTGTAGAGGATGTGGTGCATCGCATTGCGCATCTGAGTGACGATGTAAGCATCGTTCTCATAGTTTGCAGCCTTGGTGGTGTGGATCTTGGGCATCGGGCTGTCCCAGATGTCGGAGCCGGCGATGAGGCCATCCACCAGGTCCATGTACTGGCTGGAACCGGAGAAGTCAGTGATGCACATGCCGCGCATCCCCAGCTCGCCGCGCAGGAAGCCGGTCAGCAGGTTGGCGTTCGCGCCGCACCAGGTAGCACCCCAGCGGTTGAAGCCGGTCATAACGCTCCAGGCGCCGCCATCGGTGATGGCCTTGTCAGCGACTTCCAGATAGATCTCACGAGCGGTCTGCTCGTTCAGCCAGGTGTTGACACCGCGGCGGCTGGTCTCGGAGTCGTTCAGGGCGACGTGCTTCAGGTAGACGTAGACGCCCTTGGACTGGATGCCCTGCACCTCAGCAGCGCAGATGGTGCCAGCCACGAACGGGTCCTCAGAGTAGTACTCGAAGTTACGGCCGGAGTAAGCGGTGCGGTGCATATTGATGCCGGGGCCGTACAGGCCGGAGTAACCCATGGCCAGACAGTCCTCGCCGATGCACCGGCCGACCTCGTTGATGAGGTCAACATTGAAGGTAGCAGCCATGACATCCTCGGAGGTGTAGCACATTGCGGATGCACCACCGGTCAGGGCAGCGGTCAGACCCTGAGGGCCGTTCTCGTCCTTGGTAGCAGTCTTGCCGATGGAGGCAGCGGCTGCGGTGTTGTGGAAGCCGAGGGTGATGGTCTGGACCATCTCGCTGTAGGTCAGCTGGTCCAGCAGGGTATCCCACTCGGGATCATCGAAGTCCTTGCCGATCATGGAAGCGAGGGTCAGGCCGTTCTTGGCACCCAGAGTGGGCATCTCGACGCTGTTGGCCTCAGAGCCGTCGTACTGGGTGAAGGCGAGGCTTGCAGCCAGAGTCTCGTTGGCGGTCAGCTGTGCGGGAGCGGTGGGGATGGTGCCGGTCCAGTCGGAGCGGCTCATCCAGGTCACACTGCCGGGAGCATTGCTGCTCTTGTTGGGGTCGGACTCGTCAAACAGGTTGGTGATGGCGGTGCCATTTGCGCCAGTGGAGAAGGTGGTGGTGTCGAGGGTGTCGTTGGTCCACTTCCAGACGAGGTCGGCGCTGCCGTTCTCGGTCATGCGGCCATTGGTGTTCTCGACGGTGTAGCCCTTGGCAGCCAGGATGTTGTTGACTGCGTTGTGGGAATCGGTGGCAGCGGTGAAGTAGTAGTCACCGGCGTCCACGATGTAGGTCTTGGCGTTGTTCGCGTCGTAGGTGCGCAGCTCGCTCTTCGGGACGGTGATGGTCACGTCCTCAGAAGCGCCGGGAGCCAGCACATCGGTCTTTGCGAAGCCGCACAGCTCAGCAGCAGCCTTCTCGATGCCGTTTGCCTTGTCGTAAGCGGTGTAGGGAGACTGGAAGTAGATCTGGACGGTCTCCTTGCCGGAGAAGGTCTTGCCGGTGTTGGTGACCTTCAGGGTGACGGTGAAGGCATCGTCAGACTCGGTCACGTTGAAGTTGGAGTATGCGAAGGTGGTGTAGCTGTCGCCGTAGCCGAAAGGGGTAAGCAACGGTGGTCGCCCAGTTGTAATCGCCAGCCTTGGCGGTACCCATGACGACATCCTCGTAACGGGTCTCGAAGTAACGGTAGCCCAGGTAGATGCCTTCCTGATAGACACTGTACATACCCTGCACGTCAGCGCCCTCGGTCAGCAGGTTGTACTCTGCTGCGTTGGGGTAAGCCTGGGTGTAGAAGTTGTACATAGCGGGGTTTGCCATGTTGTCGTACAGATAGGTATCGACCAGAGAGCCGGAGGGGGTGACAGCGCCGGACAGCAGCTGGCCCACACCGTTGATGCCGGTCTGGCCCACGTCGCCGATCCACATCGCAGCGTCGATGCCGTAGTCCTCACCGCAGATCTCGGGGTTGAGGAAGTCCAGCTCAATGGCGTTGGAGCTGTTGATGAGGACGACGATGTTCTTGAAGGTACCGTTGTCCTTCAGAGCCTTCAGGTTCTGCAGCAGCTCGATCTCTTCAGCAGACAGAGCGAGGTAGTTGCCGTCGCCCTCCTGGCCGGAGATCCAGCTGTCGCTGGTGCCATTCTCGCCGCTGGGAAGGTCTGCGCCCTCACCGCCGGAGCGGGAGAGGACCACGATCGCAGCGTCGCCGTACTCAGCAAAGCTGGACTCAGCGCTGGACAGAGCGCTCCAGGGAGCCTCGTTGACAGCGTACTGGGTATTCGCCTCCAGAGTATCGGAGATGGAAGCGGGGGTCATGCGGCTGTACTTGCTCATCATGGAGTCAGAGCTGTACAGGTCCCACAGGGTCTGGTTGATGGTGATGCCCTGAGCTTCCAGAGCCTGCTTGAGGTTGGGAGCCTTGCTGGTATCGACAGAGCCGGAGCCGGTGCCGCCGTACATCAGGTCCACAGAGCCGTGGCCGAACAGGCTGACCTTAGCGCCGCTGGCCAGAGGCAGGGCATTGTTCTCGTTCTTCAGCAGAGCTGCGCCCTCGGCCTCGACCGTCGCGCACAGTTCGGCCTCGTAAGCCTCGCGCTCCTCATCGGAAGCAAAGCCCTTCTTGAAGTATTCGGTATCGCCGGTATTCTCGCCGTGGATGATCTTATAGGTAGATGCATTCAGAGCGACGTTGAGGGTGGTAGCGTACTGGTTTGCGATGATGTTGCCCACGATGGCAGCGACGGTCAGGATCGCCGTCAGGCCGGTGAGAACAGACCACAGCCGTACTTTCGGTTTGGTGTTTTTCATGGATTCTCCTCCCTTTTTTCTATAACAACCGCCGGTCGGCGGAATGTTTCACAGATCAGACCCAGTTTGCACTCTTGGATTTGGTCTTGACCAGCTTGTAGCTGGGGTTCGGGGTGTCCACATGACGGAAGGAAGCGGTGTCGGTGCAGTCACCGGCCACAGCCCTGACTTCGATCTCGCCGGTCAGCGGCACACGGAAGCTGAAGACGTGCTCACCGGTCTGCTCGCCGGCCTTCTCGCCGTTGACGTAGAGGGCGACGGACTTCTGGTTGGAGTAGACCTTCACTTCCATCCCGCTCTCCGTGCGGTCGGTGAACCGCTTGGAGCAGATGTGGACAAAGTTCTCGTCGCTCCACCATGCCTTGTAGAGGTAGAAGCTGTCCTTCCGGGTCTTCCGGTCGAAGGTGACGAGGCCCTTATGGTTCATGCCCGGCTCGCCGCCCTGGTCGCGGGCGTCGGCGGCAAAGTCGTACATGTTCCAGACGTGGGTCGCCCACATCCACTTATGCCGGTCGAAGCAGCGGAGCATATACTCGTGATACTTTGCCTGATACTCTTCGGTGTGGTCGCCGCGGCGGGGCTTCGAGCTGTGGAGGTTCGGCATACCCTCGGCACCGTACTCGGAGAAGCCAGAGGACGGCCCGGGTAGACCAGATGGAAGAAGTCCATCCACAGGTCGTTCAGGAACAGGCCCGGCACATACCAGCCGAGGTAGAGGTTCCAGCTGACGAGGTCGGTGATGTGGGCCACCGGGTTGAAGGGGCCGCACATGGCGTAGCAGGCCAGCGTGGTCAGGCGGGTGGAGTCCATCTTGTGGCACAGGTCGTTCAGCTCGCGGTGATTGTCGAGCATGTCGGCCTTGTCCCTGGTGGAGATGGTGATCTCATTGGAGACGCCCCAGCAGACGATGCAGGGGTGGTTGTAGTTCTGGTAGATGAGCTCCTTCATCTGGCTGATGGTGTTGGCGCGGCCATTGGGCAGGTGCTCGGAGATGTAGGGGATCTCAGCCCAGACCACCATGCCGTACTGGTCGCAGAGGTCGTAGAAGTACTGGTCGTGCTGGTAGTGGGCCAGCCGGACGGTGTTGGCACCCAGCTCCCGGATGAGGGCCATATCCTCGTCGTGCATCTCGCGGGTGATGGCGTTGCCCACGCCCTTGCGGTCCTGATGGCGGGAGACGCCGTGGAGCGGATAGGGACGGCCATTGAGGAAGAAGCCCTTCTTGGCGTCCACCGAGAAGGTGCGCAGACCCACGCGGGTGGAAACTTCGTCCACCACGGTGCCGTCGCTGCTCAGGCGGACGACACAGGTGTAGAGGTAGGGGTCCTTCACGCCGTCCCAGAGGTGGGGAGCGTCCAGGTGGAGCTGAGCGTCTGCGCCCTCAGCCCTGGCCACGATGCTGCCGGCTGCGTCCTGCAGCTCGACGGAGACAGCGCCCTCGCCTTCCACGATGGTCTCGACCCGGATGTCAGCCTTGCCGTCCTTGAGGGCGGGGGTGATCTTGACGCCGGTGTCGCCGAAGTGGCCCAGCGCGATGTGGTTCCTGCTGACCACCATCAGGCTGATGTCGCGGTAGATGCCGCCGTAGAATGTAAAGTCGGCCTTCTGGGGGTAGACGCGGTCGTTGATGCTGTTGTCCACCTCGACGGTGAGCTGGTTGTCTTTTGCCAGCAGGTCGGAGACATGGACACGGAAGGTGGAGTAGCCGCCGTCGTGGGTGCAGATGTTCCTGCCGTTCAGCAGAACTTTGGCGCTGGAATTGACGCCCTCGAACTGCAGCCAGACTTCCTGCGAAGCTGCGTCGAACGCCGGAGCGGCAAAGGTGGTGCTGTAGGTACAGGTGCCGCGCCAGTAGTCGTTGCCGCCGTCCTGGCCGTCTTTTGCGTTCCAAGTGTGGGGCAGCTCCACCAGAGTGGTCTTGCCGTCCGGCCCGGTGAACTGCCAGTCCTGCATGAGCTTGGCGATGCTTCGCATTCGTTTTCCTCCCGTGTATCTGTAGCGTTTTCTCTGTTGTGCGGTCGTTTTTCTGTCTTTCGCTATTATTTTATCAAAGACTTTTCCTTTCGCAAGACCGTTGCGATAATCGGTCGAATGGTGTGGATATTCGGTTTTGCTCTCACAAATCGAAGCTGATATATTTGTGCATCTCTCACAAACAGTTGGATACAACCATCTCCGTCACCCGCGGTGACTGCTCCTTGTCAGCGGCCTTGCCCTCTCAGGCGCTCACGCGCCAAGACCGGGTTGCGGCTCCCAGCATCCGCTACGCTTCGCTTGCGTCTTGCTGGCCGCTGCCCCAACAGCTCCTTCCTGTTTCCGCCGCTGGCGCTCGGGTTGCGTTTGCTGCTTTTTCTTCAACCCCTTGGCGGGGCCTTGAAAAAGCAGAACGCTGCCCTAGCCTCGCCTCCCTTCATCTGCCGCTGGCAGCAGTCGGCTCCGCTACAGTCGTCGCCATTGCTCCCAAAGGGAGAGCCATTGGCATATCGGACAGCTTTCTGCCAGACGCCGAAAGTTTACTCTGACGTAAAAGATAGTGCCCTGCTGCAGAGGGCAGCGGCTTCGGAACAAGCATCCTTGTCAAGCTGCTGTGAATCTCCATAGCAGGGCACTACATTTACGATAATAAAAGCTTTGTTCGTCCAGCGTGGGCCTTACCGGTACGCCAGTGGCTCCCCCTCTGGGGGTAGCTGGCAAAGCCATCAGGCTTTGACTGAGAGGGCGCTCGGAAAAATAATTTCACCGCAAAGAACCCGTTCTGGCTCTCTGTAGTCAGGGTACCTTTATACTTCTGAACGATGCGGTTGGTCACTTTGACGGCGTAGTGGGCGGCACGGGTGTCGGCAGACTCCGCCGGGCGGTCGGGGCTGATGACGTTCACCACCACGAAGCTCTGCCGGGTGCAGACCAGCAGGTCGATGCAGCGGCGCTCCGGTTCCGGCACCTTCACTGCACTTTCAATGGCGTGGTCCAGCATATTGGCAAAAAGGGGCGTAGAGGTCGCCGGCCTCAAAAAATGCTCAGACAGCTTCCGTCCGTCACCGCGTTGAGCTGGATGCGGCGGGACTCGCAGAGCAGGCTCTTTTCCGTGAGCACCACGTCCAGCACCTCATTGCCGGTGTTTCGGCTGGCGTCGTAGAGCTGCGCCGCCTTTTGCGGCCTCGTCGATGTGGGCTTTCAGCTCCGGGTCTGCCGGGGCGCTCGACATCTGGCGGAGCGCGGCGATCTGAAGCTTCAGCTCGTGGCAGCGCTTGTTGATGATCTGGACGTTCTGCCGCGCCACCTGATACTGCTCCCGCTGGCGCTCATATAACAGGTTGAGGGTGTCCATCTCCTTCTGCATGGCCGAGAGCTTGAACACCTCGGTCTGGAAGTAGAGCAGGGTCAGGAAGTAAAACTGCCCGACAAACATCGTCATGACGAGACTGCGATCCAGCACCACCACCTGCCCGCCGCTGAGCAGCGCAGCCTGGAACATGAAGAGGATGCCGATGAAAAAGGCGCTGGTCAGCTGGCGCGGGCCGATGTTATACACTCCTTTATAAGACATCTTCCGGGAGAGGGTGGTGCAGATAACAAAATGAAAAGAATGCACCAGCGGCCAGCTGTGCCAGCCATGACCCGGCAGGCTTCTGAGGTCGAGGGGGCGTTTCCCCCAGCCGCTCGAAGAATACTTCCACCAGATGCCAGCACTCGTAAGCGGTCTGGGAGGCCAGCAGGCTCCATACGGCACAGTAGAGCGCACTCTTTTTGTCTATCTCAACGCAGGCGTATATCATCATGCCCAGCAGAACGAAAAACGCGACATAGAGTGTCAGCAGAGAGAATTGCAGCTCGTGGAGGCTGGTGCTCTGGGCCGCGGGGTCGAGCACATAGGTCAGCCCCAGCAGCGGCAGCAGCATCCCCAGCGCCCGCAGGCGGGCGTGAGGCCGGTGCTTGAGCGGGATGCAGAACGCCACCGCAGCAGTCCACCGCAGCAATGCCCGGAAGATGACATGGCGTGCAAGAAGATTCACAGCACACCTCCGATGTAGGACGCCACCGCCGTCAGGAAAGCCGCACGCTGGCGGCGGCTGATCTCCAGGTGGTCGGTGTTGACATGGACAAAGTCGTCTCCACGGCCTTTACATATTTCAGGTTGACCAGATAGCACTGGTTGCAGCGGGAGAAATGGTACTGTGTCAGCTGCGTTTTCGGCGCTGGCGAGGCTGGCACGGACGGAAAACTCACCCTTGGTGGTGTGATACCAGAGCAGCCGGTCATGGGTCTCGAGATAGTAGATGTCGCCGGTGGAGAGCACCTGCATCCCGCCTCCGGCCAGCTGTAAAACGACCTGCCCGCCCCGGCGGCGCTGCACCCGCTGGACAGCCCGGGAGAGCTTGGTGCAGAACTGGTAGTAGTTCACCGGCTTGAGGACATAGTCCAGTGCGTCCACCTCGTAACCCTTGATGGCGTACTGCGCCATGTTGGTCACGAACACCAGCACGGCGTCTGCGTCCACGGCCCGTATCTTCTCCGCCGCGCCGAAGCCATCCAGTCCCGGCATCTCCACATCCATAAAGATGATGTCATACCCCGGCTCGTAGTGCTCCGCAATGACGGCTCCATCCTCGACGGGCAGCACCTCGACCTGCAGGCTGTTCTCGGCGGCGTACTGCCGGATGAACCGGCACAGCTCGTCCCGCACTTCCTGCTGGTCTTCGACGACAGCAATTTTCAGCATCCCGCAGTCTCCCCTTCTCCGTTCCATTCCACTTTGCTGCATTTTTATTGAAACATACTTTGGTGCGAAATGCAACGGAGAAGTTCGAAATCGTTTCCTTCCCACGTGCAAAAACAGCAAAACCGCCCCGGTTTCCGCACAGGAAGCCGGGGCGGCTCGTTATGCTATTATAAAAGCGTCGGCACTTCCTTTGCCAGCAGATCAGCCAGCTGTGCGTGGCCCTTACGGGTCAGATGCATGAAGTCCACCTGATTGAACTCGCAGTCGGCAGCATTGAGGAAATGGACGTTCTGACGTTCCGCAACAATACGGAACTGCTCGGCCACGCCCTTCGACTTTTCCACACAGCCCTCGCCCATGACAGCATCATGGAAGCCATCGCCGATGCGGGCGGGGCCACGACGAGGATGTTGGGAGCCTTGGTGCCCCCAGCAGTCCACGCTCCTGGCCTTGAGGATCAGCCGTTCCATCCCCGCGCCGATGCAGGCGGCATTGGCGTTGAACCGCTCTTTGACGTCGTTGGTACCCAGCATGATGATGAGCAGGTCGATGGCTTCATGGCTCTTGAGGAGCGAATAAGCCACGCTCAGAGCGTCCATCGACTCATGGATGGGGTCCACGAAAACGGTCGTCCGGCCCGAAAGGCCCTCTTCCGTCACGAGATAGTCGCTGCCAAGCGCCGTCTGCAGGCGGCAGGTCCAGCGCTCGTCCTCATTGAAGCGGATGCCGTGGTCGGTACAGTCCGCCGGGTCGGCGCAGTAGCCGTGGGTGTTGGA
>ENA-OQES01001067-OQES01001067.1-human-gut-metagenome-genome-assembly--contig:-NODE-1067-length-10827-cov-2.991215_pt1 | contig 10827 bp, 16 predicted proteins | sample MGYA00242798_ERZ504641 | MGnify/ENA primary metagenome ERZ504641 (study PRJEB26092, sample SAMD00036327) | human gut metagenome | host: Homo sapiens | study: EMG produced TPA metagenomics assembly of... | reverse complement strand
CCGCGCCGTTGAGCGCGCTGGTCATCATGGTGGGGATCCGGCATCTGCTATGTCGCGAAGAACAATCCGCATTACGCGGAAATCGTTCTTCCCCTGCGCTGATGGGCATCACGACGATCATCATGGCGTGCTTCAGTCCGAAGCTCATCATGCCCGCGGTCAGTTTCATCGGCACGAACGTGGCCGCCGACATGCAGGAGCGTGGCGGCCAGGTCGGTCCGAACGCGATCAAGGCCGCGGTGCAGGTCACCGCGGGCGTCGTCCAGGCCGCCACCGCCGGTGCGACGGGTGGTATCGGCAAGGCCGTGAACTCGGGCGCGGAAGCCGTGCTCGGCGCCGCACAGGGCAGGCCCGCCGACGTGGGAGGAGCGTTGGGCGGCCTGTTCAACGACAAGAACGAAGGCGAGGATTCCGACTCGTCCACCGGTTCGAAAGATGGCGGGAAAGGCCAGTCGCAGGCCGGCGACTATGATTCCCTGTCTTCCGCCGCACAACCGTCCGACGCTTCCGGAACCTCCGTACCGACGGCGTCGGACGGCATGGACCGTTCCGGTTCGAACCAGACCTTGGACGCCGCGTCCTCCGACACGGGCGACGGCCCGTCCGGATCCGAGTCGGGACCGACCGCCACGCCTCCGCCTCCGACCCCGTCCGCCTCTTCGTCCACGCCCGTCGTGCGGGGAGCTCCGGGCGGCCAGGGCGGCGATGCGCATGCCGATGGCGGCCAAGGCGGCCAAGGCGCGGACGGCGGGCAGGGAAGCCAAGGCGCCGATGGTGGTACGGGAGCCGATGGCGGCCAGGGCGGTTCCGGCGCGTCCGGTGGTTCCGGCGGCCGTGGCGGCGATGGCGGTATGGGAGGTTCCGGAAGCTCCGGAGTGTCGAACCCGTATCAGGGAGTCAATGGCACGCCGTCCGGTCCGACCGTCGGCTGACGGGAGTCCCGTTATCGCCACGTGTCCGCGTGGACGTCATGCCGGACGGGATCCGCCCATCGGGTCGGAAGACCCGGGCGGGTTCCCTCCGTTTGCTTTTTTCCGACTGATTCTGATGGAGGCCATCAAATGCCCAGTAATTCCGATACCGGCGGTGGGAAGGTGCCCGCCGCCTCGTTCAGCCGACTGTCCGCCACGCGCGTGATCCTCGGCCTCGACAGGGCGCAGCTCATCGTCTGCGTCATAGGACTTGTCATCCTCGTGTCCGGCGCGGCGATGGGCTTGAACGTGCCGGTCATGATATTGGGCAGCGCTCGTTCTCGCGTATGGCGTGCCCCGCATCCAGGGATTGAGCCTCGTGTCATGGACGTGGATCTGGCTGCACTGGCATTCCCGGTTGAAGGATGGTACGAACCGTTGGGCGTATTCGCCGCTCGCGTCCGGCCGCCCGTTGGGAGTGCTCGGCCTGTACGGGCATGTCGAGGACCGGTCGCAGACCATCGAAGGCCAAGGCGTCGAAGTGGTCGGCACGCCGTTCCAGGGAGCCTGCTACCTGTGGGATCCGGACAAGCGGCAGGCCACGGCCGTGCTGACCGCGAACGTGGAGGAATGGATCTTCTCCCGGACAGCCGGAAGGCGGGCCGTGCCATGGCGTTGAACACGATGCTCAAGGAACTGTCCGAAACGGATGGTTTCACCGAATTGAAGGAGACGAGCTTCGTGCTTCCGGGCCACACTCCCCCGGAACCCGACTACCTGAAATCGGAGGGGACGCCCCAGTGGGCGCGCGCCGACCTCGCCGACCTGTGGCATCTGCCCGACATCCTCACCCCATTGCAGCACATGAACTACATCAGCGTGTCCGCGAACGCGGACCGGCTGCCCCGTGTCGTGAGGAAGGACCGGTCCGAACGCGCCGCGGTCGGCATCGCCATGGGCGATCTGATCCGTCTGACCGTCGCCCCCGCCCTGTTGGACTGCGGAGCCCGCCAGAACACGATCCACTGGTGTTCCGTGGACGACCTGCGTTATCTGATCCGCACCGTCGCGGACCCGGAGCATGCGGCCGACCGTCCACCGGTCAACAGGGACGATCCGACCGTGACCTGGTGCGAGGAGGCCAAGGAACACGACTACATCACGTTGGACTCGTGCGTCGCGCGCACGTATTGGATCTACCAGTGGCCGGACTTCGACGTGGAGGCCGGTTGGATCCGCGAACTCGTCACGGAACGACGCATGATGGCGTTCTGCCATATCTGGCGTCCGTTGACGATGGAACAGTCCGAGGCGGAACTACGCAACCGCAAGAGCAGCATGCGCCAGCGCAGCAAACTCCAGGACCAGCGTGAGAAAAGCCGTGACGAACGCCGTGAGGAGAAGGAGCAGCGGCTACGCGAATTGGAACAGGAGGCCAACTGGCCGGACACCAACCATCAGGGATTCATCACCCTGTTCGCCTCCAGTCTGCCGGAATTGGACGTGTTCGACCGAGACATGCAGAACAAGGCCAAGAACTGGCATATGAAACTCAATCCGATGAAGGGCCAGCAGCGTGCCGCGTTGACCACGGTCCTGCCACTCGGCATCTGAACGGGAAGGAAGTGGAGGGAATGACCAGCATGGCATGGCATCGTTCAGGACACGACGGCGCGGGGCCATCCACTTGGGTTGCGCGACTATATGGAACGCCCGGCAGACGTCGGGCACGACACCGTCGACGGGGAAACAGCAGGTGATGGCATTGTCGTCGTCCGTGACCTCGATGCACAGGGAGACCTGCGGTGGAAGGACGTCGTAGCCGACTTTCTCGTTCATGTGTCGGGCGGCATCGTTCGTTGGAATGCTCAGGACCAGGCAAGCGTCGTGTTGTGCGGCCCACAGGTCGCAATACCGTTTGATTTTCAATCCGAGGCCTTCACGCCTGTGCTTGGGGATGACGGCGATCCCTTGGATCATGCAGCGGCTTCGTTCGAAGGCCTGCGCTGCCTTGTCCGCTCCCAACGACACGAGGGCCTTGGGCGTCCTGACTGTCTGGCATGACGAACGCGCCTCCTATGAGGCGGTCCTTGGCCCACGCCCCTATAAGCGTCGGCCTGTACAGGTCATCCGGGTTGGGCAACGGCTTTGGCAGGGTGATTCGTCCCAGCCATGTTCGCATCTGTTCGGCGAGCGGGTTCCGAGACCATGTCTGTCTGCATCTGGTCCGCCGTTCGGGACAATCCCCAGCCGGGATCGGCGTTCGTTCCTCTTGGCCGGAACAGTGAGGATATTCTTGACGCCTGCGACGAAACCCATGGTCCAAGCATTCCACGCGTCATCGATATCGACAAAGAATGACTGCCGACATTCAGCGTTCGATCGTATTCAATAACAGGTTCCGTTCACGTGGGTTCGTTGAAATGACAACAATCACAGAAAGACAAGCGCATGTGCAAGGCCACGCTCGTCGTGAAAGACGACAACAAGGCCGGCCTGTTCGACACGGACGGTCTGCCTGTGGGAAAGGGGAAGTGACATGAAGGACTGCAATCCGGTGGACGCGGTCGAATGCCCGCACTGTTCCACCGTGTTCCAGGTGCGGACGTTCGACACGGACGGCGCGGGATATGTCATATGGGACGGGTGTGAGACGGTGCCCGTGTTCTGTCCGCTGTGCGGAGGACGGATAGGCGGGAGATGATCTGCCGGCTATCATATGTCGCCCATCGCATCCTCGCAGGCATTGACGGCGTCGAACCATCCTTCCAGAGACGCGTAATGGTCCATGGCTTCCTTGGACACGTTCCGTATCCTCGCCGCGTCGATGGTCTGGCCGGACGTGGTCACGATCCGCAGCATGTTCGTCCGGTCGAGTCTTCCATTGTCGCCGGTCATGTAGAACACGAGTCGGGAATTCCCCGGCTCCAATGCCGCGAGACCGGTTCCGACCGTCGGTTTCACTGTCTTGTCGTATCGGCCGTCCTCCGTGAAGGATGGCATGCACAACGTCATGGGATTTCCCGGACCGCCATCGCGTTTGACCGCGATGATGCTGCCGGACGTCCTTCCCGTGTTCGACAGCACGATCGCGCCGATCTGCCGTCCGGTTCCGTCACTGGACATGCTGCTGGCGTAATAATCCTCGTCGAACCAGGAGAACACGGGACCGGATTGTTGGAACTGCCGTGCGGATTCCTGGTACGATTCGTTGGCCTGTTTGATCTGCACGTATGTGGCTCCGAATCCGGTGAGGGTGAGGATGAGCGAAAGGATGGACAGCAGGACGCCGAACTCACCACTGTGGCTGGCTATCTTCTTCGAGAGATCGCATTTGAACAGTGTCTCTTTCGACTGGTCCCACATGCCGTCATTCGAGCGCCCGATGCGGTACAGCCATTCCTTTTCCGTCAGTTTCCTGGCGTCCTTCCTCTCTTCGGCGGTCAACGTGGGATCGTACCTGGCGTCTTTCTTTTTCTCTTCTTTTTTATTCATAAACCGATACTGTAATCCGAAAGGAAACGATTGCAATGAGCATGTTTCATCAGTTCCATGAGCTTTGGGTGGCCGCGGGGCCTTTTAGCGTCCTCGGTTCTGTCCTCGTGGCTCTTATTGTGCTGCTTTTCGCCTGGTTGGCTTTAAAGGATTGTCCGTTCGGTTGGGTCGAGGCCCGTGCGCGTGCGGGACGCGGGTTCGTCAACGTGTCCCACCGGTTCGAATCCGAGTGGTCGGCCGTGGACGTGTTGTCCTATCGTGTCCATCGGGGGAAACTCATCGTGCATTACCGTGTGACGAACCGGTCCGACGAGTTTTGTGGTTTCGGCGCCAACCAGTTCCGCGCCTTCCAGCATGGCATCGCCATCGACCGGTCAGGACCCGAGGCCGATTATCTGCGGGGTTGGGAACGGAATGTGACGTTGCTTCCCGGCGCCAGTGTGACGTTGAACCAGATGTTCCTCCTATGTGACAAGTCGCCGGTCACCGTGGTGGCGAATTATTGCGAGGATTCGGATGGCGGACCGTTCGTCCTGCCAGTCGCCAACGTGAAGGCTGATAAATGATAAGGGCCGGGAGTATGAAAAACCGGAAGCTATCAGATTGTCGTTCCATGCGCCGGCATGGCATTAATTAATCGTTGCAGGTCCTAATGGATGGGCTTGTTTCGGGACCTGTATCCTATCGCGGTTGCTTTTCAGTGACGCATGTGAGAAAGCATAGTGAATGATAGTAAGGAGCTGAAGCGTGGCGGAGGATGTCGACAAGGTTGAGCGGGCGCGTCTGGCGCGTGAGGAGATTATCGACCATATGGACTGCGACGACTGCACGGAGGATTACGTGTTCCTTCTGAAGCAGGGCGGCCGCGAGTTCGGTATGGGGTTGACCACGGTGCTTTCCATGCTCGCGTTCGCCGAACATGAGGGCGCGGTGCCACCCCTCCCACCGGAATGGTGGGTACGGGTATCGAACAGATACTGATGGAAATTCAATGGAACACTCCATACGATGAAGACCGATATCGGTTTATCTGTCGGAGGTTCCCATGGACGTATTCAAGACTCATGTGGGTGAAGGCAAGGCGCTCATGATCAATGAAGAGAACTTCTATCTCGCGACCAGGGAGAGAAAACCGTATGTCGTCGATAGTGGTGGCGTGAAATCCTTCTACGCGGTCTGTCCCGAATGCGACAATCCGATTCAGCTGATCGGCCTGCTGCGACGCCAGCAGGATTCCCTTCCCCATCGCCCATATGGGCGGCATATCGGACATGACGTGCCGGGCGTGGCCGTATATGACGAGGACGCTTACCTGTCCTGTCCGTTCTCCGATCCCGGATATTGGAGAACGGACAGGAAACGCAAGCCGTCCAATCCGACCGGCCAGGCCTTGTACCGGATCATGAGGGACCGGTTCGACCGGGTGGAATACGCGTGGAGGGAAAGCTCCGGGCTTCTTCTCGGAATCAAGAGTCTGCGACGTGCGCTTACTGTCTGGCGGAATGACAAGGGATGGTTGAACTACGGCTCCACATACCATAATCTGCCTCAGATGTTGTTCTTCGGTCTCCCCCAGGAAACCCTGTATGGGCAATGCGTGTCGAAGAACTCGCCGCTCGCTTCCCGTTTGGCCGCCGCGGACGGAATATTCTTGGAGCCTTCGGGATTCTCCGATTCGTACCTACGGATCAAGACCTCGCGTTTCGTTGACGTCGGCTTCGTTCTGGGGGCCAGAAAGGCGCGGGTCGTGAACGATCGTTTGACGGAAACGTTTTTATTGGGTGTCAACGTCGAGGGAAAACCGTTAGGTTCCGATCTTGTCGTTCACACGGATCCGGTATGGTTCAGCCGCATATTGAACATGCCTGATTGGCATGAGAACCATCGTTTGTCGGCCGTGGCCGCCGACGTGCTGGGATAGGTTTCCGTGGTTGAAGAGTGCAACAGGAATTGGTAAGGAACGGTGTCCTATCGTGGCCGATTCTTTGCAATGCATGTGGGGCATAGCGAATAAAGACAAGGAGCTGTATCGTGGCGGAGGATGATTCCCATAGGAACCGTGCGTTGCTGGACATGGCGGCCGACGTGTTGGGATAACGGACCGGTCCCATACCGGAGTTGGTTTTTCGGAGTGTGCTTCCACGGCTGCTCTTTCCATTGACTGTTATCGACCGTTATCGGCTTGCGTGCACGTGGAATGTCCGACGGGAACGGACCGGCTTCCTTCCTACCCTCAGAAACCGTCAAACGTTCCCCCGTCACGCAAGCCATGGTGGGCGTGCGCACCCGTCGGGAATGGGCTACACCCTTTCTCCCTTTTCCCACGGCAGGCCAGTTCCGCCGGACCTATCGCAGCCCTCGTTCTTGACTTCTTCTTCTCGCGAGGGACGGTCCGGCGGCATGGCCTTTTTTCTTTACCATGACCGTGTAAGGAGTTTCCTATGGACCGGAATGACGATGATGAATACGCGGAACCGGATGGAGTGGACCCCGGAATGGAATCCCTTTCCACGCCACGGTCTTGGATGACGGCCCGGGTTGGGATGATGGCAGTCCGCATGCCGGCGGCGTGTCCCGCATGCCGAAGAAGCTGATCGTCGTCATCACCATCGTCACGTTGATCGTCGCGGTCGTGAGCATCGGCCTGGTTGTCACGGAATCGAACATGAGCGTCCACCGTCACCAGCTCGCTTCCGCGTGCGAGACCGCGGTCGCGGAGATGGGCCAGGCGCGTGAGCGGTTGGATGGTCAGGTGGCCGAACGGTTCAGGACCATCGACCTGCAGGCGTTGAGCAAGCGGCAGAAACACGAATACGAATCATTGCGGAAGGTTGCCAAGCCCGTGTCCATCGACTGTGACGCGAGCCAGAGGAACAGTCGGCTTGAGGAGAACACGCGTAAGGCCACGCGGGCGACGCGACGGTATGCGAGGCAGTCGAAACAGGTCGCGGCGTTCGCCCGTAAGGCCGAACGGCTTGCGAAGATTCACGCGGACCGGGAGGACACGGACCGTCTGGCCAGGGATATCGACGAGGCCCGGAGCCTGCTCGATGAGACCGAGGGCATGGAATTGGTGGTTCCTTATCTGCGTACTCGGCTTTCGGACACGTTGGCCCGTGCGGAGCAGACTCCGGCGGGTTCGGCCGATATGGAATCCATCATGTCCACGTTGGAGGATCTGATGAATCAGGTACGCGAAAACGCCGGACTATGAGACAAGGGACGTGGCCGGCCAATGCGGGCGGATATGCCGGTCATGGGGCGGCTCCATTAGAATGGGCATCATGGTCGGCATCCAAGATTTTGAATCATGCGAGACTTCCGGACAGTTCTACGGCGGGAACGCCGGACGGAAGATCGGACTCGTCTGGAGGGACGGCGACTGGTTGGTGAAATTCCCCCGGAACGACCAGGAACCTTCAGGGCAGCGTTCCTTCGTATACGACCGCGCCGGTGTCCGAATGGCTGGGATCCCACGTGTATGCCGCTCTTGGCATACCGGTTCATGAAACGGTGCTGGGAATCCGTGATGGGCGTATCGTCTGCGCCTGCAGGGACTTCACCTTCCCGGATTCCAGACTTGTCAATTTCCATGATCTGAAGAACTCGCTTTCCGATGACGAGCCAGGATTCACCGAGGACGCGTCCACCGGTTCCGGAGTGGTGCTCGCCGACGTACGGTCGGCGATTCACCGTATCCCGGTTCTTCGCTCGATCGATGGAGTGTCCGACCGGTTCTGGGACATGTTCGTGGTGGACGCGTTCATCCGCAACATAGACCGGAACAACACGAATTGGGGCGTGCTCAGGAATCCACGCGGGGAGTTCTCCCTCGCGCCGGTCTACGGCAATGGCAACTCGTTCAACAACAAAAGAACCGAATCGGGAATCGAACGCCGTCTCGCCAACCCGGATCTCATTCGCCAGGACGCGTTGGATGTCCGCTCCTGCTACGTGACGGATAGGGGAAACCCATCGCCCCGTTGAAATACCTCGCATCAGGACAGGACGAGGAATGTACCAAGGCGTTGGATCGCTTCATGGAAAGATACGATCCACGTTCCTTCCATGATCTGCTGGACTCCATACCGTCCATGTCGCATGGTCTCACCGTCGTGCCTGATGGTTTCCACGAATACCATCGCAGGGTCTGCGACTATCGGTACGAGCACGCGTTCATGGAGGCATGGCGCGAACTGCATCCAACTGTGGGTTTCCCGTCCAGTCCGGAAGCATCCGTCCCCGAGCCTCTTCCTGATCCCGATCCCTCCGTCTTACCCTCATCTTCTGTTCCGACGTGTTTCGGCGGTCCGGGAATGTGACGTGTCCGTCTCGATATCAATGGTCAAGGAACGTGGAACGGACAACCGGACGATCGAAAGCGTATCCTGAAAAGTCGCCTGAAGGCTCCGGACTGGGAGAGGATGACGGGCAATGAGCTGGGCGGACCTGTTGAAAAGCATCGTATGCGTTCTGAACCTCATCGCATGCGTGCGGTTGACCGGACCATATCTGATTCCGAAACGGTCCGACCGTGAATGGTCGGAAGCGCGACGCCGTACCGGCCTGTACTGTCGTCTGGCCGGCTGGATAGGCGTGTTCGCCTACTCGTACGGACTGGGTCACGGGCTCATGCATGCACGGGACGGATGGACCGGCATGGCATCCGGCGTGAAGTGATCTCCTGCTGGTCCAAATCCTGAATCTCGCCCATCTGGACGTATCTGCTCGTTCGCTCGCATGGCAGGAGCCTGTAGCCTCTTCCCCTGTGCGATATCAACAAGGGGTTATGTGGGTAATATGAATCACATACGTAGTCGAGAAGGAGTCGTCATGGACGAGAAAGACAGCATGACGCCGGACACCATCCCGCAGTCCACGCCCGTGGACGGGACCGTTCCGGCCGGAAGGAAGAACCGCAGGACGGTCGTCATCGGCGTGGCCGCCGCCGCGGCCGTCGCGCTGGTCGCGGGTGGCGTGTACGGATACAGGGCGTACGAGAACCATCGGTGTCGATGGCGCGCCAGGCGTGCCAGTCGGCTGTCACGGATCTGGGTAAGACGGTGAAGTCGTATAAGGCGCTGCTCGGCGCGGATGCTACTACGGCCGCGTTGAAGACGGATGCGACAAGCGTGAGGGACGCGAAGACCCTTGACGCGCTCAAGCAGGCCGCCGGAGCGGAAACGCCCGGCATGGTCAAGTGCGATGCGTCCGACAAGATTGGCCTGGACGCGGCCGCCGCCAAGGCGGACAAGGCGGACAAGGGCGTGAAGGCGGATGCGAAGGCGTTGGAGTCGGCCGTGAAGGCGGTCGAGTCGTCGAAGCTGGACAAGACGGTGGCCGACGCGGACGGGCTGTACAAGGCGACGGAAGGCAATGTCCAGGATGAGAAGACCCGTGAGGCGTTGAAGCAGGCCATAGCCAAGCGCGACGCCGGGGCGATCGCCAAGGCCGTCAAGTCGGTGAACGATTCGAAGACGGCGAAGGAGAAGGCCGACGCGGAAGCCAAAGCCAAGGCCGAACAGGAAGCGGCGGCGGCAGCCGCAGCTGCCGTCGCCGCGCAGCAGGCGCAGGCATCGCAATCCCAAACATATTCAGGCGGCGGATCATACTCGAACCGCGGCTACTCGTATTCGGGCGCATCCTCGGGTGGTTCCACATCCTCGCCGGCGCAATCCAATGGCAGCGGCGGTTCGTCTGCCGGTTCCGGCTCCGGCCTGCACATCGTCATCGGCGGCAGCGGCGTTCCCGCCCAGAACGGGCAATGCAGACCCGGAAACACTTGCATGGATGGCGTTTGCAACACCTGCCCGTGAGCCAGTATGGACGATCTGACGGCTTCTCCGCCGGTCGCCCAAATGTCCAAACCGGCATGCCGGCAATCGGGTTTCAATGGTCTCGAATGGGGAGGAATCGAATCCCCGTCCGAGACCATTAATGTAAGGAGAAACCAGTGAGGTTACCTAAGAAGAAAGCTGTGAAGGCGGCGGTGGCCGGCCTTGCGGCATCCGCGATGCTGCTCACGGCCATGCCGGCCTACGCCGGCATCGGTTCCGGCGGCGGCGGGGTCCACGGCGGCGGCAGCAACGTCGGCCCGAGCGGGGATATCCTCTACCTCCAGGACGACAGCAACTACACGGATTCACCGACCCAGGGATGGGGCCAGGCGTCCATCGACTACGCGCTCCAGACGATGCGCAATTCCGGCTACAAGATCCCCACCGATGACAGCTACGCCATCGTGTCCCGGATCAAGAGCTCCTGCACCGAGGCGATCAACCAGGCCGTCGCCGACAAGTCCGACGGCGATGCCACCCAGGCCCGCGTGATCGGCGTCGCCGCGACCATCGCGGACGGTTCAGACGGCCTGGTCCCTTGGGGCACCAACCCGACCGACTTCCGCAACCGGTTCGACGCCAAC
>ENA-OQES01001065-OQES01001065.1-human-gut-metagenome-genome-assembly--contig:-NODE-1065-length-10844-cov-2.062984_pt1 | contig 10844 bp, 15 predicted proteins | sample MGYA00242798_ERZ504641 | MGnify/ENA primary metagenome ERZ504641 (study PRJEB26092, sample SAMD00036327) | human gut metagenome | host: Homo sapiens | study: EMG produced TPA metagenomics assembly of... | reverse complement strand
GATGGAATCAGCAAGCGCAAGCGCAGTACCTGAAGGTGCATCAAGCTTTAAATTGTGATGCTTCTCAACTATCTCCATGTCAAAGCCTGCCGGTGCGAAAACCTGTGCAGCCTTTTTTGAGAAGAGCCATAAGAGTGTTTATGCCAAGTGACATGTTTGCAGACTTGAGCACTGCCACCTTCTTGTAGCACTCCTCAACCTTTGCAAGCTGCTCATCACTAAGACCGGTAGTGCATAAAACAACCGGAACCTGCTTGTCCACACAATAGTCCAGCACTCCGTCAACAGCCTTGGCATTGGAAAAAGTCTATGACCACATCAGCGTCCACATCACATTTGTCGATGCTCGAAAAAATCAGGATAGTCATTGTCTATTCCATCATATAAATCAATACCGGCTACAATCTTGATATCAGCATCAGCCTTACAGATTTCTGTGATAGTCTGTCCCATTTTGCCGTTGCAGCCATTCATAATTACCTTTGTCATTTTGATCGTATCCTTTCTCGTTGTACTAAGCAAGCTTTAAGCCATAAGCCTTCATGACCTCAGCAAGCTTCCTTGCGTTATCCTCACCCATCTCGCACATAGGGCTTCTAAGAGGTCCGACATTCATACCCATCAGGTTCATAGCCTTCTTTACAGGAATTGGATTTACCTCTGAGAAGAGTGCGTCCACAAGTGGAAGAGCCTCTCTCTGAAGCTCTAAGGCTGTCTGTAAATCGCCCTTGAAGAAGCTGTCACACATATTGTGTACCTTTGCAGGGGCTACATTGCTCCATACTGAGATTACACCGATTGCTCCGATAGACATAAGAGGCACTACGAGACCATCCTCGCCTGAGTACATATCAAGCTTTCCGTCTGTCAGATACATTGTCTTTGAAGCCTGTGCCAGATTTCCTGTAGCTTCCTTGAGTCCCACGATATTTTCCTTTGTCTTAAAGAGCTCTGCCATAGTCTCCGGAAGCACGTTGCAGCCTGTACGTCCCGGTACGTTGTATACGATAATAGGACACTTTGTGCTGTCTGCAATCTGCGAATAGTGACTCACAAGACCTGCCTGAGTAGCCTTGTTGTAGTATGGTGTGACAACGAGCAGTCCGTCTGCACCAAACTCTTCAGCCTCCTTTGAAAGCTGCATAGCTGTCTTTGTGCAGTTAGAGCCTGTGCCTGCTACTACAGGTACACGATGCTTTGTAAACTCTACGGCAGCCTTTATAACCTTTGCATGCTCCTCCATTGACAGACATGGACTCTCGCCTGTGGTGCCTGCAATGATAATAGCATCTGTGCCATTATCAATCTGCATATTGATAAGCTCCTCGAGCTTGTCGTAATTAACCTCCTCGTTATCGTACATAGGTGTAACAATTGCTACTACCTGCTCCTTTGAAAATTGCCATGGTTTTATCTCCTTCTTGCTTTCTTTATTCGATATTTGATTCTCTTAACGTATAAGTATGCCGCTGTCTGCCTCTAAGCGCTAAAAAACCGGCTCCTTAGAGCCGGTCCCAATTCTTCATGAATCACGATAGCTCCCCATCAAATCTGATGACAGTCATAAGGCTGTTCGCCATATGCCCAGAGATATATCCGCAGATGATAAATCCCTTCGGCGCTATTCCTTTCATCTCCCATCAACTGCCCCTGCGGCATCCGGAAAGCTACTCATAAGTCGCGCGACCTCTATCTGTTAATCAAATTATTCGTATACAGCAGATGATATAACTGCCTCACACTTGCACTAATAATATCACCACGCCTGTGCATTGTCAACTCACATGACAATATTTCTTATTATTTTTCCGATGCGATATTATAAATCTCATCTGCCATTTCCCTGATTCCATCGTCAAGTACTCTGCCTGTCATAATCACGGTCACATCATCAGGCCTTGAAGCAAGCATATCCGACAGCTCCTCCTTGAAATCAGAATGCAAATCCAAAAGCCCAGCATCTCATCAAGCACAACAACCATGTCAGCACCTGTTGATATAACCTTCTTTGCATAGTTGAAGCCATTCTTGATATTCATGATTTCTTCCTGCTTACTCTCCTCATCAAGCTGCTCAAAGAGTATTCCGGCTCTTGTAAAAATTAAAGAATTCACCTCCGGCTCAAGCCTTTTTCTAAAAACTCCGGCTCCATTTTTCCCCTTTAGAAACTGAATAACGACAGCCTGTTTACCCTCACAGGCAGCACATATTGCACTTCCTATAGCGACATTTGTCTTGCCATGTCCCTCGCCATAATAAATCTGTACTGCACCGTTTTTCCATAATAATCATGCCTCCATACACATAGCTTTTCTGCCTGATATATAATCATTACAGTTTACACCTGATGTAAACGTCAACAATTACAAGCATTAACCAATAATATCTAGTAAAATACCACAATCTGACTATTATTGCAAATTTTTCGGGGAAAAATCACCAAATCCGTAGTTACTGTCCATTTAAAATACTATGCCTCAATCTTGCTCACGGAAACCTCATACGCCGTACGCTGCTCCACCTGTGTCTCACTGAGCTTTTTCACATAGTCTCTGCTCTGGATTCTGCCCCATATCTGCACATGTGTACCCACCTCAAAGGTCGACGCAAATCTGGCATTTCTTCCCCAACAGATACATGGAATATAGTCTGACTTGCCATATGAGCGGTTCACTGCCACAAGCAGGTCTGCAATTTCTCGTCCAAGCGGTGTTTTCCTGTATATAGCCTCCTTGCAGATATAGCCGTCAAGGAAAATCTGATTGGCTGCATCCTCATCATAATCACTGTCCAATACCTCAAGCTCTCTTGCAAAAACAGACAGCACCAGCCTGTTCTTCTTCTCCTCATGCCTGTTGAATGAGCGGAACTGCCCGCCTATATATACGCTTTTGCCTATGTAGTCACCCTCCACATTGATAAGCCTCTCTGACACCATCACCGGAATATAGTCCATGCAATCTGAAAGCCTTCTGACCGAAACCTCCATCATATAGAAGCCTTCACCATACACCTCGTGACTAAACTGAAAATCTGAACGATTTCTCCGATTATTGATACCTGGTTGATTTTCAAACATTTTATCTGCCATGAATTTTTGTCTCCCTTCCTTTGTAAAATGATTTTTCCAGCTATTTTTAACATTTCCACAAAGTATATTTTCTCAAATAATGTCGACAAATCCAATAACATTTCACTTAATTTTATAAAAACTTTCAATGAAAACTTGCACATTGGGAAAAATTATGATAGAATAAGTTAGTTGCAAACTTAGCTTTATTTATTAAAGAAAGAAGGAAATATGAAAACAACAAGAGACGATATTCGTAATATAGCAATTATTGCCCACGTTGATCATGGTAAAACAACACTTGTAGATGAGCTTCTTAAGCAAAGCGGTGTGTTCCGTGACAATCAGGAAGTTCAGGATCGAGTAATGGATTCAAACGACATCGAGCGTGAAAGAGGTATCACAATCCTCTCCAAAAACACAGCTATTCAGTATAAGGACATCAAAATCAACATCATCGACACTCCGGGTCATGCTGACTTCGGCGGTGAGGTAGAGCGTGTTCTTAAGATGGTAAACGGAGTTATCCTCGTGGTTGATGCCTTCGAGGGTGTTATGCCACAGACCAAGTTCGTAGTTATGAAGGCTCTTGCACTCAAGCTGCCTATCATTGTCTGCGTCAACAAGATTGACCGTCCGGAGGCACGTCCTAATGAGGTCATCGATGAGGTATTGGAGCTCTTCATGGATCTCGATGCTTCTGAGGAGCAGCTTGACTGCCCATTCGTTTTCGCATCAGCCAGAGACGGCTATGCCATGAAGGACTTGAACGACGAGAGAAAGGATATGACTCCTCTCTTCGAAACAATCGTAAACTACATCCCTGCTCCAACAGGTGATCCTGATGCCAACACACAGATTCTTATCAGTACAATCGACTACAACGAGTATGTAGGACGTATCGGAATCGGTAAAGTGGATAACGGTAAAATCAAGGTAAATCAGGAGGCTGTCGTTGTAAACCACCACGACCCTGACAAGCTTGAGAAGGTCCGTATCAGCAAGCTTTACGAGTTTGACGGACTCGACAAGGTAGATGTAGCCGAGGCTAACATCGGTTCGATTGTAGCAATCTCAGGTATCGCAGATATCCACATCGGAGATACAATCTGCTCACCGGAAGCACCGGAGGCTATTCCTTTCCAGAAGATTTCCGAGCCAACAATCTCCATGAACTTCCTTGTAAACGACAGTCCTCTTGCAGGACAGGAAGGTAAATACATCACTTCCCGTCACCTTCGTGACCGTCTCTACCGTGAGCTGAACACAGACGTCAGCCTTCGTGTAGAAGACACCGATACAACCGAGTGCTTCAAGGTTTCCGGCCGTGGTGAGCTTCACCTCTCCGTTCTTATTGAGAACATGCGCCGTGAGGGATACGAGTTTGCAGTCAGCAAACCGGAGGTTCTCTATCACACAGACGAGCGTGGACGTAAACTGGAGCCGATCGAAATCGCATACGTTGACGTTCCGGAAGAATTTTCCGGTACTATCATCCAGAAACTCAGCGAGCGTAAAGGTGAGCTTCAGGGTATGAGCACAGCAAGCGACGGAACTGTACGTCTCGAGTTCTCCATCCCCTCCCGTGGACTGATCGGATTCCGTAACGAATTCCTTACCTCCACCAAGGGTACCGGTATCCTGAATACCATGTTTGACGGATATGCACCATACAAGGGAGACTTCCCGTACCGTAAACAGGGTTCCCTCATCGCTTTCGAGGCAGGCGAGACTGTTACCTACGGTCTTTTCTCTGCTCAGGAGCGTGGTACTCTCTTTGTCGGACCTGGCGAGAAGGTGTACAGCGGTATGGTCATCGGACAGAATGGTAAAGCTGAAGATATCGAGCTGAACGTATGTAAGACAAAACATCTTACTAACACACGTTCTTCCAGTGCAGATGAAGCACTTCGTCTGACACCTCCGCGCGTCCTCAGTCTTGAGCAGGCACTTGACTTTATTGATACCGATGAACTTCTTGAAGTAACACCGGAAAATCTGCGTATCCGCAAGAAGATTCTGGATTCCAGAATGAGAAAACGCAGCACGATCAATAAATAATATTCGTGTTTGAAGCTTATGCTCGCGGATTAAAATAGCATTCATTAATTATCTGATAATTTTAAGATCGTCCTAAAGTTTTGAAAATTTTCATAATTTTAGGACGATTTATTGTATACAGAAAATCTTTTTCATGTTATAATGTAACCATGATACAGAAGTAATCTAATCATTCTTCTGTATAATTTGAACAAAGGAGTTGAGCAGCATGAAATTTATTATCAGCGGAAAAAACATCGAGGTAACACCGGGATTAAAGGATGCTATCGAACAGAAATTAGGAAAACTTGAAAGGTACTTCACTCCTGAAAACAGAAAATCAATGTAACGCTCAGTGTAGAAAAAAGGACGTCAGAAAATTGAGGTAACAATCCCAGTCAAAGGAAATATTATCCGTTCTGAGCAGACAAGCAATGATATGTATGTTTCCATTGATCTTGTAGAAGAGATCATCGAACGCCAGCTTCGCAAATATAAGAACAAACTGGTTGCTCGTAATCAGGGACATCCTACATCATATGCTCCATCAGGTAACAGCTTCAGAAAAGAATTCTTTGATTCAGAAGAAGAGACAACAGAAGACGATGAAGTTCGTATCGTTCGTACAAAGAAGTTTGGTATTAAACCAATGTTTCCAGAAGATGCCTGTGTTCAGATGGAACTTCTCGGACATAACTTCTTCGTATTCTCCAATGCCGAGACTGATGAAGTCAATGTAGTATACAAAAGAAAAGATGGTTCATTTGGTTTGATCGAACCAGAATTCTCATAGAACATATCTATTCAGTATAAGTAGATTTATTGAATGTTATATGACACACACTTAAAGGAAAGGACCCCCTGCCAGATATTCCGGCAGGGGGTCCTTTCTATCTCACAAAAGCAACATCTTCTATGAGAATCATTCTTCATCAAAAATCTTAATTCCATCTTCTGTCCTTGCAAACCAACAGGTTGTCTCTTCATCCAGAACCACCTGACCGTTTGTCCCTTCCATCAGTTCAGCCCGCAGGCTTCCCATCTCATCTGTTGGAACAAACACTGTCATTTCAACCTTATCTGTGTAAACAGGTTCTAATTGATCCAGATTTCGATTTGCAATCAGATATTGAATTTTTCCCCAAATCCGTATAATTCGTCTCAATTCCGAGTTTCACCCCATGAATCCTTGCAATGCTCTCACTGTTCTTCAATCCTTCGATCGTTGCTGCCGTATAAGCCCTGACCAGTCCCCCTGTTCCAAGAAGCGTACCTCCAAAATTATCTTGTAACAATTACAAGTACATTCGTCAGTTCTCTCCCACGGATCACCTCCAGAATAGGCTTTCCTGCTGTCCCTGCCGGTTCTCCATCATCACTCATTCTTTCTGCCGCCGGATTCCTTCCTATAATGTAAGCCCAGCAATTGATGTCTCGCATCCCAGTACTGCTTTCTTGTCTTCTCTAAAATCTCCATGGCTTCTTCTTCTGATGTGACCGGATGCACTTCTGCAATAAATCTGGATTTCTTTTCAACAATTTCTCCGTCTCCGCCCTTATATATTGTATGGTAGATTTCCATTTTCAGTCTCCCATTCCATTTTTTTATTTTTGCTATATTTGAAAATATTTCTTTATCTAATATACCATGCTTTTCTATATAAAACTGTATTTTTTCTTAAGATTTTCAGGAAAATTTGAACTTTTCAAATTTACCTTTATTTACATCGGTAAAATTTGATATAATCATAGAAGTCAATAAAGGAGGATATTATACGTGAATTACGGAAAATCGAATCTTTCTAGAAGAAAAAAGCGAATTTCTTCTAAAAAGAAAAGGAAAAAGAAGCGAGTCGGCGTACGTTTTTTCAAAGCCCTCATTATTTGTTTCTGCTTTGATCGTCATTGGGGCAGCCGGAGTTGGCATATATGTAAAAAAAGTGATTGACAATACACCGGAAGTCACAGCAAAGGACATTATGCCACAGGGCTATACAACGAATATTGTCGATTCCAATGGAACTTTGCTTGAGCAACTCAAAGACTCTGATTCTAACCGTGTTTACAAGAAATATGACGAGATTTCACCATACATGGGGAAAGCTTTTGTTGCGATCGAGGACGAACGTTTCTACAAGCATAACGGTATTGATATCCAGGGAATTATCCGTGCCGGTGTCAATGGTGTTGCACATGGCTTCCATTTCACAGAAGGAGCCAGCACATTAACCCAGCAGTTAATCAAAAACAATGTATTCCCTAATTTCATCAATGAGAGTAAGTATCAGCGAATTGAACGTAAAATCCAGGAACAGTACCTTGCACTAAAGATTGAAAAAAGAGATGAGTAAGGAAGAGATTCTTGAAGCATACATGAACACAATCAATTTAGGTCAGGGATGCCTCGGAGTTCAGACAGCCGCACAGCGTTACTTTAATAAAGATGCAAAAGACCTGACTCTTTCTGAATGTGCAGTTATCGCAGCGATCACTCAGAGTCCGTCGAATCTGAATCCTGTCAGCAACCCGGAGAATAATGCAAAAAGGACGGGAAAAGTACTGAAAAACATGAAGGAACAAGGCTCTATCACAAAGGATGAATACGATGAGGCTATGGCTGATAATGTATATGACCGCATTTCCGAAACAGCGTCAAATACAACTGCATCCAAACCTTACACTTATTTCATCGATGCTGTCATAAATCAGGTTGTAGATGATCTTGTAACTGAGAAGAGTTATACAGAAACACAGGCATATAATCTGCTCTATAGCGGCGGCCTTACGATCAACGTTACACAGGATGCTGATATTCAGGCCATCTGTGATGACGAAGTTGCTAATGTAGGGGATTATCTCAATGGTGATACAGAATATGGGCTTGATTACGCACTTACTATCCACAGGGCAGATGGTTCTTCTGAGAACTACAGCAAAGAACAACTTGCTTCTTATATTCAGACTGCATGGGGATATGACACTCCTCTTCTCTACGGTTCTGAAGAAGCTGCACAGGAAGCAGTTGATGCATTTAAATCAACGCTCAATATCAATGAGGCTGACGGAGACACTGTTGATGAGAGAATTGAGCTCTCACCTCAGCCGCAGGCTTCTGTTGTTGTGATGGATCAGTATACCGGACAGGTGAAAGCCATCGTCGGTGGACGCGGCGAAAAGAAATCCAGTCTTTCTCTAAACCGTGCCACAGATTCTGCAAGACAGCCTGGATCCTGTTTCAAGATTCTTGCTGCTTATGCACCGGCACTTAACGAAGGAAAGATCACTCTTGCAACAACAATTGATGATGAAGAATATGAATATAAAAACGGACAGTCCGTAAACAACTGGGATAAAAAATTATATCGGTCCGACACGTGTCCGTTATGGAATCGAACATTCTATGAACGTCCTTGCCGTTAAGACATTAACTGACTATGTTGGTGAAACGGAAAGTTATGATTATCTTCTTGATTTTGGATTTACAACACTGACTGAAGATGATAAATATTCACAGGCGAAAGCTCTTGGTGGTATCACAAACGGTGTATATAATATCGAGATGACAGCTGCCTATGCAGCAATTGCCAATGGTGGAACTTACATGAAACCGATTCTTTACACACAGGTTCTGGATCATGAAGGAAATGTTCTTCTCGATAACACAACCCCTGAGACACATGAAGTCTTAAAAGACTCCACTGCTTATCTTCTGACAAGTGCAATGGAAGACGTTGTCAACGGTGCCGGTGGAACCGGTGGTTCTGCAAGACTGAGCAACATGCCTGTTGCCGCTAAAACAGGTACCAGCCAGGAAAGCCGCGACTTGTGGATTTCAGCAATTTACGCCTTATTATACAGCGTCTGTATGGGGTGGATATGATGAGCATAAGACAATGGATCGATTAAGCCAGAACTGGCATCAGAAACTTTGGAGAAATATCATGGAACGTATCCAGGATACAAAAGGCCTTGAGTACAAGGACTTTGAAATTCCATCCTCTGTCGAAGAAAAGACGGTTTGTACTAAAACAGGACTCCTTGCCACAAGCAGTTGTCCTGCCATTACAGAGTATTTTTCAAAAGACAATGTTCCGACTAAGAGCTGTAGTGGTCACTATTTTGCGCCATCAGAATACTATGAGAAAGATGACACCGAGAGTTCTGATGAAACCACACCTGCTACAGGTACCGATTCTTCTGGAGCAACATCATCACCGGATTCTTCCTCTGGTGGAACAACAACCGAACCCGCTGCCGGCGGAGACTCTGGTGGAACAACCGGAACAACTACAGGTGATACTGATACTTCCGGCAGCACTACTGGTAGCGACACTGGAAGTGGTGGAAGTACCACTCAATAAGTAAATTATGCGCCGCAAGGCACACCTGAAAAAGGAGAGGCTATACAAAACGCCTCTCCTTTTCGCATACTTATATAACTGATTGCTCTTGTCATCCTGTCCGTATCTCTCTGATACAATATTCTGCTATCTTGTTTTACGGTTAATATATCTTGCTTTATATTTAGAATATACAATCGTCTGATCTTTATATAAACTATAATATCCGGAAACCGCATAGCTGATTGATATCGCGATCAGATAATATGCTGCTCCTGAAAATCCAAACAGTTCGAATGAAATCAGCATTGCCGTAATCGGACAGTTCGTCACTCCGCAGAAAAGTGCAACCATGCCGGCTGCAGCTGCTAACTCCGGTGAGAATCCAAGTATTCCACCGGCAACACATCCAAACGTCGCGCCAACACTGAATGCCGGTACAATCTCACCACCACGATATCCTGCCCGCATCGTAAGTGCTGTAAGTAACATTTTCCATAAAAACTCAAGTGGTCTTGCTTCACCCTTTTCAATAGCTCTTGCGATCAATCCACTACCTGCTCCCATATAATCTTTTGTATTCAGACATATTGTGATCAGAATGATCACTCCTGCTGCAACAGCAATTCTAATATACGGATTTTTCAGATACTTTGCATACAACTGCCCCACTGTTTTTAGCAAGATACAGAATAGAATACTTAAAATCCCACACCCCACTGCGATCAGTGTCATCTTAAGTCCTGTCTCCACAGTAAGTCCCGGGATAGAATGTACTGGAAATGTCTCCGGATCAATCCCCATTCCTGTTGCAAACTCTGCTGCAATGATAGCTGCGATCACACAAGGAAGAAGTGCTGCGTAATACATTACCCCCACGCTCACAACTTCCATTGCAAAAATCTGCTGCTGCCATCGGTGTTCCAAACACGGCTGCAAACGCTGCACTCATTCCACACATAATCATCACATGGTGATCAAATTCATCTAAATGAGCCAGTTTTCCAAGCCAATTTCCAATACTTCCACCAAACTGTATCGACGCTCCTTCTCTTCCTGCCGAACCGCCGGTAAGATGCGTCAATAATGTTGACACAAAAATCAATGGTGCTGACAGAAACGGAACATCATCCTTTGATTTAATAGTAGCAAGTACCTGATTCGTTCCTCCGTCCTGTCTTCCTATCCTCTCATACATAAATACAATCAGAACTCCTGCAACCGGCAAAAGCATAAAATCCAATTGTGTGTATCCCTGTATTCCGTTGCTGCCTTGATACATCCTGCAAATACTGCACTCGCACCGCCTACAACCAGACCTGTCAAAACAGAAAGCCCCATCCATTTCAGAAAATTCCACGTGTTCTGTCGGATCCTTTCATAATAATACTTTA
>ENA-OQES01001064-OQES01001064.1-human-gut-metagenome-genome-assembly--contig:-NODE-1064-length-10845-cov-2.757231_pt1 | contig 10845 bp, 7 predicted proteins | sample MGYA00242798_ERZ504641 | MGnify/ENA primary metagenome ERZ504641 (study PRJEB26092, sample SAMD00036327) | human gut metagenome | host: Homo sapiens | study: EMG produced TPA metagenomics assembly of... | reverse complement strand
ATGGCTTCCGCGGCGAGTCCTTCGCCGGCGTCCGTCTGTTCCCTTTGGGCCTGGATGCGTTCGCGTTCGGCCGCGATGCCGTCCGCGCCGGCCGTCCGCGCCGGCTCGATGCCATGGATCAGTGCGACCGACAGGTTCCTCAGCATCTCGTCCTCGGGTTTGACCCGGTACAGCTGGTCGGCGAAATGCTTGCATCTGGCCGCAGGATCCCCTTCCATATAGCTGACGGTAGCCGCGATGCGGTACGCGCCGGCGCGGTCGGACGTCGGATGGATCTGCAGCGCGAAATCGGAGAACAGGCGCGGTATGTCCTGCTTGAACGCGCAGGCTATGGCGTGCGAGACGTCGTAATCGGACGGCATCATGATGGCGCGATACGTGTCGAACAGTCCGTACGACGCCTCCTCGTCCAACATGGCGACCGCTTCGAACTCCTCTCCGGACATGTCGGGGCGAAGGACCTTCGCGATGGTCGCGTCCATGAGTCCGTTCGGCTCGACCATGGTGCGCAGCGCGTCGGTGATGCGGTCATCGGAGATCTTCGATTCCCCTGGAAGGTATTTGCGTTCCTTCAAGGTCTCGATCAAATCGAACATGGTTTGAATCTGCTGCCGGGTAGTTTGCGCCATTCCGTGGGCCTTTCGTTCGGTTTTCGTTTTCTCGACGCTCCCATACTGTCCCGGGGTGCGGCGCCCTGCGGTGCACCATGTCTACAAGTTCTGACGCACCAGAAAGGAAAACGGCCGGAACGGGAGTTCCGGAAACCGTCGTACGGGTTTCCATGGGTCCTGTTCCGGCCGCTTGTTCTGGATTGGAGGGGATTTGGGTCAGCGTGTGCTGTGGCGTGCGGTCACGTCCATGCGGCGGCGCTTCATGTCGAGCATGGTCCAGCCGATGCCGGTGAGAGCCACGGCTGCGAGGAGCATGCCGTTCGTGTTCGCGCCGGTGGACGCCATGACCTGATCGGCCTTGGCGGCGGCGTTCGACGTGGCCTTCTCGCTGGCCTTCAGGCCGGCCTGCTCGATCTGCGGGCCGGAGGCGCCGTCGGTCTTGGAACCGTTCCTGTCGGCCGCGTTCTTGATCGCGGCGGCCAATGCGGCCCTGGGCCTTGTCGTAGTCGCTCTTCGCTTTGGCCTGCGTGGTCTTCGTGTCGGCGAGTTTGGCCTGGGCGGCGTCGAGGGCCTGCTTGCGGCGTCGAGATCCGACTGGGCCTTGTCGACGGCGGACTGGGCGGCCTTGACCGCGTCGGTGTCCTTCGCGTCCTTCCGGGCCTGTTCGAGCTTGGCCTTCGCGTCCGTCAACGCCTGTTCGGCGTTCTTCACGTCGGTCTTGGCCTGTTCGACCTGCTTGGTGGCCTCGTCGCGGGCCGTGGCGGCCTGCTGGTATGCCTGGATCTTCGTGTCGAGATCGCTCTGGGCCGCGGTCAACGCGTCGGTCTTGGCCCTGAGGTCGGCCAACGCGGCCTCGAGATCCTTGACCTGCCGTTCGGCCTCGTCGCTCTTCGCCTTGGCCTGCGCGTAGGCGTCCTGCTTGGCCTTGAGGTCGGCCTTGGCGCTCTCCGATGCCTGCTTGGCCTGTTCGGCTTCGCTCTTGGCCTGCTCGTAGTTGGTTTTGGCGGTGGCCAAGGCGTTCTCCGCGTCGGTCAGGATGTTCACGCGTTCGTCTGCAGTGGTCTTGTCGGCCTGTGCCTTGTCGAGCGCCTGCTGGGCCTGTTCGACCGCGGCCTGGGCGTTCTTGAGGTTCGTCTGTGCCTGGTCGTTCGCCGTCTTGGCCTCATCGTAGGCGGTCTGGGCGGCCTGGCGTGCGGTGTCGGCCGTCGAGTAGTCGGCCTGTGCCTGGTCGAGCGCCGTCTTGGCCTGGTCGTACGCGGTCTGGGCCTGCTGGCTCTTGGCTGTCGCGTCGGTGAGGATCTTCGCGGTTTCGGCGGCTTCGGCCTTTGCGGCCTGCTGGGCCTGTTCGGCGGCGGTCTTCGCGTCGGCGGTGCTGGCCTTCGTCTGGTTGGCCTTGTCGAGCGCGGCCTTGGCCTCATCGACCTTCTTCAACGCGGCATCGTACGTGGACTGGGCGTTGCGGACGCCGTTGACGTAGTTTTCGACCATCGTGCGGTACACGGCCGCGTCATACACGGTGTCGTTCTTGTTGTAGGAGTTCCATTCGTTGAAGAACTCCTGCGAGAACCCGTGGCTGTACTTGTTCGCGCCGTAGCCACTGTAGGCCATGCCGGTGGCGGTGTAGTCCGGGCTGATGATGTTGAGGTAATGGCCGATCTTCTGGTACAGATCCGGATACTTCAGGCTGATATCGTACGCGGACAGGCCGGCGAGGTCCGGATAGTCGCCGGACTTGACGGCCGCGTCGTAGTTGGCCTTCTCGGCCGTGTACCAGCCCTCGTACGGATCCCAGTCCGAGGGGCCCCATGCGAGGTTCTCGCCGGTGTTCTCGTACTGGTAGTTGTGGCCGTAGTGGCCGTTGGCGGCGTAGTTGGCCTGGACCATGGCCATGGCCAACGCGGTCTCGGACACCTTCAACGGTTCCAGGCCGTTCTCCTCGCGCAGCCTGTTGCACTCGTCGATCATGTCGAGGGCCTTCAGCAGGTTGTCGAGGCTGGTCGCGTCGCCCTTCGCTCCGATGTGCGTGTACTCGAGGTACTTGGACACGCTGGAGTCGGTCAGATACTTGTACGCCTGCTCCGCGTCGTCCGTCTGGAACCAGCCGGCAGCGCCCTGCGCCTCCTTCTTGACGGCCTCGTCGGCGGCCTTCTTGGCGTCCGCGGCGGCCTTGACAGCGGCGTCGTACGCGGACTGTGCGGCATCGGCGTCCTGCGACGCCTTGTCGGCGGCGGCCTGCGCGTCCGCGGCGTTCTGGTTCGCTTTGGCGAGCTCGCCCTGAGCCTTCTCGTTCGCGGCCTGCGCCTTGTCGAGCGCCTTGTCGGACGTGGCCTTGTCGTTGGATGCCTTGTCGAAGGCGGCTTGGGTCTTGTCGGCCTTGGCCTTCGCGGAGGCGGCGTCATCGTTCGCCTGGCCGAGTTTCTTCTGCGCCTGGTCGGCCTTCGACCGGGTCTTGTCGGCGGCGGTCTTCGCGGTCGCGGCGGCCACGGTGGCCTCGGCCTGCGACTTCCGGGCCGCGTCGACAGCCTCGCCGGCCTTACGGGCGGCGTCCTGCGCCTCCTTGACCTTGGCGGGATCGTTCGCGTCGCCTGCCAGACGGGTGGCCTCGTCGAGCTTCGCCTTCGCCTGGTCGGCCTTCGACTGGGCCTTGTCGGCGGCCTGCTGGGCCTCGTCGGCCTTGGCTTGCGCCTGGTCGACGGCGGCCTTCTTGTAGGCGGTGTCCTGGTCGAGCTTGGTCTTATCGGTGGCATCGACCTTGGCCTGAGCCTCCTGCGCCTCCTTGTCGGCCTTGGCCTTGGCCTTGGCGGCGTCGTCGCGGATGGACTGGCTGTCGTTCATGGCCTTCTCGAGCCTGTCGGCGTTCTGGGCGGCCTGGTTGGCCTTCGCCTGCGCCTGCTGGAGGTTGTCGTGCGCCTGGTCGAGGCTGTCCTGCGCCTGCTGGACGCCATTGGTGGCCTGCTGCACGTTCTGGTTCTGGTTGATGGTGTTCTCGACGTTCTGCTGGGCCTGCTGCACGTTCTGCTGGGCCTGGTCGACCTGCTGCTGTGCCTGGTCCACGCCCTGCTGTGCGTCCTGCACGCCGGTGTTGGCTTGGTCGAGGCTATCCTTGGCGTCGGCGACCTGCTGTTGGGCTGCGGACACCTGATCCTGCTGCTGCGCGTTCTGTTGGGCGGCTGCCTGGTCGACCGCTTCCTGTGCTTGGGCGACGGCCTTGCTGGGCCTGCTCGACCGGCGTGACCGCGGTCTCGTCGGCCATGGCCGGCGCGGCGATGGTGCCCGCGACCGCCACGGATGCGACCGCGACGCTGAAAGCCTTCTTGTTCATATCTGTCTACCCTCCAATGCCGTTCCCTCCATGGGATCCGGCTCCAGTGGAAACATCCCTGCGACGTTTCCGTCAAACATTCCACGTGCCCCCAATCCGATATCGGCGTCATCGGCGTGTCGGCCTGTCGGCGGTGGCGTGGCGTCACACCCTTACAGACTACCCCACGTGACGCCGTCCAAGGTCAGTCCTTCCGTCCGTGTCTCCCGTACGGGCGGGTTTTCCTCCTGGACGCGACGACCGCCGCGGGCAGTCCCGCGAGCAGTGTCACGCCGGACACGAGATAGGGGCGCATGTCCCGCCTGCTGGTCTTTGGCGCGTCCTCGGGATAGGGCGCGTCGCCCGGCATGCTCGCGCGTTCGCCCGTGACGAGCAGACGGTACGTGTTCAGGAAGATCGGCGTGCACGTGACCAGCGTGACCAGGTCGCGGCCGGGTTCGACGCGCACGCTCCTCAGATCGTCCGGGTCGACCGTCCTGATGCGCGTGACCTTGTAGGCGAGGGTCTGGGCCGCGACCTTAACATAGAACACGTCGCCCCTTCCGCAGTTCGGTCAACCGGGTGAACAGGGCCTTGTCGGCCACTCCCGTATGTCCGGTGATGACGCTGTGCGTGCTGGTCCCGCCGACTGGCAGGGACGTGCCGTGCAGGTGGCCGAGCCCGTTGTCCAGCGCGTACGCGTCGGCCCCATGCCGGACGGGCAGGTCCACGCCGATCGACGGGATCTCGATTGTCGCCATGATCCCGTCGCCGAAATCCAACAGGCTCTGGTACTCCCTGTCGGATTTGAACCCGAAATCGCCCTTGACGGCGCCGTCCTCGCCGGACAGTTCGCCGATGACCTGCGGTGTGGCCGCGAGACGCCAGTTGTATGCGCGGGCTTTGGCGACCATGCGCGCGTACCGTTCGGCCGAATGGTCGTCCTTCACCGCCAACGCGGAGGATTCGGCGGCACGGCGGGCCGTGCCGGCCTGTTCCACGCCAAGCCACGCGAAAACGCCCACGCCCAACAGGCAGCAGGCGACGGTGACCGCGACGAGAGCACGGAACACGCGACGCGCGCGACGGGCATGCAGACGGCGCACACGCCGTCCGCGCCGGCCCTCCGTGGCGCGTTCGCCCTCGATGATCCAATCCCAGTCCATAACGTCCATGCCTTCGCCACGATCCATTCCACGAATATCGGGAAGAACAGGGAAAGCCGGTGTCCAGGCCATCACGCCGCATCCGGTCGGAGTGGTGGATGGCCGGCCGCCGGCCCTCCCGTCATCTGTTCCCGGTCACTCGCCGTCCGGCATGCCGTGGCCGTTCATACGTCTCGTGAGCATGACCGTGGACCCGACACCCATCACGAGCAGACCGATACCTCCCGCGATAAGCAGCGGCAGGCTAATGCCGCCCGTCTCGGTGAAGTTCTCATGGATCCCCTGCCATTGCGCGTACAGGGTGATGTCCTTGTCCTGCAACGGGATCTGTGAACCATCCTTATAGACGACATCGGCCTTGCCTGCTTTGAGGGACCATCCCTTGAAGACGTATCCGTCTCGCGTGAACGATTTCGACGTGTCGCCGGGAATGGTCACGTCCGAATACTGCCAACCGGTCGTGTTCGCATGCGAACCGGTGCCGCCGTTCGCGTTGTAGATCACGTTGGCCTGCAACCGCTGCCAGTGCGCGTACACGGTCACGCTGCCCGTCAACGGCCTGGTCCAGTCGTACAGGCCCGCGTTATCCTGCGGTCCCGTGTACCAGCCGAGGAACCTGTAGCCGCGGATCTTCGACACGTCGCCCGCCCGCCAGCCGGAACCATCCGCCGCGGCCGTGTTGTACGGCACGCTCACGGACGCCGGGGTGGACGGCATCTCGCCGGTCCACGTACTCGGCTTGTTCGTGTCGTAGGTGAGGACCGGGTTGCCGACCCACACCGCGAACACGGTCATGCCGCCCTCGACCATCGTGACCTCGGCCTGCGCCTGGGTCGCGTTCCGGTCCTGGTTCCAACCCAGCTGGGTGTGGCCCGGACGCGACAGCATGCTGGAATCCCAGCAGTCGTCGTCCTTCGCCATGGTCGCCAACGTGATCTTCTGGCCGGCTGGATAGTAGACCTGGCAGCCGGACACCACGTCCGTGCTCGTGTCGATGGTCTTGACGGTCACGCTGCCGTCCTCATGCGTGGTGGTGCGCTGCACGAGGTCGGACACCTTGCCGTCCGTCTTGGACGAGACCGTCCGGGTCGTGCCCGGCGTCGTGTCCGACGGAACGGATCCGGCCGCGTCGGCCGCGTTCGTGTCGTAGGTGAGGACCGCAGTGCGGGTGACCGGCGCGCCGAACGTCATGCGCGAGCCGTCGGTGCGTCCAGCGGGATTGCCCAGATCGTAGGAGAACGTGAACGTGCTTCCGGTCCAGGTGGCCGCGAGACGGTGCCTGGACTGCTGGGGCGCGTCCAGATGGGCCTCGTCGCCGGCGTCATGCTTGATTCCGGCGAAGCCGTTCGTACCGTACGTGCCGAGTTCCGCGTCGGAACGCTTGTACGCGCCATCGAAACCGGAAAGCAGCTGCACGCCCTCGAACTTCAGGTCGGATTGCGCGTCCCAACCGTCGAGATCGTTGAAACCGGTCACGCCCTTGAACGTGTCAGGCACCTTCTCGCCGGTGTCCGCGTACGTGAACTCGACCGTCCACGAGCAGCCCACGCGTTTCGACGTGTCGACCTTGCCCATGGCCTGTTCGACCTTCGCAGGCAGGCTGGAATAGCCGGAACCGTAGGCCGTGTTGATCCAGAATCTTCCGTCGCCGACGATGTTCCCGTGCCCGTCGAACCGGTACAGTTCGCTGACGCTGCCGCCGTTCCAATCCTTCAACCGCATGGTCATGCTGATCTGGTGGGTCTTGCCGGACGGGTCGGTCCAATCGCCCACGGACGGGATGGTCAATGAGGCGCCGATTCTCAACGGCCACATGCCTTGGGACGAGGGGTCAGTGGACTTGTACCACGCGCCGTCCTCGAACTCGACCTGCGAGAGCCTTGTGTCGGTGGTGCTCAATATGAACTGACGGTAATCCGCGGGTACGTCGTTCATCTCAAGATCATGCACAGTCAGGCCGGAAGCGGTTTTGTCAGCCGCGAGTCTGACACTGCCCGTGGTCTTGGCTTTGGCGGGCTTGACGGTGTTCTCCTTGCCGTATTGACTGGATGGCACGCCGCCGGTCGCGTCCTGCGCGTTCTTGTCGTAGGAGAGCGGGTAGGCGAGCTTGAACTGCACATCGTCAATCAGGTTGCCGGTAACACCATCGACGGAACCCAACGCCTTGAACGTGAACCTGCTGACAGGCTGGCCGGCGGGATTTCCACCGAACCTGGAACGTGTCCCACGAGCCCAGCCAGCCGTCCGTGTTGGGACCGTTCACCGTGGTGGACTTCTCGCCCACCTTGTTGCCCCGGTCGGAAGCGATGCGGGTCATCTCGACCGGCTGCTCATGACCGGGCGCTCCGACGAGGATCTGGATCTTCTCGTTGGAGTCGACGGTGCCGTTACGATGCGCGTAACGGAGTTTCACGGTGTACACGGTCGGAGAGTCGTGCGCGGTGTCGATGTCCTGGTACAGGTACGTGTTGGCCTGCGAGGCGGTGATCTCCGCGTACATGTTGTCGTTCGCCTTGGAGCGTTGGATCTCGACGATGCCGCCGCGCCCGTCGACCCTGGTGTCGGTCTGGTTGGACTTCCAGCCGAACCTGGCGGTGTCGAACCCGTTGAGGTGGACCCAGTGCTTGGACGCCTCGCCCTTGCCGTTGAGGGCGCCGCTGATCTCCACGTCGCCGTGCGCCGGGTCGACGTTGGCGAAGTTGTACTTGTCGGTCATTTTGGACTGGCTGACGATGTTCTGCCAGTCGTGGTCGAAGTCGCTGTTGACGAGCTGCTTCGGCAGGTTGGACGCGGCGTAGGCGGCCACGTCGTCGTCGGATGCGAGGCGCAGGGCTCCCGTGGTACCGGCTTTGGCCTGCTTGACGGTGCCGGCGGTCTCGTCGGAGGGCACACTGCCGCTGGCGTCGGTCGCGTTCTTGTCGTAAGAGAGCCTGTACGCCTTGTCGAACACGATGTCATCCAACAGGTTGCCTAAATTGTATGCCTTCGCGTCAACGCTCTTGAATGTGAACGACGTCACATCGGAAGTGGCGACATAAACACCTTCATAAGTGGCCCACTGTCCGTCATGGTTCCGTGACGAATAAGGTGTGCCCTGACCATCCTGACCATCCTTAATCTCCATCTCGTTCGACGCTGGGTCGAAATGGTCGTGGATGCCGTGGACTCCCCGGTGGCGTCGAGTCCGTTCTGGGATTCGACGCGGGTCATCCTCACGGGCTGCTCGTTTCCGGCCGGCCCGACCAGGACCTGCATCTTATCCAGATAATCGCGGCTTAGACTGGCGTGTTTCAACCGCACTTTGTATAGGGTGCCAGGCGTGGTGTGGATGTACTGGCGAATGCTGGTCTGCGCCTGATATGCGCACAGTTCGGCGTACATGTTGCCGGTACGCGAGTCCTGCTGGAGCTCGACCTCGTTCGTATGCCATTGCGAGGACCCATTCTGGACTCCGGCGACCTCGGTGGAATCCCAGGCGAATCTGTCCGAATCGAAAGTCGACGGGAGGGAGACCCATTGAGTTTCATGGGATAGGTAGTAGACCATCTTGTCCTTGCGACTGACGCCCCACCAATTATAGGGATTCTTGCTCAGGACGTTGGCTCCCGGATATTCGAAATCACCATTGACCAGATGGTCCGGCAGATTCGACGTATCGTCCGCGACGGTCTTGACGGTTCCATTGGTCTTCGATGCGGCGGGCTGGACGGTGTTCTCCTTGCCACGCTGGTTCGACGGGACGGAACCGGTCGCGTTGGATACGTTCTTGTCGTAGGACAGCTTGTAAGCGCGGGCGAAGGTCACATCATCCAAAAGATTGCCCTTGGTGGGTCGAGGTAGTGACGGCCTTGAAACCGAACCGGGTGGTGGTCTGCCCGTCCGGGATGACGTAGTAGCCCCTTCATAGGTCTCCCACTGGTCGGAATGATGCCAGCGGTTCTCGTTCGTGACCCTCGTGCCGATGGTCGTGGACTTCTCGCCGACCTTGTCGCCGGCCTTGCCGTTCGCGGCCACTCGGGTCATCTCGATGGGTGTGCCGTTGATGACGACCTGCATCTGGTCGACGTTGTCCTTGCACAGGCTGGCGTGCTTCAACCGGATCTTGTACAGTGTGCCGGGGATGGTGGCGAGGCTCTGGTAGATGGTGCGTCCGGTTTCGGAGGCGACCATTTCCGCGTAGGTGTTGCCGTCCGTGCTGTCCTGTTGGAGTTCGACCGCTTCCGCGCGGTCCTTCAATCCGCCTTGGTCGTGGCCGCCTTTCTGATCGGTCTTCCATGCAAATTTGGACTGGTCGAAACCGGGCCAGTCCACCCAGGCGAGGCCGGCGTCGGCGTGTTGCGCGTTCCTCATGTACTGGCCGTTGTTCGGGTCGACGCTCGTGTATGCGTTCCTCATGTAGCTTGGCGCGTCAACGGTCTTCCATCCGCCGTCGGGCAGGTATTCGAAGTCGCTGTTGACGAGGTGGTCGGACAGGGTGCTGGTGGTGTTCGCGACCGTGGCCGCGGTGGCAGCACCACCGTCGACGTTGGTGCCGGTCGAGTCCGCCGCACCGGCGGTGCCGGCCAGCCCCGCGCCCAACGTGGACGCGGCGACCAGGCCGGCGAGAAGTCTTGTAAGGAATCCCATTTTCCCTCATCCTTTGTGATTCATATGTGAGTTCTGTGTTTTTCCTGGAAGAGGGCCGGGATCGTGCGGCTGACAGGAGAAAAGGCCGCACGATCCCGGCTCCTGGATCCCCGGACCTTCGCTTTCGAGGCCGGGGGACGATTCGGAAAAGGTCAGGCGATGGCCGGACCGTCGCCCAGGTTCTCGTGGCGGACTCGGTAGGCGGCGAAGCCGGACGCGGTGGCCACGAGGATGATCGCGAACGCGCCGACCAGCATGACGCCCATGGTGGTCGCGCCGGTCTGCGGCAGCTGGGTGATGTTGTCGATGTTCTTCACCACGGCGGTCGGGGTGGTGGTCTTGCCGTCCGCGTTGTTGACCGTGCCGGTCAGTCCCGGCTGGTCCTTGCCGGTGATGGTCACGTGGCCGTCGTCGGTGATCTTGAGGGTGAAGCTCGGCTTGACGAAGCTGAAGTAGCCGGTCGGCACCTGGGTCTCCTTCACGGTGTACGTGCCGGCGCCCAGACGGGTGAAGTTGATCACGCCGGACGCGTTCGTGGAGAATTCGGTGGCTTTGGACTCGTCCGTGGTGAACGTCCACTGGTTCGAGCTCGTGTTCCACACGTACCACTGGTTCAGGCTGTCGTTGTGGAGCTTGAACTTGGCTCCCTGGATGACCTTGTTGCCGTCGGCCGCGCTGATCTTCTTCAGATTCACGTCGTAGGTCGGGACCGGGGTTTCGTCGGTGCCCGGGTTCGGGGTCGGCACGTCCGGCGGGACCACGTTTGGGCAGCCAGTTCGAGGTGATCAGGATCTGGTTGAGGCCCTGGTTGGCCTTGGACGCGTTGACGACCTTGCCCTGGTAGGTCACGGTCACCTGCTTGCCCTGGACGGTGTCCACGAGGCTTTGCAGGCTGGTGACCTTGAAGCCGGTGCCGTCGGAATTGCCGACCTTGTCCTTGCCGATGGTGCCGAACTGGTTGGTCACGTCCGTGCCGGACGACGTGGTCGCGTGGAAGGAGCCGTCCACGTATACGATGCCGGTCATGTGGTCCTCGAGGGTGATGGTGTCCACGGCCAGTTTGTTCGGCACGGTGAACGTGGCCTTGAAGTCGCGGGTCTCGCCGTTGGTCGCGGCCGCGGAGTCCTTCCACGTGCCGTCC
>ENA-OQES01001063-OQES01001063.1-human-gut-metagenome-genome-assembly--contig:-NODE-1063-length-10849-cov-3.175154_pt1 | contig 10849 bp, 11 predicted proteins | sample MGYA00242798_ERZ504641 | MGnify/ENA primary metagenome ERZ504641 (study PRJEB26092, sample SAMD00036327) | human gut metagenome | host: Homo sapiens | study: EMG produced TPA metagenomics assembly of... | reverse complement strand
TCTGGGATGATGAACATAATGCAGAAGGATACATCAGAGAGGGTGCTGTGGACAAGCTTATCTGCGGCATTTGGAGCAATGCTCAGTACAAAGAAACTAGTTTTAGAAGACCGGTTTGAGGCATACAATCTTCCGCTTGGATGCATTTCACATGCAATCCGTGCACAGGCCGGAGGTCTCCCGGGTGCACTTTCAAAGGTTGGCTTGGATATATTTGTAGATCCAAGAAAAGGAAGGGCCTGGAATTAACAGAATCTCAATTGATGATTCACTGGTCAGGCATGTGGAAGTGGATGGAGAGGAATTTCTCTATTATAAATTACCGAAAATTAATATTGCACTGATTAAAGGAACAGCAGCAGATCGAAAGGGAAATATTACTTTTGACGATATGTTTATGTCTGGTGATGCGCTGTCTATTTGCCAGGCAGTAAAAGCGAATCGCGGCAAGGTGATCGTACAGGTAGACCGCCTGGTGGACACCCCATCACGACCGAGAAATGCAATTATTCCGGGCTGTCTGGTAGATGCGATCGTTGTAGCAGAACCGGAAGCAAGAAATGAAGCCTATACAGCACTGACTGGAAGCTTTGAGATTCCATATGAAGAGTGGAACACATGGAGTGAGCGTTTAGATTCTGTCTCAGTGAAACAGTCAAAGAACAGTACGGTGGCAAATATCATCGGAAAACGTGCATCGAAGGAATTACGTGTAGATGATATTGTAAATATTGGAATCGGCATTCCGGAGATGGTTTCTCGTTTTGCAAGAAAGAGTGGAATGCTTGATATGGTGACATTGACGGTTGAGTCCGGAGGAATCGGAGGATTTCCGGTTTCAGGAGAAGCATTTGGAGCAATGATCGGTGCGGCATCTGTCTATGATATGGCAAACCAGTTTGACCTTTATGATAATGGTGGTCTCGATGTCTGCTTTATGGGCGCGCTTGAAGTGGATAAAGAAGGAAATGTGAATGCACACCGTGGACCGGGAGCGTTTGCCGGAATCGGAGGATTTGCGAATATCACAGCTAAAACACCAACCGTTGTATTCTGTTTCAGCTTTACGGCAAAAGGACTGGAAGTTTCACAGAAGAAGGGGATTGTTGAAATTGAGAAGGAAGGTTCTATTTCAAAATTTGTAGATCGAGTCAAGAGTATCAGTTTTTCTGCCAGACGTGCGATCGCAAATGGACAGAAGGTACTTTATGTGACTGAACGCTGTGTATTTCGCCTGACACCGAAGGGGTTGAAATTGATAGAAGTATATCCTGGAATCGATGTGCAGAAAGATATTTTAGATCTTCTGCCATTCGAAGTGGAAGTATGATATAGAAAATCAATGCAAAATAAGATGAAGATTTGTTAAAATAGTTCATGGACTTCATCACGTTAAATTGATACAATTTATCCACAGGACAACAGAAAGGACATTATTATTATGGAAACAGGAACAATTTTTAAATTTCATAATGACCTTGATACAGATCAGATCATCGCATCCCAGTATCTGCTTCTGCCGAACTTAGATGAGATGAAGAGCCATACATTTGAATCATTGGATCCGGATTTTGCGAAAAAGTAAAACCGGGAGATTTCGTAGTCGGAGGAGAGAACTTTGGTTGTGGATCCTCCAGAGAGCAGGCACCGGGTGTGCTCAAAGCACTTGGAGTACAGGCTGTCATTGCAAAATCATTTGCAAGAATCTTCTATAGAAATGCAATCAATATCGGACTTCCGGTCATTGTCTGTAAGGAGCTTCCGGATGAGGTGAAGACAGGTGATACAATGGAACTTCGCATGTCTGACGGAACAGCTGAGGCGAATGGAAAGACTTATTCCTGTACAAAGCTGCCGGCGTATATGCAGAATATTCTGAATCAGGGTGGACTGATCGCTTCACTGAATAAGGAGGACTAGAACTATGGGAATGACAATTGCAGAGAAGATCATCGCTGCTGCCGCCGGTGTGGACAGCGTAAAACCGGGAGATATCCATACAGTAACATTGGACAGAATGATGAGTAATGATGGAACGACGCATCTTACTGTGGATATGTATAATAACAAATTAAAGAATCCTCGTATTGCAGATCCGAAGAAACTGGTATTCATTGTGGATCATAATGTGCCATCAGACAGTCCGAAGACAGCGGCATCTCAGAAGAAGATGAGAGATTTTGCAAAAGAGAACGGGATTGACTTCTGGGAAGGAAAGGGTGTCTGCCATCAGGTTATGATGGAGAACTATGTCCGTCCGGGAGAACTGATCTTCGGAGCTGACAGCCATACTTGTTCTTACGGAGCACTCGGAGCGTTCGGTACAGGTGTCGGATGTACAGACTTCCTTTATGGAATGGTGACAGGACAGTCCTGGGTACTCGTTCCAGAATCAGTGAAATTCAATCTGATCGGAGAACTTCCGGAAGGTGTTTATGCAAGAGACCTGATCCTGACGATTATCGGCCAGGTTGGTGCGAACGGATGTAACTATCAGGTGATGGAGTTCACAGGAGAAGGAGCAAAGACACTGAGCATCAGTGATCGTATCGCACTTTGCAACATGGCAGTAGAAGCCGGAGCCAAGACGGGTATCTTCGAGGCAGATGAAAAAGCAATGGAATATTTGAAAGAGCATGGCCGTGAGCCGAAAGCTGTATTCCACAGTGATCCGGATGCACATTACATCAGAGAGTATACAATCGATTTATCTAAGGTGGAACCGGTCGTGGCAAAACCTGATTTTGTAGATAATTTAAGTCCGGCAAAGGAAGTGCGTGGAATTAAGATTGATGAAGCATTTTTAGGTTCTTGTAATAATGGACGTATTGAAGATCTTCGTGTCGGAGCAGAAGTCATCAAAGGAAAGAAAGTTGCAGATAAGGTCCGTTTCCTTGTTGTTCCGGCAAGCCAGACAATTTACCGCCAGGCTCTTAAGGAAGGACTTCTTGACATTTTCATGGAGGCAGGTGCAATTGTAATGAATCCGAATTGCAGCGTCTGCTGGGGAAGCTGCCAGGGAGTTATCGGTGAAAACGAAGTTCTGATCAGTACAGGAACACGTAATTTCAAGGGTCGTGCAGGACACCCAAGTTCAAAAGTATATCTTGGATCCGCAGCAACAGTTACAGCATCAGCAATTAAGGGTGAGATCGCACTTGCATCTGATCTGTAAGGTGATGGGAACAAGAGATAATTTACACAGAGAAGAACTTATATATTTTGAGGTGAACTATGGATAAATTTACAGGAAAGGTGTGGGTACTCGGAGATGATATCGATACTGATATCATCATCCCGACAGAGTATCTTGCACTGAAAACAATTGACGATATGAAACAGTATGGATTCAGTCCGCTTCGTCCGGAGTTGGCAGGACAGATCCAGAAAGGTGATATCATCGTTGCAGGAAAGAACTTTGGATGTGGATCTTCCAGAGAGCAGGCACCGGAGATCATCAAAGCACTTGGAATCCAGTGTGTGATCGCAAAATCATTTGCAAGAATCTTTTTCCGCAATTCAATCAACAATGGTCTGCTTTTGATCGAGCAGCCGGATCTGTATGATGATATGAAAGAAGGCGACACAATTGATGTCGTGATGAATCAGCATGTAGACTATAATGGCAAAGAATATCCGATCGCTTCTCTGCCGGAGAATCTGATGAGCATCATTCAGGCAGGCGGACTTGTAAAAGCTATGCGCAAGCTGAATGGACTTGAGGATTGAGCAGAAAGGAGAGCATGATGGGCGAGACGATTATTGAAAAGATTATCAGACATAATACAGGAAAGGCAGTAAAGCCGGGAGATATCGTGACAGTCAATGTTGACAGATGCATGATCCATGATATTTTCATTCCTTTTGTAGCAGATAAATTTGAAGAGATGGGATTTACAAAGCTTCACGATCCGGATAAAGTGGTTTTGATTTATGACCACCTGGTTCCGGCAAGCCAGCAGGATGACACAAGACATTTCCACAAAGGAGATGAATTTGTAGAAAAATATGGATTGACTCACGTACATAGAAGCGACGGAATCTGTCACCAGTTGATGACAGAAGCCGGATATGTGAAACCTGGAGATATCGCATTCGGAACAGACAGCCATACGACAACTTATGGTTGTGTCGGTGCATTTTCATCCGGAATCGGTTATACAGAAATGGCAAGTATTCTCGGAACCGGTACAATGTGGATCAAAGTTCCGGAGACAATCAAAGTTGTGATTGACGGAGAACTTCCGGAAAATGTAATGTCCAAGGATATCATTCTCCGACTGATCGGAGATCTCCGTGCGGACGGAGCAACTTACAGAGCACTGGAATTCTCGGGAAGCACGATTGAGAATATGTCAGTTGCAAGCCGTATGACAATGGCAAACATGGCAATCGAGGCAGGAGCAAAATGTGCTCTTTTCACACCAGATGAGAAGACGGCAGAATATTGTGAGATTGAACTCAACGACTACCAGAAAAGCCTTGTTGGAGATGAAGATGCTGTCTATATGAAGACAATGACATATAAGGCAGAGGATTTCGTTCCGGTTATGGCATGTCCGTCCCAGGTTGATAAGATTAGAGACGTTAGTGAGTTAGAGGGAACAGAGATTGATCAGGTATTCATTGGATCCTGTACAAACGGACGTCTGGAAGACCTCAGAGCTGCAGCAGAAGTACTCAAAGGGAAGAAAGTTGCGGACTTTGTGAAGTTGATCGTTACACCGGCAAGCCGCAAGATCTACAGACAGGCACTGGCAGACGGGACGCTGGACATTCTGGCAGAAGCAGGTGCAATCATCACACATCCGGGTTGCGGACTGTGCTGCGGAAGAACAGGAGGAATCCTTTCTGACGGAGAACGAGTTGTAGCAACGAATAACAGAAACTTCCTTGGGCGTATGGGAACATCTAAGGTAGAGATTTATCTTGCAAGCCCGAGAACAGCAGCGGCATGTGCAGTTGCCGGGAAGATTGTGAATCCGGAATAAGATAATATAGAAATATTAAAAGCTATCGATTACAACAATTAAGATGAAATTTGTTGTAACTGTTCAAAAAGCCATGGTAGAAGCTTATTATCCTCTTAAAGACAAGTCGACTTGGGATATATAACAGGTTTTCAGAGAGCATCGATCATAGGTGTGATCAGCATAGTGCAAGCATGGACTTTGGCTCGTTTGATCGCGTAAATGCAAAAGGGAAAGCGATTCTTTAACCGCTTTCCCTTAATTTATAACTGTTTGGAATTAATCTCCCAAAATGCTATACGTATTTCGGACACTTACAGAATATCAATATACTCCCCGGCCAGTGCCTTATTCATACTTCTTACTGCACAGAATTTTCCACACATACTACAAGTATCGCTGTGGTCATCTTCCGGTTTTCTGCTGTCTCGGATTGCTTTTGCAGTTTCGGGATCCAGAGCGCATTCAAACTGTGCATCCCAGTCAAGAACACGGCGGGCATCTGCCATCTTATCATCGATATCTCTTGCTCCAGGAATTCCTTTGGCAATATCAGCAGCATGAGCTGCAATCTTAGAAGCAATGATTCCCTGTTTTGTATCTTCAACATTTGGAAGAGCAAGGTGTTCAGCTGGTGTTACATAGCAGAGGAAGGAAGCCCGTTCATTGCTGCAACAGCTCCACCGATCGCGGAAGTGATATGGTCATATCCAGGCGCGATATCTGTAACGATAGGTCCAAGAACATAGAAAGGAGCTCCCATACAGATGGTCTGCTGTACTTTCATGTTAGCTGCAACCTGATCAAGCGGTACATGTCCAGGTCCTTCTACCATAACCTGAACATTATGATCCCAGGCACGTTTTGTCAGTTCACCGAGGCGTACAAGCTCTTCAATCTGGCATACATCTGTAGCATCAGCCAGACATCCAGGACGGCATGCATCACCGAGGGAGATTGTCACGTCATATTCTTCGCAGATATCAAGGATTTCATCATAGTATTCATAGAATGGATTTTCTTCTCCTGTCATACTCATCCATGCAAATACAAGGCTTCCTCCACGGCTTACGATGTTCATTTTACGTTTATGCTTTTTGATCTGTTCGATTGTTTTTCTTGTGATTCCGCAGTGAAGTGTAACGAAATCAACACCGTCTTCTGCATGCATACGAATTACATCAAGGAAATCCTGTGCAGTCAGAGTAGCAAGATCTCTCTGATAATGAATGACACTGTCGTATACAGGAACTGTACCGATCATAGCAGGACATTCAGAAGTCAGTTTACGACGGAATGGCTGTGTATCTCCATGGCTAGAAAGATCCATGATCGCTTCCGCACCGAGTTCTACTGCGCTCATTACTTTCTGCATCTCAATATTATAATCTTTGCAGTCACGGGAAACTCCGAGATTGACATTGATCTTTGTGCGGAGCATGCTTCCGACACCTTCCGGGTTCAGTGCTTTGTGGTTTTTGTTCGCACAGATCGCAACTTTTCCTTCTGCGACAAGCTTCATCAGTTTGTCAGTTTCCATATGTTCTTTTTCAGCTACCGTTTTGATTTCCGGGGTGAGAATCCCCTTTGCGGGCTGCATCCATCTGGGTTGTGTAGTTTCTCATGTTGTTTTGCCTCCGTTCTTACATGTGAATTGATAAATATTATGACGTCAGCAAAACACGGACAGCGTACACGAGAAAAGCTACTACCTCCTGCACATGAACGAATGTGGACAGGAGATGTAACTATTAACCTACACTTCCAGTGAATGAGTAGAGAAATTATGCTGACGCCTTCAGCGGAGAAATGTGTTAATAACTGGAAGATAAAGAAGTTATTAACGGAAAACTCCGGTGATTACAGATTGATTCTGCATTTTCTTGTGCGGTACAAGGTGGTGTCCCCAATGTATCGCATAGAACAACTTATGAAGTCGGAAAAAGCTGTGCCATTACTCCACTTTTCTGGAATACTGAAATCAGCAGGAATGCCAGGATACTTCCGGCTACTGTTGAGATCAGGAATGGGATCACATAGATAAATAATCCTGCCGGTGCTGCTCCCATAAGGAATAAAGCAACCGGATAAGCAGCAATTCCTCCGAGAATACCTGTTCCAAGTGCCTCTGCAAGACAAGTAAGGCTTAAATTCTTACATTTCTTGTAAACAAGTCCACAGCAGAGAGCTCCGATCATACTACCCGGGAAAGCCATCAGACTTCCGATTCCAAGTATGTTGCGTAGAAGGCTTGCACAGAATGCAATTCCAACGCCCCAGCCGGGACCAAGAAGTACGGCTGCAAAGATATTTACCATATGTTGAACCGGTGCACATTTACTTCCGGCTACAGGAAAGCTTAAAAATGCTTCCAACGATGGCAAGAGCGGTGAGAACACCTGCAAGTGCCAGTTTTTTTGTGTTTGTTGTCTGTTTCATAACTTGAGTCTCCTTTCAAATGAAAAAAATGGATCCTCACCTGAGTGAAGATCCTACCAGCTGTCCGAAGTAAAAAGAGATGCAAGGGCATCTCAATCATTACATGGTATCAATTCCCTCCGTTGGCATTATCCAAATCAGGTTTAAACGGGTCGAAACGGTAACACGTCTCCTCTCAGCCGGTTCTGACCAGCTCCCCTTTGACAATATTTAATTCTTTGTCTGATGTAATTATGAACCGAAATCAAATAAATTTCAAGACATTTTTTTTGAAAATATAATATTTGAGTGAATGTATAGTTGCTGGTCGCACAACGTGTGAACAGCAACTATGTACCCAAGAGGGAGAGGAAAAAATTTTTCATTTGGCGGATACGCCACACCGACGAAATGCGTAGCATTTTGAAGGTTGGCTCTGAACAGTTATTGATTTGTATTGAAAAATAAGAATAAAAACAATACAACTTTGAATTTATATACATTTTCAAGTGAAAAAGATTGGATATCCTGCGGATTGTATTGTAACATGTATTGTTGTATATTAAGTGCATAAAGAGAATGTACTGATCGGATCGATGAAAATCAGAGGTTACTGTTCACTCCCGTGTCAATCACTCCGCTGATTGACACGGAGGATGCATGTTTTGGCTTGAATGCATCTCGCCCCATCGCCAAAGGCGATTTAAAACTGGCGAGATGCGTTGCTGGTCGCACATCGTGTGAACAGTAACAATCAAAGTGTCGTATGACAGTAATGATAGTCGATTGTATAGAGAGGTCATAAGCGAATGAAAAAATTTTCGAGAAAATCGTAACCTGGATACAGGAGGAAGTAAGAACAGGAAAAATGATTTCCGGAGAGAAAATTCCTTCTGAGCAGGAATTGTCCGAACAATTTCAGGTCAGTCGCCAGACCGTACGGCGGGCATTAGAGGAATTAGTAAAACAGAATATTGTAGAAAGCAGACGTGGCAGTGGATCCTATATATGTGAAGAAGCGGGCTCGATTTTGGGAAATATAGAAAGAAAAAGATCAGATCACGAAGAAAAGCGAATCGCAGTGATAGCTGACATACATTGATACATATATTTTCCCAATTATTGTTCGGGAAATTGAGCAAAAAAGTTACTCAGGCAGGCGGAATCCTTCAGATTGCGATGACAGATAATTCGGTTGCAAAAGAGCGGATGCATTTAGAAGAATTTTTGAGAACAAGAAGAATTGATGGTTTGATCGCAGAGCCTGTAAAAAGTGGGCTTCCGAATCCGAATTTAGATTTATATCAGAAATTACAAAAATCAGGAATACCGGTTGTGTTTGTGAATAGTTTCTATGAGAATCTCACAATTCCACATGTCAGTCTGGATGATGAGAAAGCTGGATATCTTGCAACAAAACATCTTTTAGAATGTGGACATACAAGAATCGCCGGAATCTTCAAGGCGGATGACGGGCAGGGAAGAATGCGATATGCAGGATATACAAAGGCACTCATGGAGCATTCACATAAAATCAAGAATCGGCAGATTTTATGGATTGATTCAGAAGATATCCGTGAGATGGAGTTGGTAAGTGAAAGGATTTTAAAGCGGTTAAACGGATGTACAGCCTGTGTCTGTTACAATGATGAGATTGCAAGTAAACTGGTCAAGGTATTGCAAAGTGCGGAAATCAAAGTCCCAGATCAGATTTCCGTTATTGGAATCGACAATTCCAGTCTTGCAAGATTTTGTGAAGTACCGATCACATCGGTGAATAATCCGGCGAATGAGATTGGAAAATGTGCGGCACAGATTATATTGGATAAGATTGATAAAAATTATGGAAATGTACTCAGCGGAATTTGCACCGGAACTTGTGATGCGAAATTCTGTGAAATTATATAATGAAGTCATGTAGACAGCAGACGAAAGACTAACTATTAAAAGTCAAGCCTTAAAATGATAATTTTTTGAATAAAGTACAGAAATGTAATTTTAGATATATTTGGAACTCAGTTAGAGTTCATTGAACCTTGAAAACTGCATGACCAAAAAGAGCATCGTGACAGGTGCTCTAAAAAAGAGTATTGAATTAGAAAGATTTAAGCTGCTTTTATGTATTGCTGCTTTGCTTTTTTCAAGATGATAAATCACTCGAACCAGGTTTTTTTACAGCGTGTGATATGGCAACATTGTAATGCTTACCTTCCGCTCGTTTTTTAGCAAGATAGGCTGCAAATGTTGGATCCCAGTGGCAGACATACTTGGTGGCATTGTACAGGGCGTATCGCAGGTATCTGGAGCCACGTTTTTCCATATGTGCGTAGGCACCATCCAGTTGTCCGGATTGATATGTTGATGGCGAAAAGCCGGCATAAGCTAAGATTTTATCAGGAGAATCAAAATCGATTGAAATCACCAATCTCGGCAATAATCATAGCGCCCATGCGATAGTTAATTCCGGGAATGCTAAGAATTGGAGAGTTGATTTCATCCATGATGATTTTGATCTCTTTTTCGATTTCATCAATCTCTGAATCAAGTTCCTGAATGAGTTTGATGGTGTGCTTTAATTCAAGAGATTTGGCTGGCATATTTGAGCCGATAGAAGCTCTTGCAGCATCTCTGAAAGTAATAGCAGTATCTTTACCATATCGACCTTTGGAAGCTTCGGAAAGAAGATTTGTAAGTCTGGTAAGGTGTGCGGTGGCTATATGTTTAGCGCCGGGAAATTCAGAAAGCAATGCATAAACAGATGTTATATGGAGAGTTGGCACAAGTTTTTCTAATTCGGGAAATAAGATACAGACAAGTCTTGAAACGGAGGTTTTCAGCTTGGCACGTTCTTTCACTTTGTCAAAACGATAACGAGTTAATGACTTTAGCTCCTCGTTGTGGTAAGATATGTCTGAGTAGGACTTTAAGTTCACATCAGACATGAGCATGGAAGCAATCGTGCGGGCATCTACTTTATCCGTTTTCGTCTGTCTAAGGCTTAGACTTTTTCTGTACAGATTTGTATGTAACGGATTGATAACATAGGTGGGCAAACCTTTATCAATGAGATATCCGAGGAGATTGTAACTGTAGTGTCCGGTGGCTTCCAGTCCTACTTTTACTTTTGTCACATCATCCATAACGGAAGCAATCTTTTGATGAAGTTCATTAAAACCATCTAAGTTGTTGGTGATGGTAAATGCTTTAAATAACACTTCTCCATCAGAGTTGGTGATAAAGCAATCATGCTTATCCTTAGCAACATCAATTCCTACGTAAATCATAATAAAACTCCTTTGAAATGAATTTGATACTGTTTTAGAACCACAGGGTGCTCTTTGCGATTGTAACCTCGTTCTAAATAAACCGTCATGCGGTATCTAACTGATTAACAAATGGACAAAGAGACTGTGGTTGGAGCCTTTCGTAAACCATCTAGTGGTAGGAGAAATTAACCAATC
>ENA-OQES01001061-OQES01001061.1-human-gut-metagenome-genome-assembly--contig:-NODE-1061-length-10857-cov-2.159553_pt1 | contig 10857 bp, 9 predicted proteins | sample MGYA00242798_ERZ504641 | MGnify/ENA primary metagenome ERZ504641 (study PRJEB26092, sample SAMD00036327) | human gut metagenome | host: Homo sapiens | study: EMG produced TPA metagenomics assembly of... | reverse complement strand
TTATCTTTGCATATACCAAGCTTCAACATGCAGTCGGGGCCACATATCCGACAGCAATGTGCAAAGGCTGGACATGACACATCATTATAAATAAAACTAAATCATAACGCCATGAATATCAATGAAATGCTAAACATGGAAGTCTTCGGACTGTCAATCCGTTGGATTGTCGTGTTCTTAATCAAGGGTTTCTTAATTTACGTGTTCGTACGCATACTCAATGCGTTCATCAAGTATCTGTTCAACCGTTCGCAGAGAAAGCGCGGCCGCATTGTCTTCGACGAGACAAAGATAAGCTTTATCCGCCAGATAATCACCACCGCCGTATACATCATAGGTGTGGCTGCATTTCTGTCGCTCATTCCGGGCATGGAGAAGGTCAGCAACTCAATCCTCGCCAGTGCCGGTATCATGGCCATGGCCGTCGGCCTTGCTTCTCAGGAGGCCTTGTCTAACATCGTAGGCGGACTGTTCATCATCTTTTCGCGTCCGTTTAAGGTGGGCGACTTTATCCAGGTTGACAACGTCATCGTTGGAACAGTAAAGGAGATAACGCTCCGCCATACGGTCATACAGAACGCTGAAAACCGCATGATTCTCATTCCGAACAACAAGATCAACTCAAGCACCATAGTCAATTCGTCTTATGGCGAAACCACCACGTGCTCTTTTATAGAAGTCGGCGTGTCTTACACCACTGACCTCGGCCATGCCATCGACGTGATGAGAGACGAGATTATGAAGCACCCGATGCTCATAGACCATCGCACCGACGAGGAGAAAGCCAACAATGTGCCGCAGGTTGTCATACGCGTTATCAATCTTGGCGACTCTGCCATAACGCTGCGTGCATGGGCGTGGGCGTCTACCACGGGCAACGCCTTTGCCATGAAATGCGACCTGCTGAGGGCTATCAAGGAGCGTTTCGACGTCGAGAAGATAGAGATTCCGTATCCTTACTATAACCAGATTATCATGAAGGCATAATGGCCATGCACTTGCGGTATGATGCGGACAAGACGCACCGCACCGGCAGGCAATCAAACAAATAAAATTTTTCTTTAAAAACTCACAACTCGTCACATTCGTATGTAAGTCATTCTTTTCAGACACATACAGTGTGACGAGTTGATTTTCAACTCATCACACAACTCTTCTTCCTGCCCTTTTTCTGATATGTATCCTTTTGCATCCTGAAAGACGGCATATTACAATGCAAAAGGACACCTTTCACAATCCGTTTTGCGGTCTTTCATCCGTGGCGTCGTTTTCATAGCCTATTATACCTCTTCATGCGGCCTCATGCATAACATTTGTCCATGCTCATATCCGCATGCCTCAAGCATCTTTACGCCCAGCTTCTGCTGACTTGAACGCACAACACCATTGCCAACTCTACTGCTCACTGGCAATATCACCGCATGGCTCATGACATACACACATCCATCTATTACATATTTATTTTCCATTGGAAAAACTGTTAAAATGACAGGCCTTTTAAGCAAATAAATGTTACAAAACAAATTATTTTCTATCGGAAATTATCTTTATAACAAATAAATATCTATATTTGCAATGTTTTCCAATGGAAATAATATAAGGATTAAAAAATTCTTTCACCATAATATGTAACGGCAAAATAATATCGACATGAACAACAACTGCATCTGCAAGATAAGAAAGATATACCGCTGTATAAGCGAGTTTGAACTTCAGCTACAGAAGGCCTTCGGCCTCAACTTCAACGAGGCCATGCTGCTCTGCGTGCTGTCTGCAAAAAGAGAAGATGCTTTCGGGCGAGATAGCCGACGAGCTTCAGCTCTCGCGCTCAAACGCATCCAAGGTGATTGCATCGCTCGAGAAGGAGGCTTACATAAGGCGCAACGTGTGCCCACATGACAGCCGCTGCATGAGTTTTCACCTCACAAAGAAGGGCCGCGAACTTATCGACCGCATACACTGCTCGCAGTTTTCGCTGCCCGAAGAGCTACGCCAGATAGCCGAAAGCATGACCGAAAAAGAAATAACAACAAACAATAATAATTAAAACAAGCACACTGACATGAGACACATCATCATTGGCGGAGTTGCCGGTGGAGCCACCGCAGCCGCACGCATTCGCAGGGCCGACGAAAAGGCCGAGATAATATTGGTTGAAAAGGGGCCGCACATTTCATATGCCAACTGCGGACTGCCCTACTACATCGGCGGCACCATTGCCGACAAGAACAAGCTGTTTGTGCAGACACCCGAGTCGTTCGGACGCCGCTTCAACGTCGACGTGCGCGTCAACACCGAGGCCATAAGCATCGACACTAAGGCCAAGACCGTAACGCTGCGCCGCCCCGACGGCTCTGTTATTGACGAGCATTACGACCGCCTGCTGCTCTCGCCCGGCTCGTCGCCCGTCAGACCTCCGTTCCCCGGAATCGACACCGAGGGCATATTCACCCTGCGCAACGTTGAAGACACATTCCGCATAAAAGACTATCTTACGCAGCACAGCGTAAAGAGCGCCGTTGTTGTAGGCGGAGGATTCATCGGACTCGAGATGGCAGAGAATCTCAGTCATGCCGGCGCCCGCGTGTCTATCGTCGAGATGGCTCCGCAGGTAATGGCACCGGTCGACTTCAGCATAGCTTCTCATGTTCACCGCGAACTGCTCAGTCAGGGTGTTTCGCTGCATCTCAACACAGCCGTTGAGCGCTTCGAGAAGGACAACGGACGCATACGCGTGTTCTTCAAGTCGGGCAAGAGCATTGTAACCGACCTCGTGCTGCTCTCCATCGGCGTAAGCCCCAATACGTCGCTTGCCAAGAGTGCCGGCATAGAGCTTGGCGCGCGTGGCATCAAGGTAGACAAATATCTCGAGACATCGGCCAAGGGCGTATATGCCGTAGGCGATGCCATAGAATATCCGCATCCAGAATATGGCGAGCCGTGGCTCAACTATCTTGCCGGACCGGCTAACCGTCAGGGACGCATCGTGGCAGACAACATGGTGTTTGGCAACACAACCGAATATGAAGGAGCCATCGGTACGTCGATAGCTAAGGTATTTGATGTAGTTGTAGGTTCTACGGGCCTTCCTGCTAAGCGCCTGAAGCAGCTCGGCATCAAATATCAGAGCAGCACTACGACAAGCATGTCTCATGCCGAATATTACCCCGGTGCGTTCTTCATCACCACCAAGCTCACCTTCAATCCTGAAGACGGCACGCTCTACGGCGCGCAGTGCGTAGGACACGAAGGCGTAGACAAGCGCATCGACCAGCTGGCCATAATCATCAAACACAAGGGCACCATCTACGACCTTATCCACCTTGAGCAGGCTTATGCTCCTCCGTTCTCGTCGGCCAAAGATCCGATAGCCATTGCTGGCTACACCGCCGCCAACATCATATCCGGCAAGATGCCTGTTATCTACTGGCGCGACATCGACGGTCTCGACCGCAGCAAGGTTCAGATTATCGACACCCGTACACCTTCCGAATTCAGCCTCGGCACAATCAGCGGGGCCGTCAACATTCCCGTAGACGACATCCGCGAACGCATGGGCGAGATAGACAAGAGCAAGCCCGTAGTAACGTTCTGCGCCGTAGGTCTCAGAGGCTACATCGCCGCACGCATACTTATGGCCAACGGCTACGACGTACGTAAACCCTTTCGGGCGGCTACAAGACTTATCAGCTGGCCACACAAGACCTTCAGTGTGCCGACGGCAACGATGACAGCGACGACTCTTCTTGTTCGTGCAGTTGCACTCCGGGCAGTCAATGCAGCGACAGCCGTGCAACGCTTACCGTTGATGCCTGCGGACTGCAGTGACCCCGGTCCGATACTTAAACTGAAACAGGCCACCGACGACATGCAGCCCGGTGAGACTATAGAGGTAAAGGCCACCGACCCCGGTTTCCCGTCAGACGCAAAGGCGTGGTGTAAGTCAACGGGCAACGCCTTCCTTTCGGCTTCGTGCACCGACGGCTGTCACACCATCCTCATCAGGAAGCAGCAGTCTGACGACAAGCCTGCCGCCGCATGCGCTCCTGCCGGCAAGAACAAGACCCTTATATGCTTCAGCGATAACCTCGACCGCGCCATAGCCACATTCATCCTTGCCAACGGCGCAGCCGCCACAGGCAGCAAAGTGTCTATCTTCTTCACCTTCTGGGGCCTCAACGTCATAAAGAAGAAGCACGGCCCGGCCGTAAAGAAGACTCTCACCGAGAAGATGTTTGCCCACATGCTCCCCAAGAGCAGCGACAGTCTTGCCCTGTCAAAGATGAACATGATGGGCATGGGCAGCAAGATGATTCGCGGAATAATGCAAAAAGAAGAACATCGACTCGCTCGAGTCGCTCATCCGTCAGGCAATGGACAACGGCGTCGGAAATTTATTGCATGCCAGATGACAATGGACATGATGGGCATAAAGAAGGAGGAACTGCTCGACGGCGTAACCGTGGGCGGCGTAGCCTCTTACATGCAGAAAGCTGAAGAAGCAGGCGTCAACCTCTTCATCTAGACATAACAACAGCATCCGTGGCCACGCCGGCCGTAGCCCTGAATGTACTGCAACATCATATTATCCGAAGCTAACAGCACAAGGCAACATGTCTCAGCCACGTCCGGCTCTGTCAGCTTCGGATTTTTTATGTCATCAAGACATGCCTTATAACCTAACAACGTCGGCCATCAGTCCGCATTTGTCTTACTTTTAAAAGTACATTTATATTCTCAACACGCTCTTTGTTTTCTATTTTCATCTTGCCATTTACCACTTATCTAAACAGCCCGACACAGCTTCGAGAAAACAGGCAGCAAAACATTCCACATAAAACTACAATCCTTATTGATTCCAATATCTGGTTTTAGTTTAACACTCAACAAATTCCAGACATACATCAACAAACCTTTCATACGCCTCATTTATGTGAAATATTGCACATTTTTTATTCTTTTCCGGTAACGGTTCATGCAGCGCATGTATTTATCTTTGCAACCGGAAAAAACAGTTTTTATGAAGAAGACAAACACTCAGAACCAGAAAAAGACAAATCCATACTACGGACTTCTGTGGGGCTTTCTGCTTGTGCTGTTTCTCAACGGCCTTATCTTTCCAAAATTCGGACGTGGCCGCATAATCGAAACCGACTACGGCACTTTTGTCGGAAAGGTGGACAGCGGAAAGGTGAAGGACGTTATGATTAAGAGCAGCCACATCTACTTCACGGCGAAAGAAACCGACGGCAAGACAATAACTTATCAGACAGGTGAGATCAACGACCCAAAATTGGTAGACAGGCTGCTGTCTGCCAAGAGTCCTAACAAGTCGGGCAAGATTTCTTTCAATGAAATTATACCTCAGGAAAACTCACCTCTGCTCAACTTCCTGCTCATGTGGTTCTCCCCGGCATCATATTCTATCTCATATGGCGACAGGCCGCCAGAAGCATCAGAAGCAGGATGGGCGACGGCGGCAACTTCATGTCGTTCGGCAACGGAGGAGCCAAGATATATGCCGATGCTGACATAAAGACAACTTTCGCTGATGTTGCCGGACAAGACGAGGCAAAAGACACTCTGAAGGAAATCGTCGATTTTCTTCATAATCCGCGTAAATATGTCGAAATCGGAGCATCGCTGCCCAAAGGAGCACTGCTTGTAGGACCTCCCGGAACAGGCAAGACACTCATAGCACGTGCTGTGGCCGGTGAGGCAAAAAGTGCCTTTCTTCGCCATATCCGGATCAGAGTTTGTTCAGATGTTCGTAGGCATGGGTGCAGCAAAGGTGCGCGATCTGTTCAAGCAGGCCAACGAGAAAGGCACCATGCATAATATTCATTGACGAGATTGACGCTATAGGAAAAAAGACGCGACAGCGGTTTCTCGAGCAACGACGAGCGCGAACAGACCCTCAACCAGCTGCTTACGGAAATGGACGGATTCGACGGAAAGCGTGGTGTGGTAATCCTTGCTGCCACCAACAGGCCCGAAACTCTCGACAAGGCGCTGCTGCGTCCGGGCCGCTTCGACCGGCGCATACAGATGGAATTGCCCGACCTTGAAGGCAGGAAGGCCATACTCAAGGTGCATCTGGCTAATGTAAGACACGAGGAAATAGACCTCGACATTGTTGCAAGAGCCACTGCCGGCTCGTCAGGTGCCGAACTGGCAAACATCGTCAACGAGGCTGCACTGCGTGCCGTGCGCAATGGGCCGCAAGCGTGTAACAACGTCTGATCTTGAAGAAAGCGTCGAAACAGTAATTGCCGGAGCACAGAAGAAGAACAAGGTGATATCTGCCGACGAAAAGAAAATCATAGCTTATCATGAAATAGGACATGCACTGGTGGCTGCAATGCAGACAAACTCGGCTCCGGTTCACAAAATAACGATAATACCGCGCACGTCGGGCGCCTTGGGCTACACTATGCAGGTAGATGAAGGCGAACAGGTGCTGCTGAGCAAAGAAAACATGTTCAACCGCATCGTGACGCTCACCGGAGGACGCGCTGCCGAGGAAACAGTCATGAATACCGTCACAACAGGTGCGTCTAACGACATTGAGCAAGCCACAAAACTGGCCCGTGCCATGGTTACCCGATACGGAATGAGCAACCAATATGACATGATGGCGCTCGAAACCGTCAGCAACGCATATCTTGGCGGCGACTCTTCGCTGACATGTTCGGCAGACACGGCAGCCGAAATAGACCGCGAGGTGCTGAAACTGATTAAGAAAGCCCATCAAAAGGCAAAAGAAATAATAACCGGCAACATGACAATAATGCACGAGGCTGCAGGCTTCCTGATAGCAAAAAGAAACCATAACGGGCGACGAATTCATGCAAATTGTCAGAAAGCACACCAACGCCAAGAAACTGCAATAATCATAATTAGTCTTTCCTGTACGCCAAAGGAGTTGTCAGCGTGTGCTGCCTGAAAAACCTGACAAATGAAGACGGACTTGCAAAATGCAGTTTTTCTGATATCTGCTGTATTGTCATTTCCGTTGTACACAGATAGCGTTTGGCCTCGGCCAGTACAATCTCGTTTATCCATTTCTGTACGGAACACCCGCTGACGCTCCTTACGGCAACAGAAAGATACTTTGGACTTACACATAGCTTGTCGGCATAAAAAGCCACGCTACGTTCTGATTCGAAATGGCTGAAAAGTAGTTCAAAGAAGTTTCCTGCCAGAGTTTCTTGTCTCGACAGCGTTTTCTTTACGTCATGGCCGCTGCCTTCAAAGAGATCAGACAATATCTGTGCTGCCGAGCATACCAGCGACATCATTATGTCTTCGCCCTTGCCCGCAGTATAGTCATGCCTCATCATAATGTCGCACAGCGCCCCGAGATCAGCGGTCCACTCTCCACCGTCGACACAGGGATTTGACGCCGTGTTCCTCAATGAGTCAAAATTAGGCGACAACGGCAATTTACAGACAATGTCAATAGGAACAAAAATCAGTCTTACGTCGATATCTGCTGAATATGACACGGCTGAAAACAAATGCTTTGGCAAAACGGCAAACACCTTGCCGGGCACAACATCAAACACTGTTCCGTTTATCCTCACCGACGCCTCGCCTCGAAGGCAGACACCGAAAATAAAGCCGTCGAACAGCAAGGCCTGCCTCTCACAGTCCTCAGCAAAGACCTCATTAAGCCCCAGAACAGAACATTCTCTATGGCTTAAGCTGTCGTTCTGAATTATTATCTCCATAAACAAAAAAGTTATAGTCAACTGTCTGCCTGTCTATACCCTGCAAAAAAGTACAAAGAATAACGATAACCGCAGAAATTATTTACTTAACAAAAAATTAATGGCTGTTTTATTGTCCGGCTATAAGAAACTAACTTACGTCACCCTTCATGCCGCATAATCCGCCTTATGGGCAGAGGCCTTTCTAAAAGCATTTTGTCATAAATATTCTAAACATTCACATTATTTTCACATTCATCCGCTATGGCAACAAACAAAAATAGCTATCTTTACATCTTGAAAACAGCAGTCTGCTTTTTAGACAAACGTGCAAAGAGATAAACAAACTACAACACCACTTGCCTGAAGAAACAGACAGGACAAACAAAAATTGACATGAGACAGAAAATAGTTACGTTTGGTGAAATTATGCTGCGCATGACACGTCCGGAGAAGCTGCGCATCATACAGGGAAGCACATGGGACGGATATTTCGGAGGCAGCGAGGCCAATGTTGCCGTGTCGCTGGCCATGCTAGGCGATGATGTCGAATATGTTACACGCCTGCCCGACAACAAATTAGGTCAGGCTTGCCTTAACGAACTCAGAAAATACAACGTAGGCACTCGCTTTGTAACCCGCGGCGGCATACGTCTCGGCACCTACTATTATGAGAATGCGGCAGCCATGCGCGGCTCGAGCGTAGTTTACGACCGTGCCGACTCGTCAATGACCACCGTTGCCAAAGGCACAATCAACTGGACAGACGCATTTGCCGATGCATCCGTCTTCCATTGGTCGGGCATATCCTGCGCCCTGTCACAAAGCGCTGCCGACGTTACCGAAGAGGCTGTGTGCGAGGCAGAAAGACAGGGCCTTGCAATATCTTTCGACATAAACTACCGCAAGAATCTGTGGAAATACGGCAAGAGCGCACACGACATACTGCTGCCGCTGGCCAAGAAATGCGACATAATGTTCGGCACCGAAGGCGAATGGCAACTTCTCAGCGGGCATCACTCCGCCAAAATTTACTGCCGCGTCGCCAGCTTTCACCTTCGACATCCAAAGCCATAAAGAGATTTTTCAACAAGGCAAAAGACATGTTCCCAAAATGCCGCAAGATGATTCTTGCCCTGCGCAACACCCTTTCGGCCAACCATCACATACTGTCAGGCGTTCTCTGGTCAGACGGCAACATCTATCCTGCACGCATCTACGACATAGACAACGTCATCGACCCTATGGGTGCAGGCGACGCCTTCATAGCCGCATACATTCATGCCCTGCTGAAGTTTGGCGACGACAGCCCGAAGGACATCAACTTCGCCCTCACCGCATCTGCCATCAAGAACAGTATACCCGGCGACTTCAACCTCACCACCGAGGAGGAAATAACAGAAGTGTACGAGAATGCAGGAAAAGCATCGGATAAATAAGAACGGAGCATAGCAAAGAGGTTCTGACAGGACATATACCTGACGGCAGGTTTGCCTGCATAAAAGGAATTGTATAACAATCCTGTTATCCACATCACGAATATGCCGCCTATTTAGCACATGCAAAAGGCCTGAAATATAAGAGCATACCTTTTGCATTGTAATTTGCCGTCTTTTAGCTCATAAAAGGCGGCAAATTGCACGCTAAAAGGGCATGTTTACTACGGCGTCGTTAAGTATCTGATAATAAGACAAATAGCATATATGCAACAATGCATGGCCAAAGACATTCCTTATTGGCCATTTGCTCCATAAAAAGCATCACAACATACAGCTGAAAAGTAAAAAACTATTGTATCTTCGCAGCTGAAAAACAAAAAATCGATTATGATAACAAACCGCGAAGAAGTGATAGACAAGGCTTTCAGGGTTTTCCTGAAAATGAACTACGAAAAGGCAAGCATCAGCACACTGGCGAAGGCTTGCGGACTTGCAAAGACCGGAATAGTGTATTATTTTCCGCATAAGCTTGACCTGTTTGTTGCCGTGGCCGACAAGTTCTTCATACAACTGCAGAACCCCGTAAACAAGTTTGACCAACCGGCAGACACACTGGCGGAATTTATAGATCAGTATGTGGCCGGAGTGTCTAAGGCAATGAACGGAATTGTAAGTCTTGTGAACGACGGCAACAACCCATACGACTGCTGCCCGAACTTCTATTATATCCACTTTCTTTCGCAGGTCCGCATGTATTATCCCGGCATAAGACAGAAGATTGAAGACATCTTCAGCAAGGACTATGAGATGTGGTCAATGGTGATACAGAGGGCTAAGGACAAGGGCGAGATAAGGAGCGACGTGGACGTTACGACAACGGCACGGATGTTCAGGCAGGTATTCTACGGCATATCATACGAACACGCCTTCCTTAACGGCCTCGACACCAATGAACTTAAAGAAAACTTCAAATATCTGTATTCGCTGCTGACACGAAAGTGAAAGCCCCACCAAACCTCCCCCGTGGGGAGGCTTTTGTTTTTACGAACGCGAAGCGATGCGCGAATAAGAACGCACGCCATACCATATTATCACGAGGAAACAGATTAGCGGCAGCACAAACGACACGTTGACGGCCGGCAGCCCCATAACATATCCCTGATCGATGATAAGAGCCTGCAACGGAGGCAGTACGCTTCCGCCAAGTATGGCCATGATAAGTCCGGCGGCACCAAACTTGGCCGACTCGCCCAATCCATACAAGGCTATTCCGTAGATCGTGGGGAACATCAGTGACATGCAGGCAGAAACGCCTACAAGACAGTAAAGACCATAAATGTTCTGCATAAATATCACTCCTATAAGCAGAAATACAGCCACCACGGCCAACGTGGCAAGCATGGCGCCGGCATTGAAGAACTTTAGGAAGAACGTGCAGATGAAGCGGCTGCAGCAGAAGATTACCATGGCTATGATGTTGTAATGCTGCGACATCACCTCGGCATCTTTCTCCGACATACCTGTCTGCATGAGCAGATGAGTACCATACTGTATGATAAACGTCCAGCACATAATCTGCGCACCGACATAAAAGAACTGGGCTATCACTCCCTCACGATAATGAGGCAGGCGGAAGATGTGCCTGATGGTAGAAATGAAGTTGCCGTCCTGCTTCTCTGCGATTTTTTCGGCATGCGCACAATCAT
>ENA-OQES01001060-OQES01001060.1-human-gut-metagenome-genome-assembly--contig:-NODE-1060-length-10859-cov-3.907287_pt1 | contig 10859 bp, 14 predicted proteins | sample MGYA00242798_ERZ504641 | MGnify/ENA primary metagenome ERZ504641 (study PRJEB26092, sample SAMD00036327) | human gut metagenome | host: Homo sapiens | study: EMG produced TPA metagenomics assembly of... | reverse complement strand
ACCCCTTTTTTTGGGAAAGCGACAAATACCTAGTGAAGGTTACACGCACGTCCCGAAACACGGGCGCACACGGCTTCTCGGCCAGTATTCGTGCTTGAATGGATGATGTTATCCGTTACACATTCGAGAATGGAAGGCAATGAGCGAATCGCGCGATCCCGCAGGCGACAGTACGACCACGAACAACATGGGGGAGGTGCGTCAAGCCGAACATCAGGGCGCGGCCGTCAAGGCGGCGTTGGGTGCGAACATTGGTGTCGCCATCGCGAAGTTGCTCGCGGCGTTCTTCACCGGATCGTCCGCCATGCTTTCCGAGTCGGTACATTCCATCGCGGATTGCTCCAACGAAATCGTATTGATGGTGGGTGGACGTTTCTCCAAGCGCAAGACGGACGGCGACCATCCGTTCGGCCTGTATCGCGCCAAATATCTTGCTTCGTTCGTCGTGGCCACGCTGCTGTTCTTCGTCGGTGGATTCTTCTCGACGTCCGAGGCCGTGAAGAAGCTTATTGCGATCGCCGGCGACCCTACGCTACGTGACGTGAACAGGATGGAACTGCTTGTCGCGTTCATCGTGGTCGTCATCAGCGCATGCCTCGAAGGATATGGACTGCATCAGAGCATCAAGGAGGCCAACGAGCGTATGGAACGCACGAACACGCCGCGTATGGGCGTGTTCCGTTTCTGGAGGCACACCAAGTCCGCCGAATTGGCTTCGGTGATTATGGAGGATACGCTCGCTTTGATCGGTTTGGCGTTCGCAGGTCTCGGCATTGGTCTTGCGATTCTGCTCAACGATGAGAATTTTTGATGCGTTGGGTGGTCTTATGGTCGGTCTGGTGCTGATCGTCGGTTCGCTGTTTCTCGCGTTCAAGTCCGGTTCGCTGCTCATCGGCGAGGCCGTGGATTCCGATACGCGCGGGAAGATCGTCGAGGCGGTTGCCACCACGCCGGGCGTCGAACGATTGCTGAACATGCAGACCGTGCACATGTCGGAGGACGACATCCTCCTGTGCGTCAAAGTGCAGACCAGCAAGCTCGACCGCGACTATGACGTGGAAACCGTCGACAAGATCGAGAAGGCCGTGCGCACCGCGTTGCCCTGGTACAATTTCGAGATCTACGTCGAGCCGGACATCTACAGCGCCAAACACGTGCACGCGTAACCGGTTCCCGCGTAACAGGAACCGTTCAATATGGGAAAGGCCCGGACGATCTGATTCGTCCGGGCTTTTCCCATATGCGTGTCGGCAAATGGTGGAAGTGGGATTATTCCTCGGCCACCAGATCCAGGTAGGAGTCGTTCCACAGGTCCTCGTCGCCGTCGGGCATGAGCAGCACGCGTTCCGGATTCAACGCCTCGACCGCGCCCTCGTCGTGGGTGACCAGCACAATCGCGCCCTCGTATTTGGCGATGGCCTTCAGAATCTCGTCGCGGGACGCCGGATCCAGATTGTTGGTCGGTTCATCAAGCAGTAGCACGTTCGCGCGGCTCGTCACCAGCGTGGCCAACGCCAGACGGGTCTTCTCGCCGCCGGAAAGCACTCGTGCCGGTTTCAGCGCGTCATCGCCGGAGAACAGGAACGACCCAAGGATGGAACGTGCCTGTGTGTCGTCAAGTTCCGGTGCCACGTGAATCAGATTCTGCAACACGGTGGCGTCAAGGTCCAATGTGTCGTGTTCCTGTGCGAAATAGCCGATTTTGCAGCCATGTCCATATTCCACGGATCCGGTGTCGGGATCCTCCAGATGGGCGAGCAGACGCAGCGTGGTGGTCTTGCCCGCGCCGTTATAGCCCAGAATCACCACACGTGAACCTTTGTCGATCGCCAGATTCACGCCTGCGAACACGATGTTCGAACCATACGCTTTGGAGATGTCCTTCGCCATGATCGGCGTACGTCCGCAAGGTGCCGGCTCGGGGAAGCGGATGTCCGCCACCTTCTCCTTCTTCTGTGCTTCGGACGTGTTCTCCAGCAGTTTCTCCGCGCGGCGCATCATGTTCTGCGCGGCCACGGCCTTGGTGGCTTTCGCGTGCAGGCGGATGCCCTGCTGCATCAGACGTTCGGCCTTCTTCTCTGCGACTTCACGTTCGCGGCGGCGACGTTCCTCGTCGACCACGCGTTGGTGCAGGTAGGCCTTCCAGCCGAGCGAGTACATGTCGATCTGGCCGAGCTGTGCGTCCAGATGCCACACCTTGTTCACCACTTCGTCAAGCAGTTCGGTGGAGTGGGAGATGACCAGGAATCCACCCTCGCGTATTTTTTGCAGATAGCCGCGCAGCCATTCGATGGAATCCGCGTCCAAATGGTTGGTCGGCTCGTCAAGGATCAGCGTATCCGCATCGGAGAACAGGATGCGCGCCAGTTCGATACGGCGGCGTTGACCGCCGGAAAGCGTACCCAACTGCTGGCCCATCACGTCCTGCGGCAGGCCGAGACTGGCCGCCATCGCGGTCGCTTCGGACTGTGCGGCATAGCCTCCGGCCTTTTCGAAATCCTGCATGGCCTTGTCGTAGCGGTTCATCGCCTTGGTCATGACATCCGGATCCGGATCGGTCATGTCCTTTTCGGCCTTGCGTATGCGTTTGATGATGCTGGCGATGTCTCGCGCGCTCATCATGCGGTCCAGTGCGGTCTGCTCCGGGTCGGCGGCATGCGTGTCCTGTGGCAGATAGCCGAGTTTGCCGGAGACACGTACCTTGCCGGCGGTCGGCAGCATATCGCCGGTGATCACACGGGTCAGCGTGGTCTTGCCTGCTCCATTGCGTCCGACCAGACCGATCTTGTCCCCCTTGGCAACGTGGAAGTTGGTGGGATGCAGCAACGTGCGCGCACCGATCTGAATCTCAAGTCCCTGCGCCTCAATCGCCATGCCGTGATACCTCTAGTCTTTCGTGTTCCTTCAAACGCCAATCGAACATCATAGCGAACACCCGCAACCGTTTCACCTCATCTCACGTTTCATTTCCAAGCAGATGCCGGAGCAGTGATTCGCGGTGGTTGATGAAGACCCTGGTGATTTGATAGCTGTCCGTATCCTCATAATCGCAGGGATGGACGCCGTTTTCGTCGAATGACAGGATTTCCGCATCCGGCAGACCGAGCAGAATCGGCGAATGGGTTGCGATGATGAATTGTGATCCGTCGTTTGCCATTCGGTACATGTGCTCCAGCAGAGTCAATTGCCGCTGTGTCGAGAGCGCGGATTCGGGTTCGTCCATAAGATAGAGACCCTTTCCCGTGTGGGACAGGAGAATCTCCAGAAAACCTTCGCCATGCGACATCTCGTGCAAACGGGAGTGGAAAATCGACCGCAAAGATCACAGCGCCCTCGATCACCACAAATGGATCGAAAAACAGACCGATACCGCTTCGGGCGCCGCATACCGACAAATGAACAAGCGTCTTGAACGAGCACAGCGCACACTAGATTCACTAACCGTAGCGGCCAAACGCTACGACGGCGACATCTGGATCGACATACGGCCAAGCAACAGAAAGGAGCTCCTGCATCTCACGGAAGGTATTATCATATTCGGCAGCGGCAGGATGACCAGCTCGAACGATGCCGCGAGAACGCCGACACAATCCATACTGCATGCCGACGGACATCAATGGAAGGTCGTGCATAATCCAGGGATGAGTGGTGAAAAACCACGGATGCCAGGCGTCGCCATACCAAAACTTAGCATCGGACAGCAAGACCATATCGGACTGGCCGGTGCCAACGGACTCGGCAAAACAACCGTGATGAACGCATTGCTGGACAGCATGCCGGAAGACTTGCCGCATCTGATCGTCCAGCAGCAAACGGGAGAAGCCGCGCTTTCTCAAACCATGAGACGACTCGCCGCATTGCAGGGTAAGGAACGCTCGCAGGTGCTGGCCGCCTTCGCCCAGCTCAACGCCGATCTGGATAAGCTGCTTTCTAACGAAGCGCCGTCTCCGGGCGAACTGCGCAAGCTCATGTTGTGCTTGGGCATTCTTGACCGGCCTCAGTTGATTGTCATGGACGAGCCGACGAACTATCTTGACTTAGAGTCCAAGGTGGCTCTGGCAAGATGTCTTGCCGACTATCCGGGAGCATTGGTGGTGGCCAGTCATGATGAGTGGTTCCTTGACCAAGTAGTCAGATAAGCCAAGCGATGCCTATGCCATCGAAAGCTGGTTTGCGTTCCGCGTGATCAGGACGTGTAGGCCCGCTTTTTATCAATGCTGTACTAAAGCCAATCGTCATCGTATGGTTTCGACATCATGGCATGGTGCACGGTATTCCGTTGAACTTTTTAATATCCCTCGTCGATGAAGATCCATCCGTGTTCCGCCCGCGCGGAACCGGGATTCCACGCGTACCAGCTTCCCCAGCCATCTTGGGACGAGTTCTGCGAGCCGGCATGGCAGGAGATGTCATTGGAGAGGTAAATCACATTGTCCATCCCGTATTCGTCAATGGCCGTGGAAATCGAAGAACTGCCACCGGAAGCCGTGATGTCGTGTTCGGCTGCAAGTAGCGTGGCTGAACGCTTTGCGTCATATCGGACGGCATCCACGCGGCAGCCGTTCCAGGATTTCAGCCTGGCAAGGTCCGCCTTTACCACGTCATCGATCTGGGATTCGTCGAACTTGCCTGTCGCGTTGATGCTGATCCGAGCATGACTGACATCGGCAGGCCGGAGTGGCAGGTAGACGAACCGGTACGCGCCGACAGCGCATGCCACGGCGGCGACGCATACCGATGCGACGGTGATGGGTTTCTTGCTTTTCGTGGTCCGCATGATCCTCCCGCATAATAGCTTTCCCTAAAGCATACAGCGGAAACGTGATAAGAGGAATGGATACCAAGACCAACAAGAACGCCCTTCAACGGATACTACGATGGAACGCGTCAAACAGGCGGAATGATTCCCCCGCTCCGCAAACGAGATCGGCAAACGACTCATGGTATTTGAATATGGACGGTGACGTTTTGACGCGTATAAAGCGTATAAAGCCGAATCCGACGAATCAGTACTGGAATGCTGCAAGGAGGGTCAGATGATATTGGCCGATGCCATCAATCTCGTTCTCGCCGAATATCCTGGAATGAAGGCGATTGGTGCCGCGGAGAGTGCCGATGCGTGGATCATCGGACTCGATTTCGCGTCTTCAACAGATGACCATCCGGTGCCGGGCACACCGAGCGTAGCGGTCGAAAAAACATCAGGCGTTCTGCATGACCTTATTCCGGGGACGGAAGATTTCTGGCATTACATGACCGGTGCCAAAAAGGTGACTATTCCTCGGATTTAAAATCCGCCTTAGTCTTCCCATAAGAGCTCCCGCCTTTCACGCCTTCCGCGTGGAAGGCGGGAGCTTCCGTTATTCGCTGAGCAGTTTCGGCGTGAACGCCATGAACAGGATTCCCGCGGTGACGGCGAAGACGATGTCCGAAATCGGTTCCGCGCGGATCAGACGCCAAGCAATCCAACGGAAAAAGCAAGAGGAAAAAGACACGAAGAAACACGCCGGGCCATCTCATACCAGAGGATGAGTCACCCCAACATTTACGCCAAGGAATGAATACGACGGACGATGCCACGGACACGACCAGCCGTACTACCGTTGAACCAACAACGGAAACGAAACCCACGCACACACCACGCGCATCCCACACGCCCAGCAAAGGAAACCGGCCATGTCATACGTCCTCTACTTCAGCAAGCCATTCGCGCTCGCCATCGCAATCTGGCCATTCCTCTCACTCCTACTCACCCTGCCCGTGCTCGCACTGCTCTACCACCGCGACAACCGGCTACGCTTCACCTCCGCACTGACCGCATATCTCGTGGTGCTCTACCTCATCGCGCTCGCATGCTTCACCATGTACCCAATGCCAGAAAACCCGGCCACCTACTGCGCCGCCCACCATCTCAGGCCACAACTCAACCCATTCGAATTCATCCACGACATCCGAACCGACGGCATCACAGGCGTCATGCAACTGGCCATGAACGTCGTGTTCTTCCTACCGCTCGGCTACTTCATGAAACGCGTCTTCCGCTGGAAATTCGCCACGGCGTTGCCGGCCATGTTCCTCACCTCGCTGCTCATCGAAACCACCCAGCTGACCGGCATCTGGGGCATCTATCCATGCGCCTACCGCCTATTCGACGTCGACGACCTCATCACCAACACCCTCGGCGGCATACTCGGCTACGCCATGGGAAGCATTGTCACCCACTTCCTACCCCAACAGCGCATCGACGAAGACGCCATCACCACCGAGCCAGGCTTCGTGCGCCGCTGCGTGGCGCTCGCGATCGACCTGTTCCTTGTCGAAACGGCGTCGCTGTCCGTCACGGCGCTTATCTATCTGGTTGGCGTGCTGTTCGATGTGAACCGCGCGAACAACGTCAATGCGGCCGTCTCCGCCGTGGCCACCATCGTCATGTTCGTCCTGTTCGAAGGGATCATTCCGTGGAGGCGCGCCGGCCGCACGTTGGGCGGCGGTTTCACGCGCATGACGGTGGAGACCAGGGAAACGTTCCGGCATGCGCAGGATCGTGTTCTATACGTTTACGCGCGTTGGTGTTGTATTGCGCGGTCTACGGATTGTGGACGGACCGTGGCTTCTACGCGCTGCTCTTCGACATCGCGCTTATCGTGTTCTGGCGCGTTAAAAGCGCATGCCGTACGACTATGTCTGACCGTCGTGCGGAGCTGCCGCGAGTCCGGCGCCGCAAAAAACGCGACACGCCGGGACTTGCGCGATGGCGGACGCTCCTGTATATTTTACACGCTGCTGCCCAGACAATGGATGGAACATGCGGACATAGCTTAGTTGGTAAAGCGCAACCTTGCCAAGGTTGAGACCGCGGGTCCGAGTCCCGTTGTCCGCTCCACAAAACGAAAGCTCCTGGGAGGGAGCTTTTCTTGTATTTCCGGCAGTCGCCGGCACCGGCGAATCCAATGGAATCCGATGCCGGCGGTCTTGGTTTTTTCAGTCGCCGATGTTGTCGCGTGCCGGCGTGACCATCGTCAGCATCATGACGGACGGCTCCTCGGCGTATATCGCGTGCGGGATGCGGGTGGGAAAGTAGGCCAGGCCTCCCGGAACAAGCTCCACGGTCCTGCCGTTGCCCGTCACCTTAAGCCGTCCCTTCAGCGTCTGCACGAACACCGGCATCGCGGCCGTATGCTCGCTGAGCTCCTCGCCCGTGTCGAAGGAGAACAGCACCACGTTGCCTCCGGCCTTCTGCATGACGGTGCGGGACACGGTGGACCCCTCCTGAACGGAAATCATGTCCCCGAGGTCCTCGATGTATCCCAGTTCGATCGGTTCGGCCTCATTGCGTTCGTCGCTCATCATCGTCCTTCTTTGGTTGGTGGCAGGGATGCCTCCATCGTATCGTCTTCACGCCGGAGACACGGCATGTACGCGTGGAGGAAAAACGTTTGATCACGATGTGAACACACTCTTGCATCGAACGCGTTTATGGTCCAGACTTTTGCCTGTTCCATGAAAGTCGGCAATGTCGCCGGGGGCAAGTGGGACGAACGGAGGTATTAAGGAAATGAACGAGAACATCGACATCGACACCACTTTCGTGCCGGACGATTCCGCCAGCCATTCCTGGACGGAGCGCGACAGCGAGCTTGTGGAGGAGTATGCGGCCCAGCTCATGGCGATGAGCATCTGAGCGGACACGATCCGAAAACGTGGGGGACGCCTCTTCCGGAAACTCCGGAAGGGGCGTCCTTCCTTTTTTCATTCCGCCGGGCCGAAACGCCTCCGGCGCGTCCGTAGCCACATGTGTGACTATGCTTTCCAGCCGTAGCGTTTGAGACGACCGGGAGGAGACCGCATGCCGACGGACGGAAAACCGAAAAACGGCATCGTCAGACAATTGTTCAGCTATGGCGGCGTTTCGGCCATGCAAACCTTCGTGGAATTCGGCGTGTTCGCCGTGCTTCAGCTGGCCGGCCTGCCGTTCCGTCTGGCGAATGCCGTGGCCGTCTTCTGCTCCGGCTCATTCAACTACGTCATGAACCGCAACGTCACATTCAAATCCTCGTCGAACTACGCGCGTTCGATAGCCATGTTCGTGGCCATGTACTGCTGGAACCTGCTGTTCTCCAACCTGATGATGGCCTGGATCCCCGGACTGCTCGGCTGGCCCACCATGGCCGTCAAGATCGTCACCATGGGCATGCAGGCGGTCTGGGGCTTCCTGCTGTGCCGCTACGTCATCTTCAAATGACGTTCGCGCCGGACGGTTTTCCCGCCGCGATCACGGGAAAACGGACATGCTATCTTACAATGGATGCGCATCGGGAAACTTGTGGCTAAGGGAAGGACGGGACGCCGTTGGCGGATGTAAGACGGGAAATGGAACGGCTCCGGCCCGTGTATGAGACCGGGGTGCTGCGATTGCTGCTGCGCGGCAATTCCATGCTGTACGTCGCGCTGCTGCGCTCCACGTTCGACCCGCTCACCGGCGAGCTGCCACGCGAGATCGTCGAGGAACGGTTCTCCCGCAGTCTGACCCGACTCGCGGAAACGGGCGATTACACGCCCAAGGAAGGGCAGACGTCCGCGGAAGCCGCGCACACGATCCTGCAGCAGCTGACGAAGGAAGGCGAAGGCGACTACGCTTGGCTCGCCAATTCGCTCGACGTCGCAGCCCACCGCTACCTGTACCGTCTCACGGCGCGCGCCCACCGTGCGATCGAGGCGCTCGACCGGCTCGAGGACACCACGAAAGCGCTGTCCGGCGCGCAGGCCAACAGCATCATCATGGAGATCGAGCATGCGCGCATGCAGCTGACCGCCGACCCCCGCGAACGCATCCGCCTGCTCGAACGCGACATCGAGGAGCGGCAAAGGCAGATCGACGAATTGAAGCACAGCGACACGTTGGACAAGCTCACCTCCCAACAGGTGGGCGACATCATCGGCGTCATCCACAACACGCTGCGCGGCGTGCCGATCGACCTGCGCGAACTGGCGCTCGAGGAACGCGACAACGGCGACAATCTGCGCCGAAGCATGCAGTCGGGCTCCATCAGCGTGGAGCAGGCGCTCGGCACCTACCATGACGAATACCACAGGTCGTTCCACGAATCCGACAGCGGCCGGCGTTTCGAGGACGCGTTCCAGGTGATCGTCACCGACGAGGGACGCCGCGAAATCGACGAGGCGGTGCGAGACATCGCCCAGAACCCGTATCTCGAGGGCGAGCCCGGCATCCTGCTCGCCCAGGTACGCGCCGAACTCAAACGCATCTACGAGGGCATCGAGGACGTGCGCCGGCAGATCCGCATATCCGACGAGGCGGTGAGCCGTCTGGTGCGCCAGCAGACCGACACGCATTACCGCACCATGCTCGACAAGCTCCACAGACTGTTCGTGCGGGCCAGCGACGACGCGAAGACGCACCCCGGCTCGGACGAACGCCCATACCGTACGGACACCGGCACGGCGCAATTCCAGGCATTGCCGTCCAGGCCCGCGAAATCGATGGCGCGCGCGGCCACGGCCGGATTGGACGACGCGCCTTCGACGAACGTCGACGCGCCGGATCTGAAGGCCATGGTCGAGATGTGCGGCCCGCGGCTGACGCACATGATCGGACTCATCAGGCGCGATCCGGTCAAAACGGCGGACGGCAGGTTCGTGGATTTCGCGGCGAGCTTCAACCGGCTGCCCCGGGAGGAACGGCGCGAAAGCGAGCTGATCGGCTTCCTAAGCGCCCTACGCACGCAGGACGGACCGGCAACCGTGGCATGGCATTGCGTATCCATCGACGGAGGCGAGCGCGTGTGGCGCACCAGGCCGATCCTCACCACCGAGGCGGCGCTTGACGAGATCATCGAGGAGGGATGAGCATGACGGACAACACCGACGGATTCGACACTGGCATCGGCATCGAAGAGGAGACAGGCCGGAATCCGGCATGCCGTCCGAAGGGCCGGATATGACGAGGGACAGGCCGGCATTGTTCGACGGGGATACGGGAGACATGCCTCTTGAGGCGCGTATGGCCGCGATCGCGCTGAAACGCGAACGCTACATCGACGGCAGCCTGTACGACAGGGCGTGCCAGTACCGTGAGGCCGTGGAACGGTCGTTGAACAACGACATGCTCAGACTGGTCGACAACACGAAATACCGGATCATGTACGCGTCGCCGGTCACGGACGCGGAGACGAACATCCGCTCGTTGAAGACGCGTGTGAGCCTCACCCGGCGAGGAGGCCGCCGCGCTCGCGGCCCTGCGCATCAAGGCTGCTGGAGTACGAGAACCAGAAGACGAAGCCGGGCGACTGGCTCATCAGCTTCGACGACATCCGCGCGTTGCTCGCCACGGGAGCGGGCTTCCTCACGGCCAGCAACGACGAGGAGGGCACGGCGAAGAAGATCACGTCCGTCATCTCGCGCATGCGCACCTACGGGTATCTCGCGGAAACGGGGGACGAGAACATGTACGTGCTCACGCCATTGGTGCCGATGGTGCTCGACCAGAAGCTCGCCGACCGGTGGCTCGGCTCCGATGATACGGACGGCGATGGTATGAAAGACGCGGATGGCGATGGTTATGACGATTCGTCCATCGGCGCGGATGGTGGCGATACTTCCGATTCGACCGGGACGGTTTCGTCCGGCGTCGAGCAGGACGCGTTCGATTCGATTCGGCCGATGACGCTTTTGATGGAGGGGAATCACTGATGGAAGACGGCATGAAAATCGTTTCCGACCGTTGGATGCTGCAAAGCCGGCAGATCGTCAACTGGGCTCCTACGGCGCTACCACGTGTTCCGCCCGTCCATGGACGATGCGATGCCGGTGACCCTGCTCGCCGGCGCGAGCGAATCGGG